>Ga0116231_10001781_pt1 | contig 44765 bp, 29 predicted proteins | sample S1TSphgellanicum_2_FD_89695 | JGI IMG/M metagenome (GOLD analysis project Ga0116231, IMG submission 89695) | Host-associated microbial communities from peat moss isolated from Minnesota, USA - S1T2_Fd - Sphagnum magellanicum MG | ecosystem: Host-associated > Plants > Peat moss > Unclassified... | reverse complement strand
TGCAATTACCAATATATCTATTAAGTTTGTGTGCTAAAATGGCAACTGACATCCATTGCCATTATTATTATGGCAAATGCAAGCCTTGAAATTGCCAATATCTAATAAAAGTGTGCTTAACGGTTGCTCGTTTTGGCATCCATTGAACTATAATAAAAAATTATGGCAATGTAAAAAACATTGAAAATTTCCAATATTCTAAATAAAATTTCAAAAAAAAAAAGCCCAACCCAACTCTTTTAGTTGTTGAAAAAGAGACCAGATGAGTGTACCTAAGTCCAAAAACCCCAAAATAAAAAATCAAAATTTACAACACTAATATCTACTAATAGGTAGTTTCCTAGGGAACATTCGTTAAAATGTATTGTGCAAAGATGAAACCTAGAAACGTCCCAGGGACTTTAGCACATTCCCCAAAAAGTTTGCATTTTTTGTTCCCAAGAAGCTGAACTTGATTCCTTCCCAGGGACCTAAGTAAGTGAAGATCCCCGGGGTAGTGTTTGAATCACTTCCCCGTGGAGAGTATTACCTTTTCCCAAGTCTCCCCGCGAGGAAAATGTCATCACTCTCCCATGGAGATTTTCTTTACACTTCCCTGAAGAGAATTCTCTCTTCCCCAAGGAGAGTCTTTCTCCTCTTGGGGGAGACTCTTCTTAATCCTTTGAGGAGAATATTTTCTCTTCCTCAAGGAGAATGTGATCACTTTCCAGGGAGACTCTTTAATCTTTCCCTAGAAAGACAATATTCTCTTTAGGGAAAGTCTTCACAATCCCCTGGGGAGGTTATCTTGATTCCCCGAAAGAAAGTCTTCTCTTCCTTAGGGACATGAGAATGTTGATCACCGGGAGTATGAACTTTGGAAGCTTCCTAGGGAGCTAATCCCTGTTTGTTCCTCGGGGAGCTATCTTCCCTGTTAAGGCATCGTGCAGTTGAATAACTTTTTGGTTTCATGGGGAGTTGAGTTCATTGTTATTTCCTTCAAGGACCATACTTTTGAGCTAAAATTACGGGGGAACTAAGGTTCCCTACAAGCTAAATTATTCCCAACAAGAACCCAGGGGAACACATCACCTCCTTAGCACATTAAACTAGGATGATGTTTAATTCATCTTTGTGGTGCAAGTTGAAAATAACGACATTTTTCCTAGGGAATGGTCCTTGATAAATAACCTTTATGAATCAAATGTCAATTACATGAGACTAATTTATTTTGCACACCCAGCACATTGAAACGGAAATTCCACCATGATATTCGCAAGAGTTGCAGTTCTTCCGAAAGGTTTCAATTAATGATAGTTCCACAACGCAACATGATGGGAAATGCAAAAAGGAAGCCACTCACTAAAAGAAAGGTGACTAAAGTCAATAATGTTATATGGGAGACACTAAAACAGTGTGCTATTGCGTTAGAAGATGAGGATGATGACTCGAACAACAATAAATTTTATACACTGCCAACAAGTCCATTGAAGTCTATTTATGAGGAGACTAAATCTCGCATGCAAGTTGATTATGGTGTATGGAATTCAAAAATATTGTTGGCTACTCATGAAAACATAATGCATAAAGTTTTAAATGTCAAAATATTGAGCCTTTTGTCGACCTTCATATATGTTTAAAATGTTTATTAGGTGTAGCTTGACAAACGGACCAACACAAACCTTAACTTCACAATCATGAATAAGAGTCAACCTAAATACTATTGAAGGAGGACATGGAAAATAGATGTGGCTTTTTAAGAGGTAAAAATTATGGCCAATTTGAATAATATAATCAACTTTACACACTAAAAGTCATTGTTCAATATGTGATGGTTCCAGGGAAAGTAGTGGTGGGGTAACAAAGTGATACAAACATAATGGGCATCAACTGATGCACACATTCTTCCTTGGCAATTTTAGAAGTTGCAATCAGCAAGTGACCGTTTGTCCAAGGTGTTAATCATGGAACTAAAAGTGTATCGTAAGGGGAGAAGGAATTGAGCCTCATGTGAGAAAGTTTTTACCCCATCCGAGGAGGCTATGATGTCCTACAAAGGGCTTACCCTAGTACATTGGATTAGTTAAATGTTCATTGGATTACTATCATCCCTAAGATGATGCTGATAAGTAGTATTGGATACCCCTCGTCCTAGGATTAGACGGCACTTGGGTGAAGAGGTGGGATTGGATTCCCTTCATTTGAGGCGCATATAAATATAGACAACATGCATGAACTTTTCATCAAATTTTTGCCATTTTTGCATTATTGGTCTCCTTTTGCCGCTTGTAAATGCCATTTTCCTTGTAAACAACATTGTCATAAATGATTATTGCCTTTTTCATGTCATATTTGTCACATGCTTTCAAGCCATAGCTCCTATGGTAATGTCATCGTACCTTAGTCCCGGATGGTTTTGCTCGAGGAAGAGGCAAATAAATCTCTCCAGTAGGGTAGAATATATGTTCCTTAAGGAGCATTTGGAAGTTCACATTGAATATAAGGGTGCTTTCCTCGGGGAGGATATCCCCAGCCCAACGTTGGGCTCTTCAAGAATGCAATATATGTCAAACCCACACGGTTTTGAAATATGAACCGTGGAAGGTGGCCCTGAGAAGCTATAAGATCCCCATGGTGGGGAAAAAATTATGTTCCCAAGGGGAGGAAGATAAGTTCTATGGGAAGGGTTGGAATTTCCTGCTAAGGGAATCTTCTTTGGGGAGATTTATCCCCAAGAAGAGTTTTCCATGTGGAAGAGTTTCCCGGGGGAGTGTTTTCCCTAGGATGCCTTTTCCTTGGGAAGAGATTTCCCTGAAGATATTTTTCCCTGGGCGATTTCATGGAACAAAGCTTGCTAGTGATGCGTTACGTTCCCAAGAAGGATGTCACCAGGGAATGGATGTTGCAACCTATGAAGATGATAAAAAATGTTTAAACTTTATATTGTGTTGATTATGTATTTCATTCTATGGTGAATTAAAGGTGACTCACAATGTCCTTGAAATGGGTTATGTATACACAAGAACTTTGTTGCAATTGGAATTAGACAACTTTGAAATAAGTTGGCTTTTGATCCTCTCAAAGTTGTTTGAGTTCCACTTGCAGACAAGTTCTTGGTTTAAGGGTAAGTCTATAATATCATGAACCATTGCAAATGTAACCATTCTTGAATAACACACTTGTTAATTTTTAACTTCATTTAGGATTAAATTTTTTTCATATAATCTACATAGGGTGATATAATATACATTCAAGAATGACATATAAAAATATGAAGGTGAAATGACCAATTAAGCATTTGTAACCAATCTTGAAGTCTTGAGTAAGTCACATAAAATGATCAAAATTAATCTAGATTTGCTTGGAAATTTTTCATATTCATGTATAATTGAATAATTATTAGACTTTACATGGTTGGAGATCATCATTGGAATTGATATAAAAATAAATTATAAAATTCAAAATCTATAAATTTTTTCCAATAACTCTTGGATAAATATAAGGAAAAGTTGTAAAATTCAAAGAAACTAAATTTTATTTTAAGAATATATTGTACAAGTCAAATATGTGATTAAACTACAAATTTTGTGCAATGGTTGCATGCCATCTCAATTTCCAATTTCAAGTCCTTGTCTTTTTGAAAGGAACAAAGGAGTTGGGTGTAACTCATTATACTATGGACTTGCCTTTGATAAAGATGTGTAGATGTTTGTAGACATTTAATGCAAAATTTAATGTCTTAGGTGTGTTTTGCTACTAAAACATGATGAGATCAATATGCGTACATACAGAACCCAGTAGATATTGTCGATAAGGAAAAAATCACATTGTAGGTTACAAGTGAGTATAAGAACACTATTATTTTTTAGTGCTTGGTAGGGGACAAATGTGGCTACAATTTTACTTGCTATTGAATTCCTTTGAAACACTACGATTTTTGTTTTCGAGGAAGAGGTCCTTTACCTTATACTTTCCAGCTTCCCAAGGTAATCGTTTATGAGACTTGTTCGTCAAGTTGAATTGATCCATATCTTCGTGTTGCAAACAAATGATTCTTGCTCTCACTTGCCAAATTAGGCTTGGTTTTGGTTTTGATGTGATCAATAAATTCAAGCTTTCTCTTCAAGCTAAGGTTATTGCCATCTATTATAATAAGAAGAATGTTGCCAACAGGGTGACACAACCCGGCCTCCAAATGAACCTTTAAAGATTCCTTTTTTCCTCGTATAAACTTGAACTCCACCAAAATTTGTGACTAGAAGCAGTCATTTTGTCCCATAACGTCAAAAAGAATAGTAGTCACTTGCAAGATCTCACCCATAATCAACCATGGGGTAGACGACAGTGTTAACAACCAGACGGTTACAATCTATTCGATCTTGGTGTCATACCTCATCCAAGGGTCGACAAACAAGTTGTTGCAATCTTTGCATTCAAGAGAGGGGAAGGCAAGTCTTTCAATGCCCCAAGTCCACCCGCCATTATTCCAAGATACACCCTGCAAGACAAAACAATAGTCTTGGGGGGAAGGTTTGGCTTTAACTTCATGAACACAACAATCTAGTGCTTGCATGGGTTGCCTTGTTGTGTCCATGGGAAATCACAAGATGCCTACTTTAACTTAGAATTGCGAACTGTATATTTTATAGCATTGTGCGACTATAACTGGACCTTTGTTGGATCTGTGGATCTTGGCTTTGGGAGGTGGATGTGCGAACGTAGGATTTCCTATGCCAACCACCATGCATTTAACAAATATTGTTTTACCGATGGTTCTATAAGAAATCATTGTGTTTTAACACGTCAATATACTAGTTATGTGTGGTGATTTTTTTGACCAGTTAGTGAATCAACAAATTTAATCTCCTCCCTTCCAACCTACATTTCATACTTTTGGCTACTCCTTCAAATTCCCATGGTATGCCTCTATAATGGCACTTGTATCTTGGTTTGCATATGGTATGTTCCATGCATCGATGTAGCACAAGATCTTCAGCACCTAGTATGCATCGACATAATCAAAGAATGACTTTGCCAATGGATACATTGTCTAGAGGTTGGAAAGTTGAATCAAAGCCTCTTTTTCAGCTACAGCCTATGATGACGGACATGGTGAAACCCTTTGGAGGTACATGATATGTCCCATTGCTTTGAAAACATGGAAATGAACTTGGGGGTCTGAAATTTTCTTGAAAAAATGTTTGAGCCATGGTCAACAAACATGCTAAAGACAAAGGAAGGTGATGGACTTAAGAAAACAAGCCTTGAACATGAAAACAATAAAAAATAATTCAACTTATAAACATTGTAATGTGCCAAAGTAGGCAAAAACTATTCTAGTGATCCATTCATGTGCTTTTGGAGGAAGAGTCTTCCTAGGGCAATGGGAATCGACTTCCCAAGGAAGCGAATTTTCGAAAAGTGGGGAAGTGTTTTCTCATGATGTGGGGAAATGTCTTCTTGAGGACCCTTACCTACAATGAAATATGCTTTCCAGAGAAGTGTCATTTGGGGAAATTGTCTCCACAGGGAACTGTCTCTTGAATATGCTCCTTCAAGAATTCCACCCTCGGTATTCTCAAGGGGGGACCCACACTATGCTCACCGGGGGGTTTCTATTCTAAGATGTGAGGGAATCCATTATCTCCCTTGGGAAGGCAATCAACCCCTGTTGTCCTTGAGAAAGCCATTGTCATGGAAATTCCTTGAGGAAATGATGTACTAAACCCACACAACATTCAAATAGAAGTAACCATGAACTCCACTTACTTGATGGCATCGATTTCCACATCGGCATCGTCAACTATTAAAGCAATTGGATTCCATTTAGGCAAATTTTGCCCAAGCACATCTGCCAACATGGTCAACTAGGATTAAAGGTCTATGTTCTTGTTTTGAGCTGACACAATCTAAGCCACTGAAATTTCATTTTGCCATTCATTGAAAACCATTAGTGTATACAATGGGAATTGTGAGAAACAAAACATTTGTTATTTGGAGACATCACATGTCTAAAGGTGGAAGAATATGATAAAGATTTCACAATACCTTCTTGTCATTTGTCTCAAATGTTGCATCACATGCAACAACCTTTTGATGGCCGAGATTTACCATTAGCTTTTTCTGGGAAGTAGTCTGAATTCCAATAAAAAAATTCAGCCTAATTGATGTTGAGGCTATTGCTTCTTGTTGAAAAAAGAACAATTTGTTGGAATTTGCATCAACCTACAATTTGATGTTGATTGCGATGTATCAATGGCATTTGTACTCTAAACTAACATATGTATCCATGGCATTGTGTATGTAATGGGGGAGGACAGAATGATTGTGTGTCGATGATTTTCTAGAGGGATCTTGCTCGTAGCAATGATGTTGGTGCTTTGCCATGATTTACGCAGTTGAGTGCCCGAACCTAATGTTGTCCATAATCTAGTCTTTCATTGCTTTGCCCAAATGCAATGCAAATTGCAAATGCGTGCCCTTGAACCAAGTTGAGCATTGCCCATGTCAAAGATTTCCTACGTTGTCCACATGTTCCATATAGTAATAATGGATTAATGTAATATTGAGTGCGACATAGCTTTGGCCAATTCTAAACCCACTTTGACATCCTATTTTAATGGAGTCATTATGAAATTGCTTCATTTTCTTAGGGCCTAACTGCCTAAGTCCTTTGTTGCCCTACACCTTGTCTACAATAGGATCTTCCAACCTCTCATCCTTGGGTCCAAACGCATAACGATATGTTGACATGGTAAAGCAACTATTGATTTGAGGTGATTTGAATGAGCCAAATGGATTTGACGTACATCTCTTTTGCACAAAACGTGCTTCTTCATCGGGTCGCTCACATTCACCATTAAAAAATCGGGTATTCTAAACCACAAAATGATTACAAACACACAAACCTTGTGGAAACCATGATCACTTGTCTTTTTGTTAACCCATTGAAGATCATGATAGTTGAAACTACCATCCAAAGGTTACTAAAGTTCAAGTACAAAAAAAGAAAAATTGCCTCTTAACGCATCAATTGAACCAACGAACGTTTCAAGGAGACATGCCGTGGAATTTTGCAATTTGCCATTGTTTGAACCACACACAAAATGCAGAATGCACAAAAGGTAGGACTATGCACGAATTGCAATAATGCATATACGAAAAAAATAAAATTGTAAGATCTGTTCTACGCAAAAACTACAATGTGATCGAATTATGATCAATTAAACATTCCTGATCGGGCATGATCATGGAAAAGGCGATTTGATGGTGCCATCAAAATTCAAAACACATAATAATGACAATATTGTGTCACTAGTACAATTTCAATTCTTACGAAACCTATGGATGGATTTGTCTTGAAGGAGGTTTGTAAATAATACGTCCATGGTAGATATTGAACAAGATGCAGACATTTGGGATGAAAAGGATTTCAACTGATTTGGATGGTCCAAATACTTCCATTTCATCCATGGAAACAATGCATACTGAAATAACACCTACCTCGAAATATGTTGATGTTTTGCCTCGAAGGAAGTGGCCCCAAGGAGCGGCCAAAAATTTGGGTGGGCTCTTGGGCATTTGGGTGGGGAGTGTCTCCTTTGAAGAGCTGAGTTAACTTCTTGACGAAAAGAAGGCACGTACCCTAAGGAGTGGAAGGAACCTCCCAATGGGAAGAAGGTGGGGTTTCTTGGGAAGGTTGGTCTCCCTCGGGGAGCGAAAGGAGCTTCCCAATGGGGAGAAGGTTCGTTCCTCAGGAATGGGAATCTCCCCAAGGAAGTTGAGGGAACCTCTCAGCGGGGACAAGGTGGTTTCCCTAGGAAGGATAGTCTCCCTCCCTCGGGGAGACACTACGACTAGGGACAATGATATCCCCCAGGATTGGATGCAGCACCCCGAGGAGAGGAGAATGGGGGTCCCCAGGCAGTATCGGGGTTGCCTTTCCCGTCAAGGGAGGGGGATGGGCCATGGGGAGTGGCTTGTTTCCGCGAGTTGGATGCCGCAGTCACAAGGAGGTTGGAGTTCCCGGCAGGAGGTGTGGGGCAGGGCTGAAAAAAAAGAATGGGGTTAGGGCTTCTGGCCTGGGGGCTGGGCTGTGGGGTTGTCGGGCCGGGTGAATGAGTGGGTTTAGTTAACCAGGTTGGGGTGGTTAACCGGGGATAGGGGTTCCGGGTTGGGGCATCGGAATCCTGACCTGGAGGTCAGAGCGTGTCAAAGACCACACCACATTTAATTCATTGTGCCTGTTTAGTGCTTGCCGTTTTCTAACACTAGCAGGAGCAGGTTTCATAAAGTGGAATCTCTCTCCCAGGAAGTGGGAGGGAGTTTAGTTTCTTGTTGGGTGTTTGGCACTTAATAAAAAATTTCAGGGTCTGACATCAATTGGTACCTGGTTTTTGTGATGTTGGTGGGTACTTGGGCATTATGCAAGGTAACCCAGAGTGGGGAGTCCCCAAAAATAACCACCCTCAGCTCAAGTCTTGGGCGTGGTTATTTTGGGGAACTCCCACCCCTCCTCTGGAGTTGCCATAGACATAATAAACTTCTGTAACATGTGTTGGATGATAGAAGGTACAAGTATGAAGAATCATCAAGTTGTGAAGTTTGATGTATGAGACAAAGGGTCTGTTGGGAAGTGCTATCAACAAGACAACTTTGTTTCTTTTCTTGATCCAGGGTTGTCCCACTATACTCTGAGACCTGAGCTCCAAAGCAGCTCTTTCATCTGCAACATTTACTATGTATACAAGGTTTGGCAATAGAACTAGGTCCAACTACTCCCTTCATGGAGATTGTAAATTCTCCTGCCATCACTTCCAAGTATAGTAGTTTGCACATACACATGACAATCGCTTCAGTTGCCTCAATTTAGTTGTTCAGCTTTCCCTTCTTACTATTCAGATGTAAGGATATGGCAAAGATGCAATTCCTCCAGGGTAATTCCACTGAAGTTAGGGAAACATTATTCTTGAGGACAAAGATTCCAAGCCCTCTATTGTTTACCCCATTATTTTCCTGTGAAGAGGTTCCAGCAAATGACAGAAGGTAATTTGTGAAACTAGATGAATTATAGTCAGGACTCTGTTATATTCCAACAGTTAAGTTTTTGCAAACTAAATATCGAATGGCAATTGACTTGTTTATAATCAGTTACATATATTTCTCACATGAATTATTTCTCGTGTGACAACAATCTCATCTTTCAAACATTTGAGCTTGTGCAGAATCACCTTCACTGTGCATGGCTTATGAATTCTCATCCTTGAAGCTGCCATGTTTCCATGTAATGATGGTTATGTAAGAAGTAAAACAATGAAAAACCTCACACAAGGTTTGTAAATTATAGGACAACAATGAGGTTTCTTTATCCTAAACTGGCATACTCTAGATAGGTTGTCTCTAGACTATATCCTTGTTTTTGAAGGTGCTCATACCTCACATCACACCTGGTGAACATTAGCTGTGCTCTATAACTTATTTGTGTTCTCAACTCACCTAAATTGCTTTGCAACACACATTAGAAGATGGTTCTGTTTCCACCAAATGGCAACTAGTTTCCTTTTTCTTTATGAAAGTTCAAATTAGCACTTGGATTTGAACCAAGTTTACTCTAGCAAACATCATTCCAACATATATCAAACCTCAATTTAGATTGGAAGACAGGTTATGTATAGATTCTTCAGTAGGTAAATGAAGCTGTGCAATAATGCCTACCAAAAACCAGGGGCAACGGCATATTTTTGGAAATTTGAACTGTATTCTGATCATATCCCCAACTGATTCTTAGCTAAATATATAATTAACTTGTATCTTTCTCTCATATCTCACATAGGAACTGATAATTCTCCCACAATAAAACACTTGACATTGAAAATAGTTGCATGTGGAACAAGTAGCTCATCACATAGTGACTCTGCCCTCTATGGCAGGCTCAAACTGAAAACCCTATAGATTGTATGCATGCAAAGTACTCCACATGTCACTAACACATTGGGTCAAGTTCAAGCAAAAACTTTATGCCCAAATCCTACAAGAATACACAATCTCTTCCCTATGGACAGAGCCAACAAAAAGTTTTGATGGACATAACAGGGTGCTTAACCTAAGGTACCCAACATTTGGCTTGACACATGACTAAGGCACCTAGGCCATGTACCTGTTCATTTACCAACAACAGTTTGTGTTTTCAAACTGAAAAGTTGAGGGGGAAGGCTGACAGCAAGCAGAATCACAGTCACTAGTCATGTGGATGAGGCAGTATAAAGTTAGGCTAAGCATTAACTTGGTTGCCCTTCAAACAAGCTTCACTGTCCAGGGTCCCAGGTCTGTAGTTCCAATCATGGACCTAGAGCCGTAATTCAAACTCCAAATTCCTTCATGATTGGTATGTTGGGGCATTTGGAGCATTTAAACTTAGACTCACAAGCTCCTAAAAATCTGAAAACTTCTAGGATACCCCACATCTCACAATCCCCATCCAACATTGTGTTCACCAAATGCCAAGATTACATGGGATCCCAATGGAATCAGCCCTGAACAAGAATGAAAAGGCTATATCCAGCTCAATTCCAAGAATGTCAAGTAATGAGTCTGAGATTATGGAAAACTAACATCTGGATATGTATTTTCAGTGATTAATAAGTTCAATCAGTAGAAGCAAGGAATTGAGCACAATGGCAGTTAGAATCAAAGGGAGGGCATGATTAATTTCTGGAATCTCTTACCAAGCGTATGAGCTATCTGCATCCCTCTCTAAATAGCTGCCATGGGTTGATAACCAACAATAACCACCAATCCATAAAAACATATGGATAAAAATGGCATTCAGCACATGAAGAAAGCCTTGAAAACACAAACCCTAGCAGACAATGCATAGCTTGCCTTCCACAACACTCTCCTCATGCAGTTCCTCAGTGATCTCATTACTGACAGTACCATGATAGCAAGCAGTTTCATAAAGAAACAGGCCATGTAGCAATACAGTGGCAATTGCCAAGAAATGAACGACAAGCATTGCAAAGACAGGCAATTGAAGCCATGAGCAAAACAGCTGACAGATTCCACAACACATCATAACACATGGAGAAGAACGGTTCTATATGCGGTTTAGTCACAGGACCAAAGAATGGAATCCAAGAATTGCTTGAAATGTTATTCTACAACACTCCGCCATGCAGGCTCTCTTCTCCTTCAAAGAAGAAAATAGACAGAGATGAAAAGCACATCCACGAACAACCAGCATCCAGCAATAGGCGGCTGCTGTTAAGAAGCAACAAGCAAGCTACTATCACCCTAGACTGGACGAAATGCCCAACCGCGCCTCTTCAAAGTGTGCTTTCGTCCTAGAAAATATTATAAGGGATAGCATCAAGAGGATGGATAATGTATGTCAACACGAGCGCCATGAATAACATGACATATGCAATCCCCTGGTCAATAGTCGATCCGTTGGTGCTCGGAGGTGCTGCAGGTCCTTGCGCGTGCACTGCAGGCAACAGCGCTCCCATCAAACAAACCAACAACACCGCCAACACCGCAAACCGCAGCATGGTTCCCGCCATCTCCTCCCCGCCTCCAGTCGCAAAACGAGTGCACTAGGTCTTGTCAAGAGACGAATCGAAAGCCTGCCTTCCTCTGTTCCTTCCGCGCCTTCTTCAATCCCGCCGTCCCCCCAAAACGCAGTACTCCTTTCCAAAACAGAAAGAAAACACACCTTTGGCAACACGAAGCGCGCGAACCTCCAGTGAAAACAGAGAAAGAAAACCCACGAATGCGCACCACAAAGACACGCCGACGATGCTGAAGTCTGTGTGCAGCAGCAGGGCAGAATAGAGAGAAAGCTCCAAAAAAGAAGAACGCACTCTCCGCAGTTGTTGCCAATACCGCTCTCAGGCGCGCGCACATAATGTAGTTAGGCAACGACGCACAGTCATCGAAATGAAAATTTCATCCACATCATCCATATATCGTTTGCCAGTTGACATTTTATCATCCAAAACATCCATACGTTGTATGTCGAGTGAGATGTTATCATCCATTGGGGGAGGGCGGAGGTGGGGGGAAATTAGTTGGCAGCACGTGTGCGCTCCTGACACAAGTGTGCTAGAAACAAGGAGGGATGGATCTACACCGTCCGCCGGTTTGAAATGGAGGGTACTAGTATTCGTCAGTAGGTGCAGCGTAACAGTAGGGTACTCCTACGGCGCTGCCGCAGCACTACTTACTGGCACATAGGTATTTTATTGGCTCTCCCAGAAACTTACGGAACGATTGTAGTTCTTGTTTGGTGCCACATTCTGAGGAATGTTGAGCAGGTGTAAAAATTAAATGCTAGTTTCACTTCTTCTTTTAATTGATAGGTATTGCAATTTGAAGTGCACAATTGTTTCCCCTGCTACAGACAATGGCTAAGTGTAGAGTAACGCCATCTGGCCAGAGTTTTTTTTTGGCGAAATGTCGCCAAATTTCGACCTATTCAAAGGATTTTTAATGAAAAAATGACCCACATCAGGCTAACCAGATTTTGAAGGAATTTTTTTCCAAATCTCTGATTTTATGATAGGTTCAGTAGCTAACCAAAAATATTAAGGATTCTGGGATTTCTCCACTTTTATATTTAATATGAAACCAAATCTGGCTAAAGCCTCTTATGGATGGTAGCCACTTCAGCTACATCACAAAATTGAAAAAAAAAAGAAAACCCTGCCTCTGGCTGGGCCGTTCTTGAAATAATGGAGGCCTTTGGCCTTGAGGACCGTTATTTCAAAGAAAGCCCCAGTCCTAGGGCCCTCAGGCATTGTTATGTTGGGAATGTTGGGAACACCTATGCTCAAGGGCATCGAACAGCGTAAAAATCAACTGGATTCTTACCAGATTTTTACCTTTTTTTATGGTTTTTTTGCATTGACGCCCAACCAGTGCCCATGTATCACAGTAAGTTTCTATTTAAGAAGGTAATGCATGCATTTTGAAAAATGAAATGCCCGCTGAGGTGGGTGTTTCACTTTTCGAAATGCATGTTCACAATTAATGCCCTCCATTACACTACCAAAAAATCTGAAGGTTTTCATATATTCACAGGACTTCTATTTGTCTATTAAAGGTCAGTTCACATTTGGGCGTAAAGACAATGATAAAGTATCATTTGTTCACATATGAAATTTTTTTAATAAGTATCTGACATGTCTTGCTGATGTGGCAGGATGTTACTAAGTTACCAACAGTAGACAATGTGAAATAATAAGCTAACATTACACAAGTAAAATCTTGCAAATGTGTACATTTTGGCACCTACTAGCGTTGGTAGTTTATCAATCCTAACTAAAGGGTTTCAAATTCCTAATCAAGGAGCTGACCATTGTGGGCAACCGTCATCACAAAAGGGCTTGAACATTTCGTGCATAACTTTTTCGTCTATAGACTTGAGTGAAATTTCTATGTGTCAAGTTTTGTACATTTGTTGTTTGCACATCATTGTTGAGCAAGTCTTCAAGAAATGGAAACCATAAATGGTAACAATTGTTTCTTATAGCAGCAAGAAAAATTTGCAAAGAGAGAGAGAGAGGCAGGGGGAAGGGAGCCATGTAGTAACAATTTGTGCAAGGCCAACAAAAGCAGTCATAACATAAATCAAAGGAGTCACATCACCAATCATAGCATCATCGACTAACATCATTGGAGCAATCAAACCATCACACCAAAGGCAAGGCAATTGGGATCATGCTAAAGTAATTGTGTTCATCAAATGCAGAAAAGAAGAACATTTTAATTTCAAACGTTTGGTTGCCCCGCGTTCACAAATGCTTTCAGCAACATAAAAATGGGACAACATCATCAAAAAACTACAAAACCTCACCCAATCAAGAATTGCGCACATTTGAAAAATGTGCAAAACCAAATGGAACGGGTTGCATTTTGATTTCAAGAAAATTTCAAACTATCACATAAGGATCGGCCACCACATTTCCATTTGGGACTTGACAATGGAAAAACGTGATAAACACCACCTTCCAAGGCAATTCAACTTGGAATTTTACAATGTGATTGAGTCATTCCAAGAAGAGTGGGCAATGAACAAACCTTTGCATGTACGAAATATTCATGTTGAAGGAGATGGTGTCTACATTCCACCACTAGAAGAGCATACACCAGACTCTCCTATAGCTTTGACTTCTATGTTGCAAGATCTATTAGGAAACAACTATGTCACTAGAAGAAATCAAGGTTTATTCAATTGGTTGTGACTAGTTTTTAATCGCAAACAACATTTGTAACTAGATTTCCCTTAATTGTGTTGGACAACTCACAAATGACAACCATTCATGGATGGAAAGAAAAGTCAACAAAATACATGTTCATATGTTGACTCACCGTATACATATTGTTGCTTGTAACTAGTTTGCAACTAATTTGGTCAACCTTGTGCTTTTATCATATGCTATCACATGTCATCAATTTAATATATTTTTAATATCACTAGAAGAAATCCCCCAAAATGCAACTAATGCATTTGTAACTAACTAATTGTCATTTGCAACTATCTTTTATTGGTTTTACAATTATTTTGCACCTTTGACCATTTTCGTAATTATGCTGTAACTACATTTGCAACTAATGACTTTTTCATCCTACATTTTAAGATTGTTTTCATCCATGATCATGTACATATGTCCCATTAGTTGCAAATGGAACCAAATTTAATTGCACCTCTATCATGTCAAGATATCCCCTAATAATATACATAGGTGTATTAAAAACTTTTGAAAGGTATGCGTACTTTTGTTAAGTTATATTGGGGGGAAAATAATGTATTTATAAAGTTGTATTTAGTTTATATTTAGGCAAAATAACTACCTACCTACCTATATATGCTTGTTTACCTACCTATCTAACATAGGTTACATACCTACTTAATGTAAATTACTACCCACTTCTTCATTAATTGATGATAATCAGTTACATTTATTTTAATTAATTGATAACAAATAGTTCATACTTAGTATTTATAATCAATATTTCATAATTATTCAATATATTAGTTATTTATTTGTTTATACATGAACTATTGATCAATTATTTATAGTTAATTAGTTGGTTAATTATTATTTAACTCATAATTATTAATTTAATAATATTATAATCATTTTTCAAGGAATTATTCATCAATAATTTATAACTAATTGTTTACTTAGTTAATTATTGGTTAGTTAGTAATTTATTATTATTATTATTATTATTATTAAGCATGGTTAATTAAGAACTTAAAATAATTTATTCAATTATTAATTATTTAATATTTTAGTTATTTATTTGATTATTTAACTGAGTTTTATAATTTATAATTAAATTATGAAGTATTATTCAGTAATTTATATTTAGTAAGTTAGTTAGTTATTACTTAGATATTAACTATTAATTAGATAATTTCCTTTTAATTTTTAAATTTAAAAGCTATTAATGAAAATTTATATGTGATATTTGGTTAATTAGTTATTATTTCAGTCATTTATTTTCTATTTATGAATGATGAATTATTAATTTATAACCAAATAGTTAGTTAGTTATTTATCTACTTTTTTATATAATTTACAAAATTTTAAAGGAGGACAAAAGATCTGAAATAATCTTTTTAGTTGCAACCTAGTTTGACTTCAACTTTTATACCATCTTGTTTTATCCTATTTTTGCACATTCAAAAACACATGTTAATTGGGATGAGCCAAAGGATCTTAAACCTTTAAAAAGTTTAACCCCAAAGGTTAAATTTTAAAAAATAATTAAATACTTTCCTACCTCCCTAACCTACCTGTGTACTTACCCACCTATTATCACCTACCTATTTAAATATTGATTTTTAATTCACTTTGACCAAAATCTTAAAATGCCACATGGCATGTTGGTATTATGCCATGTGTCACAATCTAAAACCATTTGAATTAGACGATGAAGATCCATTATCTACTTTTAGAACAATTTTTGAAAAACTTTTTTCAATTGCCACATGTCATTATGTAAGTTGCTGATTTTTATGGTAATACATGGATGGCACATAATAGTATACAGATGGTGAAGCATTTGTTGACCATTGACTTCATCCACATTTGCAATTAGTGTCTAATGCAATTAGGCAATTTTTAGTAGCAAATGTTTTTTGCAACTACAAAATAATTCCAAGTGGTAGTTGTTTTTTTCCAATATTCTTTTAGTGTATTATTTTTTTATTCATGAAATTCTGAAATAATCTAACATGTCCAATTTCTATATTTGGACAGTTTTAAATTATGCCATGTTGCATATTAATTAAAATTTTCCAATATCAATTTCAGTAGGTAGGTAGGTAGGTGAGACCTATCTACCTATTTATTTGAACTAAACACCTACCTAAATACTTATGTTAGATATCTACTTAGGGAGGTAGATAGGTAAATAGCTAGGTGAATAGGTTGGTTAGGGAGGTAGGGTAGCTAAAAGGTAGGTACATGAATTTTTAAAAAAAATTTGGGTTAAGCCTTTTAATTGGTTGACCCCACATGGCCCATATCTTGAATGTGAAAATGGGAAACAAAGATCTTCTTTATATACATTTCAAAATGAAAATGGAAGACAAACCTTATGGGATAAATTTTGAACTTGGAGTTTACTTGTAAACTATTTTGCAACTAGAAAATTTAGTTGCAAACTATTTACAACTAGAAGGTTCATTTTATATCTTTGATTTTTATTTTTAGTTTTGTAAATTATATAATTCAATAGGTAAATGATTAACTAACTTAATAGTGAAATGAAAAAAACTAGCACTTCATTAATTAACTAACTAATAAACTACCTAATTAAATAATTTTCAAAATTTTTAATAATAATAATTCATCAATAATTTTTAAGTACATAACTATGTAATTAACCAACTAATTAGAATAATATTAAATATCAATAATAAATATTGAAACTAATTATATATATGTTAGTATTTTAATTAATTAATATTTAAAATGAAAAAATGAATCATTTTATATAATAATAATAATAATAATAATGTTGCCTTCTCCCTTGGGGAGAAAAGGATTAATTTTTTTTTCCTTAAGAAGAAGGGGACTATGTTCCCCCTTCGAGCAAGTTCCCAAATGTTTGAGTCAAAATTACAAATAGTAAAATTTGTCTAAATCAAATTTTTTTATATGATTGAAAAGCTCTAAAAGCATAGATATCTAAAATAATCTTGAGTTTTCAATTTGAAAGTACAAGCTAAAAGTTATGATGAAAAAAAACAACTGAAGGTCAAATTTCTTCCTAGGAAGAAACTTCCCTTGGGGAGAAGGAAAATTTTGACCCTTAACTCTTCTTTTCATCATAACTTTTAGCTTGTATTTTCAAATTGAGAATCGTAGATCATTTTAGATATGTAATTGTTGAGAGCATTCCAATGGTATGAAGAAATTTGATTTGGACAAATTTTAAGCCTTATAATTTTGATTCAAACAATTGAAAACTTGTTCCTTAGGGGAACAAAATCCTTTTCTCTTTGGGGGAACTTAATACCCTTCTTTTCAAAGGAAATTTCTCCCTAGGGGAACATAATCCCCTTTTCCCTAGGGGAAATCACTTTTATGATTAAAAATAATAACAATTTTTGTAAAAAATAAAAATATTATACATCACTTTTCATATACACATGTTTTTCTTAATATCCACTAATATATTATTAAGTAGAATACATATTATACACCTTAGAATACTTAAAATTACATATAGTAAAGGATGTCGTGAAAAATCATTTCATCCATCTATCCCATCATCCATTCGTCCATCCGTCCGGTCATCCATCCGTCCTATCATGGTCTGTTTACTCTGACGGGGCAGAGAAAGAGTGGAATACAGACACGGAAGGGCCAACATATGTTCCTGGGGAGTTGGTATTGGCAACTCCCCGGGGACCTACTTATTTTCATTGGGAGTAAAAGAAACTACCTTATGAAATATAGATAACAAAAAAATAAGCGTAGTATAGATCACAACTTCTTTATTAAATAAAAAATAATGTACATTATTTACATGTTAAGAGGATTTTTACACTCAACATGGTCTCTCATACATTGTTTCATTTCTATCCACGAATTCCTTCCTCCACTCTGCCAACACCGTGTCCTTGATTATTTTATAAACTACACCCCACAATTCTTTTGCATCCTTTGTGGTGAACCACTTGCCACCATCAAGAATTACATCTAGGCCTTTTTGCCATGCCTTGAGGTGTTGAAGCAAGTTCAACATCATGTAATACGTGCACTTCGTACTCCCTTATTGTTGGGGACTAGAGGCTTCTTCCATGACAAGCTAAACAATGGCCTTACCTTCATCATCCCATGCTTCCATGAGATTGACTTCAAGTTTTTTGAAAAAAAGGACTACTCGCTCTTCCATGTGGGATTAATTCCCACGAGTTCAAGTGCACAAATTAGTTAGGTTTGCAGCAAAGGATGCTTAAATGTCCAGAAAACCCCACGGCTTGCCCAACAATTGCTTATGCAATTGGCCAACCATGGTTAAGCTCCTTATGGACTACATTGTACTGAAATGGGAAGATGTGATGGGACTTTCCCTTTGCCATTTTCCAATCTAGGCACTCCAAAAACTCTCCAATCCTCTCCAACCATTGTTTCACATCAACTTCCCACAATGTGTTCATTAGTTGTTTGGGTGCAATCCATGCATCTCTTGGGACCCCTTTGAAGATGCAATAAAAAAAAATGTTCATGATATTGTTTGTGGCATCACTACCTTTTATCGCACATTTGATGTTGAGATTGATCATAATCTTGTTTTGGCCCAATGATATTTCGACATCTCATTTCTAGTCCTCACCCTTATGTTTTTTGGTAATGTCCTTCCACTTTGGAATTACCTTGCATAGAAATCAAATACTCACAATCAGAAGAAGGAACCATTGTAAATTTACCATGGGATGATTTTGTGCCAAAAGAAGACATAATTTGAACAGTAAATCTCAAAAAACTAAAGGCCCCGAGGAGCTAAGCAATGCATTTCCTTGAGGAAGCACAAGGATTAGGTCCCCATGAAGGTTTAGCGCGAGGATTAACTCCTTGGGTGAATGAAATTTCAGGGAGCTGGTCACATCCTTGGGGAACAAAATTTATTAGTTACCCATGGCCATCAAATGTGAGCTTTCGAGGGTCGTAAAATGTGAGCTCCTTGGGAGTTGGGGTCCTTAGGTTGCCTAACTCGTCATCTACTCAGAGATGATGGGTTAGGCTACTCGAAGACCCCAGTTCCTAGGGAATTCGCGGGTGACATCCCCATGAAGTTGTACAAGGTGTTTTCTGGGGTAAAAAAATTTTCAAGTCCCCGGGGAACATCCAAGTTTCAGTTATCAAGCCGGTTGCACAATTTAGTGCGCTTGGGAGTTGAGATCACAGGTCCCCAAGAAGGCTTGATGGGAAATAAAAATTCAATTGCGAAAAACATTTTGGGGTGCCTTACCCAAATTTTTGTGATTGAGATTGCAAGTTCAGGTTGAAGGTTTCAAGATCACCTTCCTTTCTTAAATCTAGGTTTTATCATCAAGGACACAAGTTGTTCAGTTCAAAACCTAGTTCATTCGAATGTTTTTCCTTTGTTGGCCTTTTCAGCATCATTTATAATCCATTAATGGGTTTTTCCATCGCACTACAAATTAAGAGGTTTAGAGGGTGGTGATTTTTTAGATGGTAGCGTCAACATTTCACTTTTTCACAAAACCCGTTGTTGGGGTGTAGGAGTTCCAAACTTGTGATAACTTCCAAAATAAATGGGCCATCCTGGTTTGGTTGCCATTGACTTTGTTTTAGACCTCATCTAAAATCGGAGGTCTATAAAGAAGTTATGGACGTCCAAAGTGGCAGGAGTCCCAATTTTGGGAATTTTGAGACTCCTGACTTGGAAGTCTTAGGAAAATTATCATTTGGGTGCAACCCTTGTGGTTAGTCACAAAGAATACTATAATGGGGAAGGTGGTGGTTTCCCCCAAGTCCGGGCTGTGGTGAATTTTCCAAGTTCGTGTATGTTCGTGGTTCTTCCATGCACTGAAAATGTTTCAACTATACACTAACCAACTTGTTGTTTAGTTTGTGCAAGTCCATATGAATAATTGACTCGTTTGTCATTCATCTTAATCCCCATCTTGGAGTTTCAGCATGCCTTTCTTACCCCCAAAGTGTTGTAAGCTTAGGAGTGTACCCTAATTCCTTTTTTTGATGTTTTCACTTTAGATTTGGATTTGAGTCTTTCAAGGAATTTGGAGGTGTGTTAGGTACCAAAAGAAGCCTTAACAGCAAACATTTCTCCACACCCATGGCCTCCTCAACAACATCTATGTTTTGGGCTTTTTCAGCCTCCTTAACCTTTTCCTAACCTTAACATGTGTCCAAGGCCACAACCGTTTCCTTGGCCTTCTAAGCCTCCCTAGCCCAACCCATGTCCCCAAAAAAACCTTTCTTTAGCCCATGCCTCCTATTTGGTCTAAACTATGTCTCTGGGAACCAATGTCTGTTCAGCATCATGAACGTATTTAGCTTTCTCCCTAACCATGTCCACCTCCTTGGGCATCACCACCTTTTCGGGCACCTTTGCCTCCTCGAACACCTCTGCCTCCTTAGGAAATTTTCCCTCCTCAAAAACAACTTTATCCCTAGGCATGTCACCCTCCCCATGAATTGATTTGGTGTCAACAAGTGAGGCTAATGTATCCACATGTACAATTCCCCCATCCTTAGATGGGCTTGAGGCGGGCATTAATTAGTAGCCTCAGTTGTTGTGCTCCTCCTGACCTCAACAACAGAAGCAATGTTGTTTTTGACAAAAATTGTTTTGATGACATCCTGATTGTGGGGGTTGCCCATTTTGATGATAGGGCATTTGCTTTTGACTAGGCCCCTCGTGTCACCTCCATCATGTCCTATTGCTCATCAACGGCCTGCCTCAAGGCCACCTTAGTAGCCAATAGACTTATTCGATCACGGCATCGACTTTATGCCCTTGCACGATCGAGGTGGGTGAGGTTTGATAAGATCCACTACCTTTTTCAACTAAATCCACTTGCATTCTATCTAGGTCAAATTGAAAGTCTATAGCCCCTAGGCTTTCTTGTCGCTTGTAGACTACCTAACAATCCAACTAATTGAGATCTGCTTTTAACAAATTATAACTTTTGGGATTCTTTGGTTCGATCGTCATTAGTTGGTTCCCATGCCGTTCTATACACATCGATGTTGTGTTTGGTAGGGCAACAAAAGCCATTTCAAGATGATGCTTGGAAAGTGTTGTCATGGCTACCATCATAGCATTCATGTGCTCACAAAGTATACTAGGGTCACAAGTTGCATCAAAATTTGCGCATTCCAAGCACCTAGTTTAATTTGTGAACCTCATTAATTTTAACCCTCGGGAAAGCTCTCCCTTTGCAAACAATATAACTCCTTTGTGGTGGACATCTTTATATCCCCGGGTAGGAAGTTTATTTCAAGGGAGACGACAACCCCCCGAAACCACATTGTCCTCATGGAGATGTTTCCCCAAGAGGCTTCATCTCTAGGGAGACGTCACCTTCAAGAAGGGAATTTTCTTCCTCGGGAGGACGTCCCCCTAAGAATGTTTAGCTTCGGGGAGACGTTGACCTCGAAGAATGCAGACTTCTTCCTTGAGGATGAGTTTCTTTCGAGAGTGTACCTCTTTGGGGAGACTTCATTCTTAAAGAAGGGAAACTTTGTCCCTAGGGGGAAATGTCACCATGGGAAGACATCTCCCAAGTGAGGACATTCCAAATAGTAAGAAACATGAAAAAAACAAGGAAGAAATTTACAAGACATTGAAGACATGGTCCAAATTGAGGTTTTCCTGAACCATCATCATTTATTTCAACATTATTTCAACTAATATTTGGTCCTTGAATGGGGTTCTTGACTATAATATGCACCACATTTGTTTGTTACTTTGAGCCCACTCCTAAAGTGCTCGTAATTGCATTGATTGAACAAAGCTAGTCATGATTTCCAAGTCCTTATTGCACAAATATGTGTCCATTTTGATGTTTTGGGTGAACTGTTCAAATTTGTTGTGGAACGTTATGATGTTTCTCTAGCCACCAAAATTGCAAGGGAGTTTAGCATGCAACAACTCAATCACGTTGTGCGTCATGGTGCTAAATCGCTCAATGTTGAGACTAACTAGCCCATCCCAAGGATTGGTTAGTAATTTCAACCTTAATTGCTTCAAAATGCACGCCATTATAGGACGGCTATCCAAAGGCGACATTATAATGAAGTCCTCTTGCAAGCACCTGTACATTAATTCAGGTGTCTTTTGCTCATTCACTTGTTTCCTCCCCCAAAATTGCCTTCCCATTGTTAATGGATTTACCTAATCATCTTCCTCTCTTTGCATACTATGGAATGTTGTTCCATGCACTCTCGATTTGGGCAATGGAGGGCCAATAAGTAGAATAATGAATGCCCCATTCAAACAACTACTAGCCCAATTGTTTTTTAGGTAACTGAAACATCTATCCATTTCCTTTTAGAGACCCATAGAAGTATGCCATGCATCTCATAGTTGATAAACCGCTGTGACTTCCTTTTCGGACTTGGTCATTGCGAAGCCACTCTACAGTGGAATAACACATTTTCAAATTGAAGTGGCAGAAAAAAAACAAAAATCCATTAGTTGATGTCTTCAAAAAATACCCAAGGCAAGAGCAAACCCCGGGGAGGGAGCTCCATGAATACATCTCCTTGGGAATAGCATGTAAAACTTCATCTTCCTTAGGGAAACAATCACATTTCCCCATGGAGACACCATCATAACCCTAGGAAGACGATCATATCTTGCCAAGGAAACAACATCATTTCCTTAAGGAGACATGCACATCTCCTCGAAGAGACACCATCATTTCCCTGAGGAAACACGAACATCTCCCCTGGGAGACAAGTGCATATCCTAATGATACACCATCATTTCCTGAGGAGACGAGCACATCTCCTTGGGGAGCACAAACATTTCCTTGGGAGGATGAACACATCTCCTCAGGGTGACACTGTCATTTCCTTGGGGAGACAACATCTCCCTGGGGAAACACGAACAATTCCCCACGGAGACCCCACTTTGAATGGTTGTGTATATGCCTAGGGAGATGGTCATGTCTTTTCAAGGACTAGGAGCTCCTTGAAGGAATATCTGGGATTCTCTCGAGGAGCTAAAATATAGTAATGTTTCCTTGGGGGAGACATTGCATCTCCCTGGAAATTTAGTTTGTTAATGCTTTCATGGAAAATATTTCAACAAAACTCTAGAAACATCTTCAAAAAACCCAATGGTTGAACAAATAAACTGTAAAGACAAGGCAAGGTTCTAGGCATGAACTTACCATCCATGAGTTACAATTGTTCTCGAAATCCTCCTTGTCAAATCTAGTGGTTGGGAGGTTGATGAATGTTTGTAGCTAGATTTCAGAGAAAACACTATACACACCTACATATGTTTGGAGTTCTTTGTAGCCAAAATCTTGATCCACCATGACAATAAGCATCCATAGCTACACTCCCATTCTTCTATGATAATTTGCCACAACCACTGACGAATTGTATTGAAAGGCATGTGGCAAAGGGATTGTTCTCGCCGATTAGTCCAAATGGTATTTGATTTGATGGGGATGTGAAGCTTCTATATTGTCATTATTGTTGTTGGTGTCAAAACCTCCCAATGTTGCCCTGGTACACAAGTTGGGTCACCTTGTAATTCCTTTGGTTACAATTGATTGCAATGGGCAAGCAATTTCCAATGAAAGCCTAGATTACATTTGTGAAGGAGAAGGAATAAACATAATTGATTCCATAGGACAAACTTGCGATTGTGTATTCATGAATGTAGAGAGGTTAAGCCTCCCCACTTGGGTTGGTAACCCCAATTTTCAAACATTTGACTCTAGCGAGACTTTGTTAATCAAGGCCAATGTTCGAATGTTCAACTCCACTAGGTGATCAATTGTAGGTATGGCATTGGTTGTGGGAATTAACCAAGGTCTGCAACTTTTTATTAGGTGGGAATGCGCTAGAAGTGGTTGTCTACTTCCCTAAGGTTGTTGTGTTTCCCCCATCCCCTAAGTTTCCTAGGGCTACCAACTTTTCCAAGGCTATCGAGTATCCCAAGTCCCTGTATTTCCCTGGTAGAGATCACTCCTTGGGGAATTTTGTGGGACTAATGTTCAATTATTTTATCTGGCCAAGGCGTTACTTGCTACAATTGCACTAAATGTAGCCTACACATTTGATTGTGAAATTTCTTTGATGACGATTGTGATAACTAGCCAAGGCTTATAATTTTCAATTGCTCTCGCACCATCGTAAGGTGTGTGCAACTAATGACAATTAAGTTTTCCTTTGGATCCCATAATTTGTTGCAACATGGGCATGTATACTTTGATTACTTCTTGCCCGTGCAAATTTGGGTTATTTTTTTGAGTTTTGTGTGAATTTCAACAACCTTATTTCACCACTCTTCTAGACTGTACCATAAGAGTACATATGTGTTGGGAAGTAGAGTCTTCCCTTTCTCCTTTCCCTGATCCATGTGCCATAAATGCAACATGCTTAGCTTTGAAGGCTTCAGTATGGGTGGACACACCACATGCATCAACGATTCACCTCCATCACTATCATCATTTGACATGTTTAAAAAATGCGCTTTAGATGATGCCACAAAGTTGAAAGAATTACAATTTTTTTGAAATTGTAATGAAAAAAGCAAAATGCAAGAAGATAAAGCAAAACAACGAAGAAAAATAATGCACATGAAAAAAAATGGGCCAAGAAGATGCTTCAACAAACATTCACAAAACAATCTATGTTTAAAAGAACCCAATTGTTAAGCTTGAAGAGAATGGATAATGCAAATCAAAATCAGGGGTGTGAATAGCAACAATGAAAAACAAAAACAAAACAAAATGGAGACACAGAAGTAGCAATGATGAAGGAGAATGATGAAAATGCAAACAAGCTACAACAATGACATAGAGGAGAAATGCAAATGAGGCTTGTAGAATAAGACAACATCCGTCGAGATGGTGTTACCTCGAGAAATGAATTGACGTTCTTCAAGAATTATGACACATCCCTAGGAACCTCGTTTTTACTATAATGGGCTGCATTTTGGATTGCTTTCCACCATATGCATATTCTAGTCATTGATTTAAAACCTTAACTTTAACTGTCATAACGAACAATTTTGGGCAACCATGAAAAAGTAATGATCATTAGTAGACAAACTAGCAGTCAAGTTTGAATTAATTATCAAATTATGTTGAGTAGTGCGGAGGTTTCCATTAGATGTTATATTTGACAAATCAATGGCTAGGAAAAGGTGTCATCTTGCCCCTTGAGGTATGGGTAGGAAATGACATAATGACAACAATTAAACTGTTGTTTTTTATTCTTGCCACAAATTCAAAAATCGACTTTATTTCCCAGGAATCGTAAATCTAGGTGTATTAATCTACCCGGATTAGTCTTGGGAAACACGAATACCTCAAGGAGACATTGAAAATCCCAAGGAGCACTCACACATGCTTTCCACCTGGAGGGATTTACAAGCCCAAGATGTATTGGTTTTCCGTTGGGGAACTCTAGGGCATTTGGGTGGAGAGTTTTTCCCTTGGGGAGTTGAATCGATTTCTCGGTAGGGAAAAGATGCATTCCCTGAGAATGATTTTCCATGGGGAGTGGAAGGAACCTCTTGGTGGGGAGAAGGTGGGGTTTCTCGAGAAGGTTGGTCTCCCCTAAGAGTGAAAAATCTCCTTCGAGGAGTTGACAAAACCACCCCGGTGGGACAAGGTGGTTTCCTTGAGAAAGGTGGGAGACACTATGGTTGGGGACGATGATGTCCTCAAGGATTAGATGTAACACTGTGGGGAGAGGAGAATGGGGTTCATTAGGCAGTATAGGGGTTGCCTTTCCCATGAAGGGAAGGGGATGGGGCCCGGGGAGCAGCTTGTGTTTGTGAATTGGACGCGGTAGTTGTGGGGAGGTGGGAGTTCTCGATGGGAGGCATAGGGTAGGGCTGAAAAAAAAATGGGGTTAGGGCTTCTTGCCTGGGGGGCCAAGGTGTGGGGTCATCGAGGTGAGTGAACAAGTGGATTTAGTTAATTAGGTCGAGGTGGTTAATTAAGGATAGGGGCTGCAGGTCAAAGCATCGAAATTTTGAAACCTAGTGGTTAAAGCACATTGAAGCCCGCATCGCATTTAATTCATTGCGCATGTTTAGTGCTTGCTTTACAAAACCGGGCCATGGCTTTACAATAAGGCGAGGAATTGATGCATTGGTGTAATGATGAAAAATTTGGTTATTTAACAAGTGATATCTTAGGCTTGCTTTAGATTAGGAGTCAGGGCAAAACAAATCTTTTCAATAATGGAAAATTTGAGCACTTCTTGGCTCATTATTTGGCCCCAAGTTATTAATAAAATACTATTTGTTTGGGGCCCAATGCATTCATATGTAAAGTCATTAAGGTCAATTTGTAAGTACCAAGGTTTCAACTTTTCATATGTTTTCATTTTTTTCTAGTATCATTCTTTTTTTCATTTTACTTTCTTTCTCAAGCTAAACCTTAAAAGTCAGAACACCATGGATAAGTATAGACACAAGATTCTTATTATGTTTTTCATGGCCATATCCCAAATAGAAAAAATAGAAAACTCTTTCATCATTCAGATCAAGCATAGAAGCTCAACAAGAGGAGAAGAAAATGAAGAAGAAAATGAAGAAGAAAAAAGAAATGTAGGGTTTGATCATTCAAAAACAAGCATACAAGCTCAACAAGGGGAAAAGAAAATGAAGAAAAAAAGAGAAGACATGAGGTTTGGTTTAAGAATTCCTTTGATCTATAGCATAAATTTCATCAAAATAACAATATTTTATTGCACCAACATTTGTCCCAAGGGTTGCAAATTGGCCTCCCAAGTTGATAGGTTCTGCAGCCTAAGGTCATTTTTCACATTAAAAATTAAAAATATTGAATTCTCCATGATCTATTATGATATTGTCACATGAGTAGTGAAATTATTCAGAATGTAGCCTATGATAATTATGATGATTTTCAACATGTCAATTGGTGTTTTGCAGAGGGTTTGAGTGCATACTGGGTCCATGAGTTGGGTTGAGAATTCTTAGGGGATAAATTTTTCATGGGCGTAGGGTAGATGGCCCCCTGGAAATAGGGCTGAATTTTATTCCAGAGGCAACTAGTGATATTACGAGAAGCAAACGCAAAAAGAAAACAGAGAGGTTGCTATACATTAGGGTTTCAGGCTCGAACGCAATGTGTTGGAAGCGAAGTCGTCTGTGGGGGAAAGACGGTAGAGCTCTTCCTTGCTTTGTCTCAGACGCGTTGCTTAATATGGCCTACTAATAGGAGTCATGAAATACAAACAATACACGGTGAGAGACAGTCCAGGAAATTCTAAGAAATCTCCTCTCACCTCCAAAATGAGACAACTGGTGATATTCAAGATGCAAACGAAAAAAGAAAACGGAGAGGTTGCCATACATTAGGGTTTCAGGCTTGAACGCAATGTGTTGGAAGCGACGGTCGTCTGTGTGGGAAAGACGGTAGAACTCTTCCTTGCTTTTTCTCAGACGCGTTGCTTTTTATGGGTTACTAGTAGGAGCGATGAAATACAAACAATACTCGGTGAGAGATAGTCCAGGAAATTCTAAGAAATCTTATCTTATCTCCAAAATAAGATAAAATATCTTCAAAATCCATAAACCAGATTGGAGAGAACCTTGAAGCTCCCCACAGCTTCTTGCCACACACACACCCTCCACCCCCTGACTCAATAGTGCTGATGGAACTTTCTTGCACAAGACGTCGCTGTGGAAATGGTGAGGGCTTGCAGCGCAACACCACTGAAATCGCCACGTCCTTTGCTCCTTCACGGAAATTAACCAATGCAGAGTGAAGTTGAGTAAGGAAGTAACGTATGTATCAACAACTGAACTTTCTTCCTGATTGCATCCCAAATTCTCCAAATTAGACTCCACATGCGTCGAGCTAAACCCTAAACCCTGAACCCTATCCTAAAACGCTAAACCAACATGCGTGAACAACATTAGATGCACAGGACGAATTAGAGACGAAATTGGGTTGAAACTCACGTGAAAAAGTGCTACATAACGAGATTCTGCGTACGCTTCAAACAAGTTAATACTTCTTTTTCAAAATCTTAAGCACACCTTGACACACCCAGCCTATGAGTAATGGTGTCGGGGGGCTGTTAGATACAAGGGGGCTGATTCTTGTCGCTGCCAGAAGGAGTAGTATTGCTCAAGATAGACACCAATACTACTACTATGCAATACGAGAGTTGGAAAAAAACGAGCACACGCACATGTGTCGCACCACCGACCACATGCCGTGTCCACATCAGTAACGCACCATAGACCCTGAAAGCCCCCCCTCCCCCCACCCCCGCCAAATTTTCAGTGAATTTGGGTGTCAAAGTTATATGAAAATTTTCAACCCTTTTGCAGACACAACAGCTTGGAAGTTGGGGCCAGTGTTGGGTGGTTCTCTGTTTTTCTATTTTTTTTGGAGAACCTCCAACGTTAGTTTCTCTCTTCTTCTTCTTATTATTTTTCGAAAGAACCTCTAGGTAAGGTTTTGGATCTTTTTAAAAAAAATTCAAAACCTCAGGTCAAGGTTAATGTTTTTTTTTTCAAACATGGGAGTTCTCAGGTATTAGGGTTTAAGCTTTTTTGACAAGGGGTTGATTTGGATAGTTGTTATGGTTTAAGGATCAGATTGTTTGAAGGAAAAAAATTGGTCAACACAATTACAAAGGCAAGTACTATATCTAACTTGTGACAATTATGTGGCTAATGTCTAGTTGCTATTCACATATGCAACAATATGCTTCCTTGGAATTGGGCTTTTGGGCATGTGACATCAAACAAATCATCACACAAATCATAATTTTGGATTAACAAACATATGAATTCAATATTACATTTTATAAAATCCTCAATAATAGACTTGACAAATGATAAAAAAGTGGACTTAATAAACCTCCAAAACAACAAAATTCTAACAACAAATATAGTCATAAAATCAATCACACAAAATTCACAAGTTATTTCAAGATCCAAGGACAAATCTTCCATAAATCAACACATGACTAACCCACATAACACAAAAATGGTCTTCGACATATGAATCTAACACAAACAATTAATAGCCTTGCACATGACAAAAAAATGACATATGAATGACAACATTTACAAAAGATTTAAAATATACTCATAGATTCAACCCGTCATCATAGGAAATTGGAACAAATGTGAGATAAGAAAATACCTTACATTATAATGCCAAATGGGTCTTCGATCAATCTTCAACTCTAACACTACAAATGCACAAAGGAAAAAATGCAATTAGAATACTTATATGAAAAAAATGCAAACCCACAAATTAATGATTGATTTAGAGCTTGACCTTTAGCCACATCAACTTTCATGGAAATGCATAAGATTAAAGAAAAATAAAATGCATTTAACAACAATAAATAACCTTGACTTTTATTCAAAACAAAAAAAATTCATAACAAGGTATAACATATTTGTAATGGATTAAACATTAACCCAAGTCTAAAATATCGACACTCTAAAAGATCAATTTAAAGGTTGTTGCCATCCATAACAACTGGATATAACATTATAATATTCTAATGTTTATTGGAATAGGATGACTTGTGAAACAAATTGTATCTTGATTGGAATTCTCAACATCTTGGCAAGTAGCCTTACAATAATAAAAGGTTCTTTTCACTCTTGCCTCTCGTTTTCATTTTTTTTTTTTCCAAGTAAGGTCTTTTGTAATAATGATTGAATTTCTTTCAAGTTAACTTTTGAAAATTGAACAGAAACTTTAATATCATCAACAACCTATTGGGTTACCTTTGACATGGCATGCCCAAAACCCAATCTTACAAACAAACATGTCAACTAAAAGGTAGGACAAGAAACCATAAAGGTCAATGTAAAAGTCAAAGTGCTTACATTAAACCTTTCATCTTTGACATATGCAATTATTTTGTCAAATATACCAAAGGAATTTAACAAAGCTTTTATTTGATTTGCCATGGCTACATTTCAATGTTATGTACTTCAAAATTCCCAATTGTCTCATGGGTGGGCTTTTACAATGTGTTGATGAAACTCACCCCCATTGCAAATGTATCATTTAGTTCACACAAAACATACAAATGTCAAATGAACATGTATTAATAACACAAGATGTAAGGGTTGGGATGACACATTTTTCTTTGGTTTCTCCATGTATGGGACACCTCAATCAACTTTAATGACATTGAAATGGAAATTGCACATGCCCACATTGTTATAAAAGTAAACACCTTAACAATGAATTTTCAATAGAAGACAAAGGCCAATAACCTTTGCAACATATAACACCAAGTCCTCTAGAAATGTTTGTTGTAAGGGATTTGATTTGTTATAAGGTGTTAATTGTATTAAAAACATTTATGATTCAAAAAGGGGATATAATTTTCCTTTTTTTATAAATCGTTTTTTCACTTTGGGTTTTTAAAACCCTTTGCCCTTTGTGTTATGGTTAATTGTTGCTCACAAAACCTTTATGTTTTCCCTAGGAATCAACGTGCTCAAATTGAATAAGGTGGCACACAAACACTGCATCATTTGTTGGTTTCAAATGTTCATTACTAAAACATTATTCACCAAGAAAAAACCTAGTAGGTTGATGATTAATGATTAAGAGACCATACATTTCAATTTGCCAACAACTTTGGAGTCAAAATTCCCCAAGCAACAACCATTTCAACATTGAGTACCTCTTGTGATTTTTTTGTTTTAGTGGTTGTGTCGTTCTCTTTTGCATTGTTCAGTTATTCTCTCCTGTTTTTGTGCTTATAGTGTTCGGTTATTCTCTCCTACTTTTGCATGTCATTTTGTTTGGATACTTTATCTTGCTTTTGTGCTTGCATTATTCGACTAATTTTTATTGTTTTCATACATTGTGTTATTTTCTTCAAGTACCTTGCACTCATCATCTTCATTGCTTTCATGCTTTGTGTTATTCTAACTATTTCTCCTTACTTTTGGCTTTATGTTTACTTAGTATTACTCTTTGCCCTTTGTTGCAAGTGAATCTTGAAGGAAATTGTTACGAATTGTTGCAATAAATATTCATTTTTTTTGTTTTTTTTCTAAAGTCTTGCAATTTTTTATTAGTTTGATTAGGATAAGCAAGTTGATGTTTGAACATTTAAGAAATCAAAGGAGGTCAAATCTTCACACCTTGCTCCTTTGCTTTTAATGTTCAAAGAAAATTTGTAACCCTCTATTTAGTGCTTCCAATGTTCCAAAACTTGTTTAATTTGATCAAGGAATAGGGATGATATGGGGTGTTTGGTGTAAGTGAGTTCAATGTTTAGTGATGTGTGAAATAAGGTAGATTAAAATTTCAAGCTAGACGTTTTTGGTCGTTACATCTTTAAAGTTTTGTAAAGCCTTAGTTTGTTCACCTATTAAGTTTTAAATCACTCAAAATGGATTGCAAATGAAAAAAATATGAATTTGGAAATTAGAGAGAACTTAGAGAGACAGGTTTAGAGCTATTTTTTCAATATTTTTGAAGCAAACTATCATTCGTCCTCTTTTTATGTTATCTAGGCTGCTCCTCTATTTCTAATGCTCAAAGAACATTTGTAGGGCTCCCCCTAGATTGCACACTCAATTACACAAAAAATCGTTCAATTTAATGAAAAAATGAAGAAAATATTGAAAATTGTTTAGTGATAAACATGTGTTCGATGATAGATGTGGTTACCCTAATTCTTTTGATCCCCCTGGTTCCCTGGTATTTTTAAAAAGCAATACCCGCCCAACACTGGTACAGACCTTCACGTGGACAAAGGCTTATTCCTTCTTGCATGAAGTCTACATCATAGAATGTAGCCTGACCCTTGTTGACGGGGCTGGGGGCAATTATGGCTCGGGAACAGCTGCCCATTATACCTGCCTATAATTCCATTTTAATGTGAGAATGATCGCGCTCTAGTGCCTACTCTGGGTATACTCCTTTACCCAGGGAAAACTTACACACTGGAATAGGTAGAACAAGTGCAGTTATCAGTTGGGGATGGAATTGCACATGATTATGCATGACATAGATTGAGGCTAAGAAAAAGATGGTTGAAGTTTGCTAGCTCTGCAAGACAGATGACTTTAAATTCATAAACTAAGAATATAAGAATTATTGCGTTTCGTTGGAATAACCATCATTTAAAATCAAGTGTTTTGATAAGTAGACTTCTTAGCTCATGGCTGTCAGCCACTTTTTTCAACTTTTGGATTTTGTGCAAGTGGCGAGATTTTTCTGAAAAAACACATTTTGTACTGAAAAAATAAAATTCTTAAAGTTTTCCACAAAGATTGTTTTTGCAAAATAGCATAAATTTCACCACCAAAAACTTTCAGTGATGGCATTGCGATAATAGCCCTCAGCATGATGGTCTGGCTGTTCATTCAGCATGTGTGGAATTTCTTACTCTTACATAAGTCCACACATTATGGTCATTCAGAAAATGAAAGAAAAAGACCTGGGGATCTGCGTGCTTTGGATAATGTCAGTAAAAGTTTCAGGGCATCCGATCTGCTTTGTGTAGAACTTGTTATGGCCTTTTTGGGGGTAGATTCATACTCATAATCTGGTTGGCTATTTTCCCACTTCATGCAAATTCATTTTTTTCACCCCTAAATCTGTGTTTTCCTGAATTGCAAATGCAAAGTAAGATTGGTTGAATCTTCCCTTTATTCCATTGCAAATGGAAATACAACACAAGACTCTGCCGAGATTGTAGATCTGCAGATTGAAATAAACATAGCAGAGAGTATATATACACCATTGACAAAATGGAAACAACCAGCGTTGTGCAGTTATTTGAATTTAGAAAGAATCAATGGTTTTGGTATTTTAATTATTTCAGCATCCAAGAACCACCAGGCCCAGTTATTTCAAAAACCATAAGGAACTGATGGGTTTCAGGACAGGTTTCAGGAAAGAACCAACAGTGAACTGGCAGTTATTTTTTCAAAAAATTGGGAAACGTGGCTACACACCAGGACCAGGCTATTATGAATCCTAAGAAACTCCCTGATTCTGTTTCTAATATCTGCCAAACATTGGAAACAACCAAATCCGTTGGCTGTGGCATCCTGGAGATTTAATCTACAGGTCGCAGCCAGACCAGATAATCATATAATCAGCCTTCCTGCTGCCTCATAACAAAACTTAACACAAAACTGTAATAACAAAGTGTGCAATTCCTCCAAAAAGATCTTTTCCCAAAAGGGCACCAAATGGATTTAAAAAAAAAATTGATTTGTCAAAGAATGCAGATTTCTTAAAAACAAGCAAGTTCCATGTTGAAATACTCAAAACTATAGAACCGAGAGCACACACTCTCATGCACCAGGCTGCAACGTCGTTGTACATTATATCAGATATTATTTCCTAATTGACCTTTAAATTTCGCAGAAGAACATGATTGCATTACAGTTTGATCCCAAAAAAAATGAAAGGATGGAGATCGCTTGGCCGTGGCCAAAAACTCCTGAAAAAATGTTGAGGTGAGGTTGGGAAGAATTCTTCTGATGCAGATGAGATCAGCGGTTTTTGTGTGCTAATGAATTAGCTGCGAAACTGCTAAGATTGCTAGGTACGACATAGCAATCTCTTGGTTTCGCAAGCTCTAAACTGAACTAACAAGGTCGTGAAGCAGCTGGGATCTAGACTAATTAGTCTGGTCATTGACCTCAGCGATCAGATGTCATGAGATTTTCATCAGCGGAAGTCGTTAGCGTTTGGTTTTTTAGGTGGAGGTGGAGGATTTGTTTTACCCCTCCAGTCTGATCTTCCGCCATCTGGGACAAAAATTATATTCGCCTGTTCTTGAGTGCCGCTCCCATAGACACAATCGATCTTCCGTGCATCGGCCTTCGCTGCCTCGTATCGCTTCATTTTTCCACACCAGTGTTCTTTTCCCTGACTATACTTGCAGGATTATTGTGAGATCGGGGAGATGATGGCTCGACGATAGCTCTAGACTTGCGGCCCTGCGCATCAAATATCCACGACAGCTAAACAAATTACAAATCGCAGAAATAAGAATTGCAGAGATTCCAGTGTTCTGAGGGAATATAATTCCAAGGGAAAATTCACCGAAGTTCTACTGCAATACAAGAAACAAAGAGATTCAGTTACAGAGAAGTCTCATCTGTTCTCCCTCAGATGATGAAGTCTCACAGATAAAATAGAACGTAGGAGGAACGTGGAAGAACCAGGAATTAGCATATACGCCATAGAGAATTCCTAACGATGCAACTTTATCTCACCTGAACAATTCTGTTGGAAGGCGACTAGAGCAATTTGGAACAAACTATTCAACCCAGAATCAACGAGCTTGAATTAGAAAGTCGTGCCGCCGGCTTTAACCCAAGTCTTGAACCTGCTTGAACTCAAAACTTTTAAGAATTTTGATGTAAGAGGACAACAGATATGTTCTAGAGAGCGACTGAGTTCGAAAACATGGAGCTTTAGACAAAGATAATGAGAAGTATATAGGCGATCTGTTACGAAGTCTTGGGAAATTTAATAAGAGAATTTAAACTGGGTTCGAAGAAGTTAGGTGACTTCATGATCTTTTCCGAGTCACTTCTTATCTCATTTGTCGGCCCCGACACTCAAAGAGATCACACGCTGCAAGCATTGTCTACAATTCGAGGACCCTTCGAGATCTGAATTTTCAATTGTGTTTATCCTGATGAAAATATCCCAAGAAGACTCCACACAACGGATTATATGACCACAATTCCATTACAAATTCCAACAGACAGCTTGGATCGCAATCCACCCCCAGTTCATGACTCCCTAATTTCTCCGCAAATCTAGACTTGCGACAGCAGCTTTGATTCAATGTTAAGTGTCGGGGTCCAAGTCGGTCCACGGCCATTTCTAATTTACTGAATAACCTGCCTGTCCACCCGGCCGATAGATGATTATGGCCAGTGACGGAATCGCAAGCTTCTACAGCTTCCTGGAATGCCAGACCATCGGACATTTAAGAGCAAATAGAATATAAGAGTAGCTTTGGTTTCAAAACCATTTTGGTACCCATTTGAATGAAGGCTGTTTTCGGATGACATGTGATTATCCAGTCCCTGTGATATCATCTGCAGGTTTTTTGGATTTTGTTTCATGTTGTAAAAAATTTGGCTATTTTTTCCGAAAATTTGAAAAATTAGTCAAAGCTACATTACAAAAAAAATTCCAAAATTTTTGCAAAATTTTATAAGAAAAACAGCTGATCATAATTCATGTGTAGCATATATTAGGCAGTATATATTAGAGGATATTAGGCAGCTCTTATACTAGTGTAGAACTTTGAGAACATTCAAGATATGAATAAATGATTCTAGGTTATAAGGGTGCAATAATAAATGCTGGAAATCAGCAGACTTTTTCATAAGATTGGATTTACGGAAAGTCATAAACCCAGGCCAAATAAGGCCAAATAAGGGCCTATATCTGCGACCCAATATATGTGATAGCTACACATGAATCAAGATCAGCCTCTTTTTTGGGACAAAAAAATTGGGAAGATTTTGAATTTTTTTTGGGGTCATGTACACAGTGGCTTGCATGCCTCAGAGCTTTTGGTACACGTTCATACAACCATCTGAACTGTGTCCTTTTTGCAGGTGTGATTAGATCTTCTTGATCATAGCCATACTTCACCTCGTAGACTTAATTTCACATCAAGTGATTAAATTTTGTTCTTGTTCACACGAGATCCAGTGTCAATTAGGCTCTCACTCCATACACTTAATTCTCACCATTGAGTGTGTTCTTGTTCACACCTACTACAACCCAACTACACCCTGTAGACTAATTTTTACCTCATTTTGTTCCTGTTCACACGAGATCCATAGTCCACTTGGCTGTCGCACCACTGTCATACTTGAGTGAATAAATTTGTTGGGCCCTGCCCCCACAGGCACAGCAAGTATCGCACTGGATCCAACTTTTGGAGGTTTTACCTTATTAGAACCGGTTTCACATTACGTGAACCAGTTTCTTTGGTGAAAGTGTTTAGACTGTTTCGATTGGAACGGATTTTTTTGGTGTTCCGAGTGTGGACATAGAAGGTAGATGTATAACATCTTATCTATTGGTAGGGCCAAGTGTTTGTGATGCCTTGTTCACTAGAGTAACAACGTCCAGTGTCACCTAGGCTGCATGAATACTGAAGAAGAAACTAGACAACTTAGCCCAAGATGGACCAAAATCCGGTTCTGAGAGTCCCTGTGTGGGCGAGGCCCAACAAACCCGGTAATGGATTAGAGTCAAACTAATCACCGTGACTAAATATCTAGTGTACGGTAGTATATTGCAGTGTTGGGTGGGTATCGCAGGGTGTGTCGGGTATCATCCAAGTATCAGACTTAAACAATGTAGGGTATCAGATTTACTGATACCCTGATCGGTATTCAGGTTGTCATTTTTTGGTGTGAGAACCGGATCTAACCCATACCCTTTCCAAATGGCAAGGACTAGAACATACAAAACTGGTGAAATGATATAAAATGAAAACTTTGATACTTTGTCCTGGTCCTTATATATATATATATATATATACATATAATTTTAAAAAGAAAACCAAGTAGGTTTCTCAAACCCTTATAAAAACCAGATTTGGTAGTTTTTAAAAAATGAGAATTACCCAATGACAGTATATTGTGACTCATACCATAATACTTAGGATGGTTCCGCATTGAGGTGCCTAATATTTATTTATTTATTATTCAACATTAAAAATGAAAATAAAAATTAGATATTGTACTAAATAATGAAACTATTGTGCTTGAGAGTTTCATGTAGGTTTTTTTGTATATGGCAAGCACATGTTTTTCAGAATTTTTGGCAATTCCAAAACATAATTAATTGGTGCCTAACAAACTGAAGTACTAGGCTATTAATCAGTTATCAGGACTCCCAAAGTTCAATTTTTTTCTTTTTTGAAAGGCATCTTGGATTCACCCATTAAAAAAATTAAAAAATCTATGGACGATCCCAAAATAGATATGTTGTAACCTACTCCTTCAGATTGGTTATATAGGTTATAAAAGTAGAACTTAAGGCAAAGAATTGGGACAAAGTAAAGAGCTATTGGGAACATTTTGGGAATTTGATGGGAATAAAGTGAAAAATTCATGGGAACACATTGAGAACAACAAAAGTCCCACCTCCATGTCAACAACATTTTTTTCCTAGCTAAATGTAGGTAATTGGCTAATTGTTTTAAAAAATGGCTAAAAATATTTATTTTTTAATTTCTCTAGTAGCCAGATTTCAACAATTGTTTTTTGAAAATCACTAGATTTCTAGATTGGATTCTAGCATGTAGCCAAATATGTAAAGGATTCTTAAATTTGGCTAAATTGTCTGGTGGATGATCACCAATTTGAATACATCACAAAATTGAAATAAAAATCCCTCCTAGGAGACATCTCAAGAGATGTACTGTGATCAACATACTAGTTCAATATCCTTTACCTTAAGGTGCACAGGCCATTGTGATTTTTCAACGTGCTACTGAGTTTGGGAGGCATTCCTCATCTCTGTCAGTGCGCCTCCATGATTACCCAATTTGTGACAAATGATATCTTTTTAATTTACGATCTTCTGTTTTATTAGTGTATTAGTGATGTACTCATTGTTATGGTCTTTCATCACATGTGTTTTTGGGCTTTTACTTGCCTTGTATTTCTTGTGGATGGGTTCCCATCCCTGCCTTTTGTATATACAAGTGTTTTCTTTCTTTTCCTTGCCTGCAACACTAACCAGTCATTGCTCAACAATGTTTCAAGGAATTTCAGCAGCCAAAAGTAACCCAGGAGAAAAGTAACCAATTCGTTAACCGCATTTGGAGGCCAGTTTCTAATGACTCACTGAAGAAAGCTTGGAAATCCCCGCCATTATGTAAAGGTCTACCAAGCATCTCCATTTAACACTTTTGAGTAGTCCTTTTGAAACAATCCTTAGTTTAATGAAAATTATTTCAACACCAAATCAAGGACTCACAACCCTTTCCAAGCACATTGTGCTTATGTAAGGGTCTACCAAGCACCTCCATCTAGCACTTTTAAGTAGTCCTTTGGAAACAATCCTCAATTTTATGAAAGTTACTTCAATACCAAAGCAAGAAATCCTTTTTCTAGGCACATTGTGTTTATGTAATAGTTTGTCAAGCATTTTACATCTAGCACTTAATCATTTGGAAATAATCCCTAATTTTACGAGAGTACTTCAACACCAAACCAAGGACTAATAGCCCTTTCCAATCAAATTGTGCTTATGTATGGGTTTGCCAAACATTGTTCCAAAAAATCACATTTTTTTTTTCTAGAAAGATTAGTAAAAAAAATTGCATGTGATAATTTTGTTTTCTTATCAAGCTTGACCAAAGTGTCATTTGGGACAAGTCATTTTGTACACATTTGTGTTGAATGGTGTCTTTTTGACCAAAGGGTCAATTAACAATTTGACTAGTCAATATGACGAATTGTCACTTTTGACAATTGTTTCACATTTTATCTAAAAAGTAACAAAATAAGCATTCAAAGCATTGATTACAATGCTTAATGAATGTTTTGGGACCTTTTATCATATATGGCTTCATAGAAATATTTTCCAAGGTGCATATTTATGAATTGGTTTTTAAAATATTCAACAATAAATTAAATTTTGACTAAAAATGTGAAAAATTAAACATTAGTTACAACTCTTGTGATAAATGTTACCATGATTGCACCCCCTAAAATTAGGTACATAGGCCTAAGTAAATTGGTAGGTATGCTTAAGTAAATAAAATCTTATGTAATTTGTTGATTGCAAAAAAATTTAATTGGTTCATCCTAGGGTGAAAGCACACTAAGGGTGAGCCACTTTTCACCAAAAAAAAGTAATGTATAACAAGTATTATAGTATGTGATAAATTAAAATTTTGATGGTTGTTTTCGGCTATCATAAACATAAGTAAAAACTGAAAAATTTGCATGACAACATTTTGGAGCTCAAAGTTCACTTTGAGTCAAAACTAATTTTGATGGAACAATTAAACGAAAAGAATTGGATAAAATTAATGTACATATAATATATAACTTACAATTTTTCAATGGCCATAAGGCCTCATGTTTGTGGTTCATGAAACATTACCAAATTAAAAAAATTGAAAAAATAATGTAATGTCCATCTATAAAATAACCTCCTCTTTGATATGGTAGTGGTTTTTTTCTTATGTATATATTATGCATTTACTGTTCAAAAATGCAAAAAACATACATTTTTTTGAATGAAATTTCATCCAAAAACTTTAAATCTGTAAATGGTCTTAGATTTAATTCATGTATATCAATATCATACACCATAAAAAAAATTCACCCAAAAATTCCACTCGCAACCTTAGTTTTGAAATATATATGTAATTTTTTCAAACACAATGACAGGTATTATTTTGTCACAAATATTTTCCATACCTTCAAGTTTTTCATTGTTTGTTGGATTTCTTAAATTAATTGATTAAATTAAGTTTCAAGTTCATCAAATATATTTAAAACAAACAAAAGTAATCCAAGATGTGATGTCCATACATTACCAAAAAAAAATTGTAAAAATATTATACTTGTCATTATAATTTTTGGGGGGTTTAATGTGCTTACGCCCTTAAGTGGCAGTTGCATTTTGAATATTTCTAGTCCATGTATTATGTGAAAATTGTTCTTTCATCTATTTATGTAACTTATAAAATTGAACTTGTTGATAAAGGTTATGCGATAAATTTCATGAAATAAAAACATTACAACATTATTTCACATCCTTTGTCCCATACAAAGGTAGCCTACTTATTTACCAATTTTTTAATTGTTTATTGCCTAACCAACCTAGCTTAACTTAAGCCTAGGTAAAATAATATATAGGTAGGTAGCTATAAATATATTGTGTAACTAGCGAATGTGAACAAGATAAAATGAACAACTTGACTACCTTGTAAAAATTAGAACAAGTAGATTTAAAATAGCAATAAAACCCATTATAAAATTATGAAACATTGGTTTTAAATAGGTTTTTCAAAATAGAAATAGCTTTTGATGTCTATTTTTCAATGTGGGCTTTTGGTTTCATGTATGTGTTAAGGATGAAAACACACTAAGGGTGAACCACTTTTGTTCAAAAAAGGTGATGTATAACAAGTTTAGGGTTTAAGGTTTAAGGTTCATAGTTCATAGTAAGTTAAAATCTTGAAGGCATCCTTTGGTTATCTTAAACACAAGTCAAAAACTTTAGAATTTACACAACAACATTTTTGAACTCCTAGTTCATTTTGAGTCAAAATTCATTTTGATCCAATGATTGGATGAAAAGGATTGAATAAAATCAATGTATACAAAATATATAACATACAATTTTTGAACGGCCATGGGGCCTCATGTTTATGATTCATGAAACATTACCAACAAAATAAAATTGAAAAAATAATGTATTGCCCATCTATAAACTCTCCTCCTCTTTGATATGGTAATGGTTTTTTCCAATTTTTTAAAAATTATGCATTCATTATTAAACAAATGCAAAAAAAACACATTTTTTGAATGAAATTTCATCCAAAAATTTTACATTTAAAAATTTTCCTAGATTTAATTGATGTATATCAATATCATACACTATAAAAAAATCCACCCAAGAATTCCATCCACAACCCTAGTTTTGAAATATATATTCAAATTTTCAAACTATGTGACGAGTATTAGTTTGTCATGAATATATTCCATACATTCAAAAATTAAAATAATTGATGAGATGAAATCTAAAGCTAATCAAATATACTATAAAAAAACAAAAATAATCCAAAATGTGATGTCCATACATTACCAAAAAAATTAATTGCAAAAATATTATACATGTGATTACAATTTGGGGGGGGGCTTAATGTGCTTTCACCTTCAAGTAGTTTTTTACAAACAGGAAATATATATATATTTTGATGACTTGTTAAAACATATGTTGATCTTCATTTCCTAACTTATTACATATTAATTTCATTAATTTTTCTAACCAAAAAGTAGATTGGAACATGTATTTTTCAATTGGTTTCAATTTTAATTTTCATCTACTTTTGAAATTTTATTTTATTTTTTACAAAAAGTTAAATTCTTATAAACTTAATAGAGCAAACTAATTCTACTTAACACATACTTTCACCTAATTTGATGTTACTTTATAATAATTATATGAACAATGCAAGGTTGAAAGGCAGACGTCTACTTTGTCTATCTACTTTATTTTGCTTTGACCTTAGTTAATTTAAGTAGGTAGCCTACGCTAAATAAATAGGCCTACCTACCAATCATTGGCCGCCAACTTACCATTACATTCCAAGATATATATCCTTATGCAACATATTCCTAATATATCCATAATAAACTTTAATAAACATTTGGTGACTTTAAATCCATGTCATTATTGTGACCAATATTTAGTTATATTTGTGATCAATGTGATATGTGATGGGTTAGGTGAATGAGAAACCACTAACAATTCATCCACTTGGAAGGATTAGTTGCCATTAATAGATGGTTAAACAACAAAACTTTAGAATTGTAAATGCACATGTCACTCTTAACCCATTAGTTTTTTTTATGTCATTGCTCATCATGCACAAAGGCCAATAGTTCCAACAAGGTACATCCAAATTGAAAGAGAGAGAAAAACCTAACCTTAAATTATTTGCTTTCTAACGTTGGATTTATTTTGTCTTCCCAGTTCTACTTGGTTTAAGATTGAAGATGCATCCTAAACCTAGGCAATACTTGAAAAATTGGTAATAGCCCCATCACATTGTAAGTGATATTAGCACCAATGTTTCATTTAGGAATTTTTGTTTGTAGCCAAATTTTGGTTACACACTGAAAAGCAAATATAAAAATCTGGATATTTTAACTTTGTTTTTCCCTCACTTTTGGCTATTCAAAGCCTCCAAAATCACTTCATTTTCAAAATTTTAAATTTAAATTTCGCTTTTTGGAAAAATTTTGCCAATAAAAAGAAGGCTGATTGGCACTACTAACAATCATTACTTGGAGGCCAATACAGATATTCATAAGATCACCCATCATTTGGGCCCTAGTTTGACCCTCTAATTCCTGCTTCATCCCCAATTTGAGTGTAGCTGTAAAGTGACTGAAATTGAGTAGGTTTCATGAAACTCTCTATCAGTTCAGAGGATTTGTACAATCGTATTCTAACAGGGCTTGATTTAATAAAGAATATGAGCAGCAGCAATCCAGGCACAGATAACGCAAATCCAAAACTGAGGGTCAATCTCCCCAAAGGACCAAGAAAACTTTTTTTTTCCTTGTGCACTCTTTCCAGATCGTGACTTCTGAAATCATCCCCAGTTTTAGTGAAACTGGGGCTTAGTAGCCCTAGTTTGGTGTACTTCTGGGATCATTCTTCAAGTTAAAATGTCATTCTGATTGAAATTGTACACAAAGGATAGTATATAATGGTTTCCACATCGGGCATCTGAGTAGTGTTGACATTTGAATGTCCAGAATTCCTGACTTGTAGTATTTCCCAACAACAAAATTGCCAAAGCCGTTCCAAGAGATAGAGGACTTTTATTAGTACTTAACTTTGACCTGGGCCCCAACCACGATTCCACTATTGGCCATGGATGAGAGTAGTTGATGCGTACCTTGGACTACCTGGATGGCTATTTCTTCTTGTCAAGACTCATTACTGCTGGCTTTCCCACTTGGAAATGCAGACAACCAAAATTTGACTCATGGTGCATTGATCTCATTTATGCAACCTCAAATCTCTTGAGAAGCCTGGCATGTAAAGGAGCTCAATATTGGTCATGTGTACATACACAGCACTTGGTCTTTATTTAAGAGATTCCTATGTACAAGCTAAGTTCCACAAAATGTGTGAACTGAATATGAATTCCAGGTGCTTTTAATTACACTGTTTCTCTCTTCCTTCTTGCCCCCTTATTCAGTACCTGGCCCAATGGTCTGCTGGCATGCACAGGGGGTTGGGGTAGCCGACCTCGGGTGAAAGAAATAAGCACATCAAATGACCTATGTATGTACAAATTGAAATAAATTGAAGACTATTTCATGCTTGGTTGCTTGCTATGCCTGTAAAAAGAATGATGGGTTTGGAAAACTCACAAAGAATTTGTGTTCAATATGTGCTAAAGCTGTCTATTCTTCAAGCACAAAGACCCAGAAAGGTTCTACTGGGTTCAATGTCCTGAGCTTTCTTTCCAGCAACAAGAAAACCATCTAGCTTAAGCATGTACTGCAATTCATGTGTTCTGAGGTGCTGCTACTCATGATTGTCACCAGAGATCACACTTCCCAGGTTTAATTTTACTCCCACCGCCATCTCCATCGCCCCCACCATCAACTCCCCACCCCAACATATTCTTTGTGTTCCCTGTACACATAGCGCACCTAGGGGGGAGGTGGGGGATTCCATGGCGATCCTTTGCCATCTCCAAAAGATTTGAGGAACTGGGTTCTCTTTGAAGGTTTGTAGTTTGACGATCCACCATCTCCTTCGTTGTCACCCTGATAGACATACTGACAATTGTTGAGGGCCATCATGCCGCAGAAACTCTGATGTACTTCATGCGCCTGTCCTCCAGATACACTCTTGCGGTTATTGCATGGATCCACCACCTTAGATAGCCCCGGCCAGGTCATTGTGCTGTTGTCTGTGGTAATCCAACAAACCAAATTCTGCAAGCCTTAGGAAATCTGGCTTGGACACCCTTTCAGTAGTCTGGTAGCTCCAAATGAAAGCTCCAGATCTGGATCGAATCCACACACCAAAAAGCAAAGAAGACCAAGATCTAGAACGGGGAGGGAATATGCTGGAAGTATTGTATTGGTGAAGATTGAATCCAGGGGGAAATGAAAATTAGGAAAAATAGGAATTCTGCAGGGACAAATTCTAGTACTTAGATATGGTCTAGGAGCTGGAAGAAGCTGGAAGCGAGGCTTTCAATGAAGAAACTGCTAATTGATCGTTGAAATTGAAAAGGCCTCTAATTGCAGGACTTCGGTTCACCAGAAGCCAGTTGAATGATGTCTTGATTGAGCTGATTCGAAAAGAATATGAAAAAATCTAACATTGTGATTTAACTGATGAGTATCCCACTCGATTCTGCACTCTTTGATCTGGAGAAGAGATTGTCGAGTGAAGAATTAGCGGGCTCACGGTCTCTTTTATATACTCTGTAAGCTCCCACTCAAAACCAAAGAAAAATCTCCAGGGGGTCGTTCTGCAACAAAGAACTACTCGGCGCACTGCTCTCCTTGCATTCCAAGGAACACGCATTTACCGTTGTCGGAATTTTTGGTTTTGGGGCGGGGAGGGAACCACTGCAAGCATTTACGTCCACATGGGCAGTTTAGGAAAACCGTCGAACTCCGACATATTATGTAACGAACTGAAATTTTCGTAGCTCCCCATCGCCAACTTCCCGCTTTGAGCAAAGATGTTTCTCATCACGCGGCGCCAGTGCAATCGACTAGCTGCTCGGATATCACTTGGAAATTTTTCAATTCTCAGACAT
>Ga0116231_10001780_pt1 | contig 44774 bp, 35 predicted proteins | sample S1TSphgellanicum_2_FD_89695 | JGI IMG/M metagenome (GOLD analysis project Ga0116231, IMG submission 89695) | Host-associated microbial communities from peat moss isolated from Minnesota, USA - S1T2_Fd - Sphagnum magellanicum MG | ecosystem: Host-associated > Plants > Peat moss > Unclassified... | reverse complement strand
TCCTTTCAGCCAATAAGAGGGCCCAAGGTGCCTTGCTTTTATTCCTTTTAAGTTAGGGGAGAATAAGGAAGATTTTATTTCAGTTTTTTCTGTTTTTTAATGTGTTCCCACAATGTTCCTTTTAAGCTCCTAATGAATTTTCATAATGTTCCCCGAGTTCACAATGTGTTCTTCAACATGTTCTTCATATAAACACCTCACTTTTAGCCCATATGCTTTGGCATTTTCACCTATATACATCAAAACAGAACCTTCTATTTTGAGGAGCCTTCACAGTTTCATTTTTTTTTGGGAGCAATGGGCCAATTAAATTAGTTTTGACCCATAATTTTCGCATAGTTTGTTGATGAGAGCAAACATTCTGGAGGATTCACCAATCCTGAATTATGGAATCAAGCATGTGCGAACACCCATTTTTTTATATAAGTAGAGAGTACCTTGACATCTTTGACACCTAACTATATTATTTTTTCAGATACGTTAAGAACATTAAAAATAATCTAAATTTCAAACAAAATTTTGTGAAGGAAAAATATCGAGTCTTCAAGAATATTCCATTTGTTGGAATGAAAATTTCAAAATTGATTAATTAATTATTGGACAGACATGTGTGAAAGTTACTAAAGTACCATGGGTATATACCTATGCAGAGAAAGTTGGTACCAACCTAGATATAGATTTTGCGTGTTCATGTGTATTTCAAGATCTTGGGGCCTGGGGGATGCGGTGGGGGTGAGGTGGGGTGTGCGGGGTGGCGTGGGTCTGGGGTCATCAAAATCATGCTATTGGTCAGTATCTTAATGTTATTTCCACACGTACCGGCATATAGTATCATGTTTTCTTTTTGGTGAATTTTCACAAATTTTTGGCGATTATTTTTCGAAAATTGAGAAAAGCATGACGTATTTATGATTTTAATGGATTTTTAACATCATTTTTCCAATAAAAAATGATTAAATTAGTCACATCTAGACCTAGGCACTTGCTAGGTCGCCATTTGATGCTAATTAATAGTGAGAATCCTCGCCACTAGACCTACTTGAGGAATTTGGAAAAAAAAAAACCTGTATAAAATATGTTCTCCTGACTTATTATAATTTTAAAAATGTTGCACTTAGAATTGCCTATTCAATGGACTGCAGTTGCTTGTTGTGGGGCTTGCGGGATTTGTGTGGGCTGGGGCCAAGGAACAAGAAATGTCAACTTGGCAAATAGCAAAATCAGGGTGGGGGGTGAAGGTTCGGTTCTGTTTTTTTCTTTTTAGGAGGAGCCACATTGATTGGCCCATCACCAATTTTTCTGGAACGTTCAACACTTAATCAAAATTTCACTTAGACAAAAAAAATTTCCAAAAATTTCTCAATTTCTTTATCAAAAAGTAGCGAAATTATGTCAGACAAAAAAGCCCATAGATATGCTTCCCTTGGGTGACCCCTTTACACTTTAGATACATGGAAGTTGAACTCTAGCCAAATAATAGGGGATACAATTGAGGTGCTATTGGGAATATCTTGGTAAACATGATGAGAACCCCTTGGAAACTTGATGGGAATGTACTTTTAACACATTGGGAACCAAAAAATAAAGAAAAAACCTCTACCCCCCAAAAAAAAACCTAAAGGAAAAAACTAAGTCCCCTTGAGTGCATGCTGAGCCTTCTCATTGGCTATATGAAATTTCTATTTCCAAAATTGTTTGTCACCATTTTCAAACCTGCTGGGCTAATAACCCCATTATAAACCATGGACACTTACTTATTCTCTGACTTGAAGAGCTCTCTTGAGGTCCATGGGGGATTATGTGACCCAGCACCTACCAATGCACCATCCACTTGTAAACCAGTTATCGCTCAGTTGTGGTTCATCCAACCACAACTGAGTTATGAAGGTTCTACCTTGGTGACCTACCCCCCTAGACCATCCTACTTTTTTTTCCAATTTTTTTGAGGTAGGTGAAGTGGCAATCATTCAAAAGAGGACTTAGCCAAATTTGGCTATACATGTCACATGGGAACATAGATTTTTTTGTGGAAATTCACCATCTTTTGGCAACAAACTAAACCTATGGTTCCTAATATGGTGACTTTGGGCCAAATTTTCCAAAAACAATCCTTTCTATAAGTCTCAGCCACTTTTTAAGGTCACAAGTGGCAAAAGTTCACCACAAACAAAAGATGATGTGAGTTTGGCCCTCAATCACTAGCCAATGATGGTAATTAGCTCAGTTTCTGTTTTCACTATGTGCCCATTAACAACATGCTAGCCCTTACCAAGGTACCATACATCTACATGTATCTACTTCCAGCACTCATCCTATTATCTTACCCACAAACCTCATCCTTAATGTGGTAGGTTACCAAGGTGAATCCCACCCATTGTTAACTGAGTTGGGTTTCATTCACAACCAAGTCATAACTCATAACAGGCTTGGCCACAGTGAACCAGAACCCACGAGCGCGAAGGATGGATGGCAAGTGATCAGGAGACAGTTTTCTGTTGGATTCCAGTTCCCTAGCTAACCATGTTGGTTAGCTCAGTTGCTTTTTTATTACTTCCTAGCTTCTAACAACTCACTAGCAGGTTGTTAGTAGGTAGGTAGTAAAAAGGGCCCTTACCTATCTATAAACCATCTACTTACCTAGTGGGGCAATCCCAAAAGAAGGGAGTAAAGGGCCAAATTGAATACTACTCATAAAAAGCAATGGCACCATTTTTTATTTCTTCAAAGTGATGAAATCACGGCATTTTACACATGTTGTATTTGAATTACAACAATTGATCAGTTGAAATTCAAATACAACATGTGTAAAATGCCATGACATAATGGCCTTTCATGCATAATTAGAACTTCAAATTTGTCATGTGGAACTTCATGGAGCTTGTTTTATTGAAGAACAAATCCAACCATTGCAAAACATTGGAATCAAAACAAAGCTGAATTTGAATATTTTGAAATGAATGATGTTAATATGCTATGGAATGGTCAAGCCCCTGCCCATTATGTTGAGTAAGGTGCTAGATGAGCTGTTAGCATTTACTTGGGGGTCTTTGACCTTAGCATTATGTGTTTGATTATATTTGTCTTTAAATGGGAAAGCTCAGGGCAAGCTTGGTGGCGTACACAACATAATGGGCAAAGGCAAGACCATTCCATGACATTAAGGTCTGGGGTTGCAAATTTAGCAGTTAAAATAAAATTCATGTTCAACAGAGATTTTGGTCACTATTATGAATGTATGACCACCACTGGAAAATTATGTCACTGGAAAATTATGTCATAATGTGGTCAAGAAAATGACATAATTTGCTACCCCAGACATTATTAATGTTCCAAATACACTGCAAACAAAATGTGCTTTCTCATCACCTTTTTCATACTTTTTGTTGTATATATTGAAAACTTACATATTCAAAGCAACAAATTGTTTGATTCTGCCAAGTATGATCATCATGTGCTGCAATATATTGATTCAATCTTGTATAAGTATAAGCCTGGCTTGAATGGAGGCTTCTATTCAGAGGAATCACATCTACATACATGAATACTTTATTTCTGGATAGTGAGTAAAACTCCCGTATTGGATTAGTTTGACTACAGTTGAAACTTAGGTAGATAAAGTAATCATGGAGATCATGAATGTGCTTGACAAGACGATGATGCAATCCACTTGCAGCTCATAGTTGTATCCATCAAGAGATTGGGGCTGCCTCCTGGGGTGAAGAGTGGAGACATCAGTACCTTCTTGTCCTAAGCCCCTTATTCTAAGAATGCCCCCACCCTATTATCACACACATATATCACAATTGTTACATGCTTGTCCACATCATAGCAATATGCCTCATACGACTTATTTGACAATAGTAAAGTAATTCTATCCCTTGATGTGAAACTTGTAAATTATTTGGACACGACCAATGTTGGGCAATTACTTGGATTGTTGGGTTTGAACTATTGATTTCGTGTAATAAAAACCAAACCAAATGGGTTTTATTTTTGGAACTAGAAAAGAACCAAATTATTTTCAGAACATGATTATAATTGGGTTCCTAATTATTTACTCTGACCCCATTAAATAGTCATCCCAAAATTGATAACCTCTCTAATTTGATAAAAATCTTGTTCATGGATGTCGTTCCCTAAATTCCAGAATGATAGCCTTAGATTTCTGATATCTAATAATTTTTCAAAAATAAAAAATTGTTTAGAGACATTTAAACATTTGTGATAAGCCAATCATCCAAAGATTTTTTTTTTAATCTGTTAATATCGAAAATTACATTGAAGTTCCCAAAGCACTTTATGTGCATTTCGTTGTGATGGTATGGACACATCTGACATTGCTACAATTAAGGAAAGGGCCTTTAACTTTTCAAGCATGGTTGTTGTGATATGCTTAAATTATTGGTACAATTAATTAAGATTCATAACTTTGTGATGCACATTGCTAGCCAAAACCAAAATAAACGACATAATTTTATCACACATTAATGTTTTTTTGGTTCAAAATCTTAACTCCAAAACATTAACTTTTTTTACTTGATAAATATCATTTATAAGAGGAATTTCAGTTTCGTAATATCCTTCACTAATTGATTTTATTTTAGTTCACCGATCTAATCACTTAATGGAGGCCAGTTTGTATTTATTTGTGGAACTGAAACTGGAATGGGAACTGATACTTTTGACAATTTTTTAAATTAAGAAAGACAAGAATAGAGGGTTAATTGAAGGTGGACTACTACTTAACCACTGATTTTGGTTCAGATTACTTGGAACAAACTAAAATTGAAACCATTTTAACTATTTTTGAACAAGAATTAAAGATTCTTCATAGAAGTAAATCATTGCCGAACATTGGACATGATTTGATCAAGTGTTTGCATGGTCCCAAAGCTTCCAATGCTATGGTAACAATGAAAATTTGACATTGTTTTGATTTGCTATTTTGTTGCATTATAGCGCCAAATGAAGTTGACATTTAGACATTCAATTTTGTTGTTAAAAGGGTAGTGCCCAAACACAACATTTTTTTTCTACTACTATTTCTACCAGTTTTTGGGAACTTTTTGGAGGTAATCTTTATGGTATGGCAACATCAACAACTTAATGAATGTAGTATGTAGTATTAGTTGGTGTTTTGAATGTGAAGCTTTGGGAATTGAGAAGGTTTTGGAACAAGGTTGAAGGAGTATAACTTTGGTAAAATGAATGTGAAGTGCATCTTCTACTAGGGAAGAATTGATTAGGTAGTGGTGAGTGATGCTGATGAAAAAGATGAGGAGATGAAAAATTTAAGGGACTAGCAAAGCTTTTAGAATTCCAATAGGATGAGTATATTTTGCGTATCTTGGTTTTGGCTTTTGAAGGGGTATCTTGATGTGAATGGATTGAAGTGAATATTTATTTTAAAATAAAGAAATATTTTAGTTATCTATAGGTTGTGATCTATCTTCACTTAGGCCTTGCAAGGTAAAAAATGGTTAGGTGGCTGATTTTTTAGATTTTGAAAAGTTCACATTTATATTAGTGAAATTTTGTGTAATTATAATAATTATTAAATTTATAATTTATAATTATCTCTTATGTTTTTGATCAAATATATTGATAGGTCACCTTATAAATATCATGAAACATGTGATTGGTCCAAAAATTCATGTGAATAGTTGGAGATTTCAATTTGAAATTATAAATCATAAAAAATAATGAAAATAATGGCATCATCAAAATGTAGATTGTAGTGATCATCTATGCTTCCCTTTTATTCCTTTTGCACCTTTCTTTCCAAAAAAGGGAAATAGGCTATAAAATGAAATTTTCCTTTTCTTTTATAATATAAAGAAAGGCAAGCGAAGGGACATAAGTTCTCTTTCACCCCTTTTTGGTTACAATACCTTGTCTGAAAGACAAAACTTTTTTTAAAAAGGCGCAAGAAAAAAGAAAAAACCAAGAAGGAAGTTAAATGATCTAAATAATAGATTGAAGTGATCACATCAAAATGTTAACAAGGGATGCTAATGGACATTGATAATCCTCAAATAAAAATTAATGATTTAAAAAAAATTATGGTTAGGTATGCCTTTTAATGAAGATATTCACAATATATGACATTTTTCAGTTGAAGAGGGTGACTTGAAATCATATATTAGATGAGTTTTAGAAGGTTCAAATATGGGAAGAAAAAGATCTAATCAAACTTCCAAGCTTACCAAATTAATTTTATTTAGAAATCGAATTAAAAAAAATTCAACATTTATCAAACATTAGTTGCAAGCAAGTTGATTAACAAATCAAAATTATTGATGAAACTACACAAAGAGGAGACTCAATTTAGTGGTTGAAAACAATACACCAAAATGGTGAAAACGTACTAAAACCCCTTAAAATTGTAGTCACAAATATAATCCTTTTGCAATTTATTTTTTGGGTAACATATGGACATCACATCTAGGATCATTTTTGCTTGTTTGAACTATATTTAATGAAATTTAGACTTAAGCCAATCAATTATTTAAATTTTCAAAAAAAAATGAAAAACTTGAACATATGGATTATATTTGTGACAAAATAAAACTCATCGTAAAGTTTGAAAAATTGTATATGTACTTCAAAACCAAGTTTGTGGGGTGGAATTTTTGGGTGAATGTTTTTTTGTAGTGTATGATATATATATATATATATATATATATCAATTAAATTTAGGATCATTTTAAAATTAATTTTTTTTGCTTGAAAATACATTTAAATTGCATTTAAAAATAAAATAAAGGCATATTAAAAAAATTTAAAGGCAAAACCATTATCATATGAAAAAAGAGAAGATTTTATAACTCAATATTGCATTATTTTTTCATTTTTATATTTTTTGGTAATTTTTTATGAATCACAAACATGAGACCTTATGGTTGTTGCGAAAATGCAAGTTATATACTTTATATACATTGATTTTGTTCTTTTCATCTAACTATTGGATCAAAATTAACTTTGATTCAAAGTTCATTTTGAATTTCAAAGTTATACAAATTTTTAAGTTTTTTACTTGTGTTTAGAATAACCAAAGGATGCCATTAAGATTTCAATTTATTATGTACTATGATAATTGTTATACATCACCTTTGTGGATAAAAAATTGTTCACTTTCCATGTGCTTTCACTCAAAAATGTTATTTTTCGATTAAAAATTATACATGCGGTCATTAGTGGAAACATCAAAGAACGAAAAACCTATTGGGTAAACAATTGAAAATTTTCAATCATTGGATTTGATATCTAAAAGCTTTTAATCACTTGGTTTCACAATGGAAAATTGACAACCAAGTTTTCCAAATGATGACCAAAATTGTTTGGGCAACAAGCAAAAAACTTCAATCATTGGATCAATGGTGAAAATTGATGCACTATTTAGTTGAATGATTGAAATTTTTTGGGCAACTATCAAAATTGTTTTGGGCAATGAAAAAATATTTTTCAGTTGCCCAATTCAACAACCAAATTTTTTTCAATCACTCAGTTTAGTGGCCAAAACTTTTTGGTCATCAATTTCAAAGATTCAAAAATTGAGTGATTAAAATTTTTCGATTGTTGAAAAAAAATGGTCAACATCCATCCTAATCAATGAAATTGACATGTTTGAGTGAACATTGATGTGATGATCGACGTAGGATGATACATCAAGCCATTTTTACCCTAAAAAAACAGAAAAGAAAAGTGGTGTGTTAAATTTTTTTAAAAAGAAAATTATCTTGAGATTAATTTAACCAACTAATTATGTGACATGTGGATTGAAGAAGATCTCACATCTAGTAAATAATGAAGTTGATCAAATAAAAAAGTTCAGAATTTATTAAGCCATGCCTTTAGACAAGGACTATGCATTCAATTGGGTGTAAAATATCTTAATGCTAGAAATAGCATGGACCTTATGGTGAGAAATGGGAGATCTTTGAACAGAACCACAAAAAGTATAATAATCTAGATCTAACTTAAAAGGTAGAAACTTAAAACCCTAGAAGTAATAGGAGACAAATTATTTGATAATTTATTTATTTTAAAAATCTATTCTCATTTCTAATTACATTGTAAGGTGTTTCATTTATTTCCTTGTGTAAATTTCTTGTTCGATTGCAATCGTAGTGTTTGTTAAGTAAAAAATTTGTTATGTGTATCCATAAATAATAGTAACCTAAATTATAGATATAATAAAAAACTAAATAAAAACAATGCAAATATCATGACATGGCTTTCATGTATTGTACACTTTTTTGGAAATTGGATTGTTGGGTTTTCATGTGATTAGAGCACATTCAAACATCTATATTAGCACAAAACCAAAACAACAAGTTTATAACAATAATATATGACCTAATGGTTGGGTATTCATCAATAATAACAAGTAGATGATAATCAAGAATCAAAATAATAAATTATTGGTTCTAGGAATTTGAAATGGCAAACATTTGCCATTTGCTTGTAGAATCTTGATGAAGAAGGAAAGTGGGAAAGAATGATGACCTATCAAATAAGAAACTTGATATATAATGAATACCTAAAAGAGGTTACCCATGGTTGATTAAAGTTGATTTGATACACCAAATTTTGCTTGATTAAACAAAAAAATTCACTTGAGATCAGTCCACAAATTGAACATGATTAAAGAATTGAAATGGAAATCATACCTAAAATGATATTGATTGCATAATGTATGCAATGATTTGTACACTTGATTTGGTCATGCATTTGGAATGGAACTATTATCTCAATTTCTCTCCCAAGTCCAAGTCCAATTCTTTAAATTACCCTCAAAAGAATATTAAAGTACTTGCAAAACATCCACGACTGCTGTTTTAACTTATATTGTGAAAGCTAGACGCAATATGGAAAAGGAGCAAAATGATAGCACTAGTAGGGTACACATGTACTCTAGCTAAATTTGGAGACACTAATACAAGGTAATGTACTTCAGGTTATTGTTTTCTTGTAACTGGAGTAAGCAATTTCATAGAGTTGCAAACTTTAGCTTAATAGAGGTTACAAGTTACAACATTCAAGGTTAGAGCTACAAAAAGAGGACCTTTCAGGAACCTTTTTTGTTGATTTTGTTGAAAACAAAAATCACCCATAATAACCAATTGCATTAATCAAATTGTAATAGCACTTTGCTGGCAACTCAGGTATCATGCAAGGACAAAACATGTTGAGATACCGCATTATTTCATTAAATTAGAAGATTAGAACTTGAATGTAACTATGTCACAAATACAAGCAGATATCTTTTTCAATGCCCTTCTGGAGATAAAACATACACTCTTGGAGTGATAAGGAAGGAAGTATACACACCTCATGTGGTGCACTTGGAACACGCAAGACCCTAGCTACATCTTCAGCAACTAAAGGAGTGATGAACAAAAGCTGCATCTTAGCAAGCAAGCGTTTGAAAATTAAGAATGAAGCTAAAACCTTAATCATGAAGACTCCATCAAAGTGATCGCTAGGTATATTCCTTCACCCCAAATGTGGAATTTGTGGACTAATGGGGTTCATCATTTTAAGGTTATCATCCCCAAATGTGGCAATCAACGATAAGTAGGGTTGCTACAAACAGTGGAGTTTTTATGGGTTGATTCTTGCCAAATTTCAAATATGATTTTAATGATCTATACAAAGGATTTTTCATGGAAAAAAATGGCCCAAATGCAATAGATTTTTATTTTATTTTGTCCCAAATGATTTGAAATTTTCATATCTCAATTAAAATAGTACTACTGCGCAAAGTGAAATTAGCTGTGGGGATCAGGAATTTGACATGGGGTTGAATTGGTGTCCAATAGTAGTATGAAAAGAACCCCTAGAATGTTTTTAATGTATGTCAAGGGTGTCTTACCCTCTGCAAAATTTCCACCTTAACAAAGGAGGAACCTTCCGCATAATGTTCCTCCAAAAACCTAGAGTAAGGTGCTCCTCTAATGAATTATATCTGTCTGTTTCTAAACACAAAATTCCACTGGTTCTATATGTTGGGTAATGAACTTGAATGGGGCTGCTTTGGGAATTAGGGTCAAACACTGGGCTTCCATCTTGTGAAGGTCCCTCATTCTTCAGTCCCCTTCTTGGTACTTACCCTACACATTCAAAACCACATAATCCAATGACCCAAAAAGAAGGTGCAAACTCAAATCTCCAAATAAGCACAACAAACTTTTTTAGGATTCACCATGGGTCAACGTTGAGAAAAACTTGAATTTCCATTAAGTTATTTGTTTAACAATGGGAAAATACAATGATCCCCCTATTTTACAATGGGAAATTAAACTGAAACATTGAATATTGGTCTCACAATTCCCCTGTAGAGTTTTCCTGGTGAAGCAAATTATGGCGCAAATCCCCTCCCTAAAGATAAGTGATTTGCCACCATCTGGGGAGGTTGCAAATCTTTGTTGTGAAGGACTGACTCAAAAACAACTTTTGGTATCGGGCAGATTGGAAAAACCCCATTTTGAAATTCAGTCCAGGGAAGAAAAAACAGTATTGCACACTTCGATATAATCAAGCTGGGAATGAATTCAACGACCCCAGAAAAAGGTTGCAGGTCACACACCATATGCCTTGGGTGAACCAGCACCTTCACCTTCTCAAGTGAGGCCTCTTAGAGGGTACATATAACCTGGGAGATGTTAAATTTGGACTCGGAAGTCCCCTGATTTATTTCAAAGAGGGGATATTTATAATGTTTAGAAGCAACCCAAAAAACATTGGGATTTTTACCATGGTAGCATTGTACATGCTGGTTCACCCTCGACACACCATATCATGCATTGCCTAAATATTGGGAAATGAGTATAAAGAGAGAAGTCTGTGGGGGGGGGGGGGAAATAGATGGGGGGATAAGCCTCCTGTAGGGAGAAGGTATGTAAATTTGTAGGGTTTAATTGACTTAAGACAAACAGGTCTACACCATAATTTTTTAATATGTATGATCTCGGGGGCAAACAAAAGGATCAGCAGTGGTGATGCAGCTGCAAAGTTGTACATAATTTCTTAGTATCAGAAGCAAACTCAATTCAATCCAAGATCAATCTGTGAAGGTAAAAGAAAACCTAAGTTAAAATCAATTCTATGTTCTGAAGAATTGAAATCAGTATATAGACAGAGAGGCATAAGTCAGTAAGATTCAGATAGCCAGACAGACACCATTAATCAGTTTAAAGTATAAAGATGGAGGCCCTGGAAAAAAAGGGGGAAAAAAAAATGTAACCAATATTAGTGCTCCAGCTAGAAATTGTATCATAATTTTAACAATATCAGAAACAAACTCAATGAATCTCAGGACTAGTATTGATCACACTAGTGAAGAAGGTAAAAAACTGTAACCTACGAGAGAAGAAAAACATGATCTGAAAAGTGTTTTTTTGAAGATGAATAGGTACATTGAGGAGGAATTAATTAGTTGCTAGTACTGATGGACTGCTCATGATGAGTGTTATATATAAATTTTACATCGCTAATTGTGATCCAAGCTGCCAGTACTGCAGCAATATGTGCACTGCAGTAGTTATAACCATGGAGGAGGAGGAGGAGGAGGAGGAGGAGGAGAGCTCTCATGATATCCGAGTCTCTTCTTGCATGATGTGATTCTACTCTTGCAGGAGGGCTCTCATCTGCTGCTGCTTAATCCTATGAGTACGCCGATACAAGTACCTGATACAAGTTTGTTGTGGTCCACAAGTAAGCTAGAATGATCAGAATATGGGTTCCAATTATGTTCTAGTTGTTGGGGTTGATGAGGAGCTATTAGTAATACTGGGACTCGCTACATGGATTTGTTTTCTGAGTTGGCTGGGTTTGAACTATGAGCTTCGGATCAGCTTAGAGTTTTGGCTCCAGTAAGTACTACTCGTCCAGCTACAGCTGCAGCACCGGTGCCTTGGAGGGAAGTTGGAACTCAAGTGATTTACTAGTGGCAAAAATTTGTATACTGTCTCCGGAGGATCATCGATCCAGGACTTTTATATAGACGTGTGTAGGACTCACCCAGCCGCCTCCGTGCGGTAATCGCGTGAACTCACGTCGGTGAACGTGGAAATCACAAGTCACCTGTGAAATTAGACCAAACGATTGCTTATAATTTCAGAAACGGTACAAGCTCGCAGGTCTCAAGCTAATTTGCTTCATCTTTTGATCGTTTTGGGGCTGGAATTGAACACTTTGGGCCCCGACCTCCAGCTTGCTAAAACCTCTAGAAAATATTGTAAGAGTATATATCAAAACTGCAGCATTTGACGATATACAAGGAAAGTCTATATATAAACTCCTCACCCAGGAGCTTGCAACTGGTGCAGAAGATAAATTATTTACCTCACGAGAATGCTGTGAAACAGGACGTGCTGCTGCAGCAGCTGGAATCAGACACTGACGGCGATGGAAGCTGGAGCTGACCAGAGTTGTTGTATCCTAAAAGTTCCTCAATCATCTCCGAAGCGAACTTATCTTCCTCACTCATACAACTCTCGGCACTGGATAGTTCAGGCTGTAATGAAGACGTTGTGGAGTTGCAGCAGCTTGATCCGAACTCGACTTTTCTCAACCAGTTCGCCTGATCTGAGGTCTGCCTACCTGTCTGTTTCTGCCAGATCCCAAGGTTTGATTGCTCAGCATCCAGGCACAAGCATGTGAGAGACTGTTCCATTCTGGTGTCATTAATGTTGTTGGCCTCCTCCTGCTGCTGCTGATGCTGCTGCACATGATTTTGATCCTGAGCATCCTGCTGAGACGCTAAGTACCAACGATGCAGCTTTGCACTCAGAGTTGCGGAAAGCTTCTGGAATTTGGGGCTTTGTGGAGCATTCGGGTCCAATGGGAAATTCGTGCGTGCCCGTATACCACACATGAGTCGAGCAGCTTCGTCGTAAGCGTGAGCCGCATCCTCGGCTGTTTCGAAGGTTCCTAACCACACTCTAGTCTTCCTGCAAAACCCCGCGGCACCCAACCCCGGAATATATAATCATCCGCGAATCAGCAAAAACACTAGTCATCTGCTCTCGATCGGCCGGGAAGTTGTGACAATGACTGCAGCAATATCTACAATGTTTAGTGAAAACAATTGTCGGACTGCAAGAACTCGTCTCAAATACTTGCCAGCCTCACGTTGCTGCAGCATTCATCGATTGAACGACTGTGACAAAGCTAGGTCTACGAAGAATCCAGAGTCTAAGTACCAGACAATCACTACAATCTGAAATAAATATAATTTCGGACGGAGGCGCTATAACAAGCTGCTGCATTAAAGCTGGATCATATAACTAAACAACGGGAAATCTCAAAAACTACACTTGAAAGCGATAGAGCTCCACACCGGAGTTCTGCACAATGCATTTATACAAAAACAGGTCAACCGTCACACAGTTGCAGCAATGACCTGCATAGAGTAAAGCTAGATCCAGGACCAGGAAGACGAATCTCAGCAAGCTAGCTAACTATACATAAGCTGCACCTAAAGGAGAAATGCAGCAGTAGAGGATCAGGGAATATACAAGAGAGGATGTCGAATCTCCGATACCCAAGAGCCCCAGTGCCTCTGTCGCACTCCCCTGTATCTCTGAGGTCGTCCCATACCCTTGAAAACTACTTGGATCTCTCTTCTCTCTTTGTGTGTGCGTGTAGTCTCTGTGATCTGCTCCGCGTCAAAAGCTGGTCTCTAGAGTAATCTAGAACCACGGTTGCTTGCTGCTCATGTGCAGTAAGGTAGTGTGGCACGGGAGTCTTCTACGGGACCCTATCAAAGCACTTCCTGTGCCCCCTTTGGCCCCTTTTTGTAAACACGCGGGCGCCTAACTACAAATTAGCTCGTTGCTTATTAATCTAGCATAATATTTGTATGGATTGTTGTGCACTAAGAAAAGCTAGCTAGCTCGCTCTAGAGGCGTCCTTTTCCTGGGCAATAAATCACGCTGCGAAATCCAATCTATTCCTTGACGGACCGCACTAGCCGGAGGAGCACACAACACAGTGCACATATAGCTAGCTAGCTAGACTCATCATCATCACCACCCACCCGCTGCCCCTCCCTCCTCTCCCTTTCCCCCCCGCACCCCCCACCCCCCTGGCCTTCCCTCCGCGCTCTTGCTGCACGGTGCAGACACTGCAGGGTTTCTGCGGCTGCTACTACTAGGTAGTACTAGTTATTAGTATTATTCTGTCACGGCTTTCGCGGGTCAATCCGTTGTCGGCTTGCCTCGACTCCGTTCCGTTGGCTAGATAGAACGGAAATAACTCCAACACCGTTTTGTGAAAATAGTTACCTATTGTGCAACTGTAACAGTAACTGTTGAATGCTGATCTAACACTGCATCAAATTCTTCTTCTGCCCCTACTAATAACTTGTTTGTTCTGCTGCCAACTAGCAGTCACTAGTATGTATAGTAGCTGACTTGGTTATGGGAACCACTCAGGGTGGGTGGGTTTGGTTTCTTATTTCCAGTTTTCTGATATAGCATTGCTGGTGATCATCTCAAACAAGATTTAGTAGGGTCAATTGGCCAAAAGTTTGTAGGAAACTGTGAAACTGTAGGAAAGGAGAAAAAACTGTCCCAACAAACTATGTTGAAATTTCCCATTTAAACTGTAAAAATGCTAGTGAAAATAAGTGAATAATTTTGACCACATTTTTCACACTGGTAATTTTTACTGTTTGAACAGTTGTCTAGATATTTTTGGTCAATTGATGCTAAATCTTGTTTGAGATGGTTGCTAAGTTAACAATGCTACATCAGAAAACTGAAAACAAAAACACTCTACTAATTTTTTGGTCAATTGAAGCTTAAATCTTGTTTGAGATGAGTGCTAAATTAACAATGCTACATCAGAAAACTGCAAACAAAAACACTGCTAATAATATTTTTGGTCAATTGATGCATAAATCTTGTTTGAGATGAGTTCTACATTAACAATGCTACATCAGAAAACTGAAAACAAAAACAGTGCTAATTATGAGGACCTTGCAAGTGAGCTACTTGACTCCAATGTGTACACCTATGTGGAACAATGCGCAACCTTCATGAACCACACACAAGGAAACATTTTATGTTACATTCACATCTTCGCATAGCTAATCAGGTGGTTAGGTATGTACTAACCATTCATCATATATTTAGTACCTAGTTGACACCACCTAGTAGTCACCACTGGCCTTTATCTACTTACTTTTATATATGTTACATACCCACTCACACCTGTAGTTACGTAGGTAAGGCAAGGTGAAATGAGGAGGGTTCAAAATACACCGGATAGATTACATTAGTTCTGATTCATCCACAACTCAGGCGTAACAAGTTTCCAAATGGATGGTACATTGTGGGTGCAGGGTCACACAATCCCAAGTTCAACTCTAATAAGTCCCAGGTGGAACAACTGGGGAGGAGGAGCCGGATTTCTCCCCACCATTCCCCCACCCCAAAATTGGAGGGGAGTATAGGTCCACCTTATGTTGCAAGTAAAGTGCATGGCCTCCACAGAGCACATATTTGAATGAATTTTGAACTTGGGCAAAAACTACTCCTTTAGCTTAAGTTTGAAATAGAAATTTCATTAAAACTTTAATGTCTGATTTTAATTGAATTTTCAATGATGAAAATTACTAAGGGGAAACATGGTTTGGCAGACCTAAATGTGACAAAACAAAAAAAAAAAAATTATCGAGCAAACTTATCTTTGGGTGGTACCAATAAGAATGTCACATCCTAAATTTATGAGACCCATCCAGTTTTAGAACAACATAGGACTCATTTTTTTTTGAAAAGTTCATTTCCAATTATTTATCAAAAGGTTACTTAAATCATATAAAATTAAAAAATCTAATTACATTTTAAAAAGATATGTTTTGTTATGAAAAATGAATGCATAAGGAAAAAGTTTTAATAATGTAACACGAGGGATGTTTTTGATCAAGAACACGAAAAAATTTTATTTTTTGAAATTTATTTTTGAATTTTTATTTTTAAAAAAATTTCAAATTTCAACCTATTTTATTTTTTATATAAATAATTGATTGAGTCAATTTTCATTTAGTTATGAATTTTTAAAGTCAAAATTGTGAAATCCTAAAAGGCCATTGATGTCAAGAACATAAATGATAATTATTTTCATCTCTTGTTATCTTAATAAGTAATTTAGATCATTCCTTTGTGCATGTACTAAATAAACAAGAAAAAAAATCTATTGTGTAAATGTAAGGACATTTGTTTTTAAAAAGTCCAAAATTAAATAAAAAATGGATTAGGATTGGTTCAAGATTTTAAAATGTTAATGCATATTATAGGTTTTTGGGTGTTCATTATTTTGCATGGGTGTGTATATAGGTGGAGAAAACATAACCCACCTAGTCCAATCAAATAAATCAATTTATAAGTAGATAAAATTTTATTCCTTAAATTGGGTCCAACTTTCCTATGATTTTGGCAAAGTGATTCTTAGAGGTACCACCCAAGGATATTTTGTCCTAATAGATGGATTATGATTTTTTTTTTTTCTCTCTATTTTTGCTTCTTCTTGAGTTATAATAAATTAATTTCCTTTGGAATAAAGTTTTGGTTGGTTCATATTTACATGGTGTACAATGATGCCATTGAAGTTAAGCAATTAGGATATATGAGTATTTAATTCTAGTGACCTTGTTTAGGTAAAACAACTTTAGATTTCATGCATCATTGTTGTCAATCAGATGGTTCCAATATAAAATTTGTTTAATTCATTCTCAAGTAAAGAAACATGAAAAGTGTTTTTTTGCATGTATGCTTTTTATTTTGTTTTTTCAACACCTATTCACAAGTAGATTTTCAATATTTTCTCCATCAATTTGCATTTCATTTCTCAATTGAATTCAAATTTCATGCAATGTCTTTGTATTGAATTTATGAATTTGAATTTGAATTTATGTCAATTAGATCTGACATCAATTCAATTCAATTCTAATCAAATTTAATATAATTCAAGTTGCATGCAATGTCATTGAATATTTTTGTTCATTGAAATTTTTTCACAAAATTGATTCATTCTTTTCATCAATTAATCAATTGATTGTCATTAGTAGTGCGTAACAAAATGAAGGGTTAGTTCTATTAATCAGTTGTGAGGTGCATCCCAAAGTTTCTTCTTCTTTTTCATTTAGTGAACCACTTTGATTAATATTGGCCCATGACCAAAAAAAATCTGAAACTTTGGATATGTGCCAAATGGAAGTTTGCAATCCCAAAATAGTATTATAGAAATGCTTCCCTTTAGCCCACCTGTATTGGTTACAGAAATTTAATTTTGGGCAAAGGCTAAGGGATCAATTGTGGTGTTAATTGGGAACACCTTGGAACACATTTTGAATATCAAGATCCAAAATACCAAAATAATTTTGTCTACTGATCTTTTGACTTTTGACTACTGATAACAATATTTGTTCTACTGATCTTTGACAGGATATTTCAATTTCAACCTGTCCTTTGACATGCTAGAATTTTAAAACGACTTGTAGAAAATAATTCACTGACTTTGAACCCCCCAAAAAAAAGAAGATTAAACTTGAAAATTAAAAAATAAAATCAAAGCAACTAAAATTTCATTTTCAATATCACCAACTCCTCATTTTATTGCTTGAATCCCACACATTTATTCCAAATGTCAAACAAAACAAATATTGAGAAATTAATGACAAAATTAAAATGTACACTTTAACCCCTAAAGGTCAGACACACCCAATATGGGCTGCATTTCATTGTGAATTCACACGGTCCTGACAGTTAGGGGTTAAGTGAAAAGAAAGACAAGATTGAAAAACCATCATCTCCCATGTAAAGGAAGGAATCCATGGAAGGCTGGTATCTGTCTATCTCACAAATTCTTCAATTTTTGGAAAACAGCTCACAATCAGATATCTATTGCATTGATCTTGCACAATGATCCACACATCATTGCAACCAAAGTAATATTCATCTGAAGTGGCAAAGGAGGAGGGAGCTTGATAAACCAAGCCCTCTGGATAAAATTCCAGGTCAATATTTCAGCAAGCCATGAACTGCCCCTTTCTCCTGAAGGCTAACTTCTCTCACTCAATGCTTATTTTGAGTTGCAAAGTCCAGGGCCTTTATAGCATTGATCTGGAATTTGAAGGTAAATTGCTTGTCATGTTCCAGGGTGAGCCAGCACCTACACTAGTACCTTCGCCTTCTTGAGTGAGGCCTCTTTCAAGCTAGTTTTAAATTTTAACCCAAGAAACGTCAAATTTGGACTAAATTTATAGTAGGTACAGTATAATGTGCAGAAGCGATCCAAAAACCTTACTGTTTTTATGATGGTAGGATCATCCATGGTTTGGATTATACCATGGTAGACGCTGGTTCATCCAAACCTCTTATTATGTAGGAAAAAATGACATGAAACCCATAAATGAGTACTTTATTTTTTTCATTTATCTTTTGACAAGCAAGCAATATTTAATTCATCTACCTTTGGATGGGTTTGAGATTATTTGATCATGTCTTTTTATAACGTGATTTTCAAAATGCAAAGCCACAGTGAACAGTGTACCTTCACCCTCTTGAGTCAGGTCTTTTAGCTGCCCTGTTCAACTCAGTAAATGTTAAATGTGGACTCAGTGACCTTGATTTAGTCTTAGAATGGGATATTTATCATGGTTAGATGCAACCTCAAAAAATTCCTGTTTTTATTTTTAAAAAATTTACAGTGGTACCAATGTAGGTGCTGGTTCACCCTGGTATTGAGGTGAGGTATTCAAGGATATGACATATGTAGGGGAAATTTTTGAGAAGAAGGCGAGTTCAGGTCAGGACTTAGGGGAGAGAAGAATAGAGAGAGTGCAGCCAGGCAACCAGCAAATCATGGCAGCCACTAAAAGCCATGATGATTGATCCCAACACATGACTGCCGCCAAAATGGTTTTACTAGTCCGTGTGGTCCAGCCCATTATAAGCCAAAAACACACATCTAGAGCATGAACTCTTCTGGGACCCAACACATTCGGACAGATTTAGCTAGACCCAAAATAGTGATGATTGGCTTCATAAATGCACACTAGTGAAGCAGTCATTAAAGCGATTCTTGAGGAAGTGGGTTCTAGTTCTAACTCTCTACCGTCAGTCTCCAACTTCCTCCCTATATTTGGCGCGCTTTGCTGGAATTAGTTTGTTGCAGCTACCCAAGTTTTAATCAACCTATGTAACTTACTGTCTGCATTCTTTTTTCCTATGCGTTGCTGCATCAAACATTAGGTGAATGGCTCCTACACCAGTACCTTCACCTTCTTGAGGGAGGCCTTTTAGTGGCTGTATTAAAAAACCCTATAAATGGTAGATTTGGACTCTGAGACTCTGATTTAGTCTATGCATGGAATATATATAATATTTAGAAGGGGTTTAAATGGATTTTTGGGTTTTGGCCATGGTACCAGCGCAGGTGCTGGTGTCCCGAAGCTGTTATTAACTAAGGAAAACTGTCAAAAAGAAATTTTAACAAGGGGTAGGCAATTCTAAACTTGTTAGCAACTCCCCATTCTAATCATTGTTTTTCAATTTCATGATGTTGCTCAAGAGACAATCATCACAAGAATATTTAGCCAAACTTGGCAATATTCAAAATATGAAAGTACAAAAATCTTAAGTGCCCCTTCATGTTGCAGGCAATTGTGGAGATTTTTGAAAAAAAAATTCAAAAAACAGAATTTTTGTAATAGAATTTTTTTCACAAAATGGTGTAAATTTATCACAAAAAAATCTCATGGTCTCCAAGCCCACATTTAACATTTCTTAGGTTTAATGAAGCCACTAAGAGGACTCATCTGCAGAAGGTGAAGGTACAAATGTAAGTTAGGTGCTGGTTCACCCTGGCCCTCAAAGGAGGCCTCTTAGTGGCTATATTTAACCTGAGGCCGAGTAAATTTGCACCCAGAGACCCTGATTAAGTGAGTATAGCAGGGGGCAAAACTACTGAAAGGGGATAACCCTAAAAGAAAGGTTAACCACAACATTTGTTGGGACAGAAAGAGTCATCCTGTGTTCTTGTGGCTGGCTTTTCATTTTTATTTAACCTAATGTGGCTCCATTTATTAAGGTCAACATGATAAATGTAGAGGCATTTCTGGATGAAAGAAAGTCCACTACAATAAAAACACTTCCCAGTGAAATTTGAACCTGCTACTTAACAATATGCCCAATAGGTGAAATAAAGCTTGTAGTGGGACTCAAAGCCTGCTAGATATTTATGGGCTTGGCCTATTATTGTGGTGGAGTGAAACAGAGAGCTTTTGCTACTTTGCATTGGACATGTGCGGAAAAACAACATTCGAGTTGTAACTTGTAAGTTGCCATGTGACACCGTATTTAGGGAGTGTTTGTACGCAATGAGCCAAAGAGTGCATTCAACTTCTTGGGTCTGTTGTCCATGAAGAGTTATTTGAAATCCCTTTCACTTTACCAATTTGTTTGTACTACAAAAAAGAAACTTGATCCTTGTGGTCTGCTGCTATAATAATGTTGGTTGTGAAGAATTATTTGGAAAGTCCCCTTTGATGATTTTGGCAGTTCTAGTATCTAGTAGCTAAACATGAGTGGCAGGCCTCATAATTATGCCAGGTTAACCTACACAATGGATATATGTATAATTTTTTTGTTGGCAATTGTACCATCTCTCATTCAATCCTCTCATTCCTCATACAGGATTGGGTACTGAAAACCTGCTGACAAAATCGCCTACTCAAGATCTATTCTTGTTCCTAGCACCACTAATAAAATGTTTGTCTTTGCTCATCACATCTTATGAAGATTTGGTTTGAGAACTTGTGCAGGAAAGGTCTGATTTTTTTTGGCTCCGTCTATTTGGTGTGTAAATTCATGTTCAAGAAAACTGAACAAGCAGAAACAAAAGGTGGAGAGGCTTTAACCAATAAGACCAAAAACAAGACAACAAAAAGGAATATATATATATATACTATGTATATGTAATTCACTAAATTAACCAGACTCAAGGATGGATTAGAACCTTGCAACAGCAAACTATGGCAGGGCCTAGAGTCATGCAGAAAGTGGGGATGAGTATTGTAAAGGCAACAGTCCTAGTTGCCTTCACTACCGCCGAAGGTCCAAAAGAAGGAATTATTCAGATCTGATGCAAATGTATTGTTTTTAAAAAAAGGTGGATTCTTGTTGTAAGAATATCAGATACACATCTCGCACTTTGATTTTAATATAACATATTAATTCTTCAAAAGGTATCCATTTATTTTGAGGCTTCCAGTAAAAGCACCCGCGTTCTGAGAACTGCCCAGAGTCAGCAGATAGAGTGCACGATTTCCTGGTTCTGTGCTTCTTCCATTTGACTTCTAGGTTTTTTGAATGCAAAGAGTATGGTTATGGCCCTTTGGTGAGTAACATGATGTCTAGGCTTGGAAGCCGGCCTTTTCTAGAATGGCCCATGGAAGGACGTTACATGGGAGCAATGTTTGGTTGGCAAGAACATTTACAGGCCTATTACGAGGTATTCAACGATTTGGCATTGTGTGCCAAGACTTGGCAATATAGATTACTTGGATTGAGGACAATGACAAGGTTTTCATTCAAGTCATATGGTCAAAGGAAAATGTTAAAGAGATAGTTTGGTCTCACCTTATTGAATAATATGCCACATTAGCTTGGAATAGAGTAGTGATTAGATCAATTCAACAAGGTTGTACTAAAGAGGAGATCACATTTACGGATTTTGATAATAGTTGGGGCACAAGGTTTGTCAAATTTGCAATACCAAATGTCCTCAAGTTCAGTAGTATTAGCCCAAAGTGGGTAGCTTTTGGTGACTCTTTGCTGAGGTACTTTGTGGGCCATTCCCATGCTAAATCTCACCTCGCTATTATGACATTCTATTATATGACAACCTTGATTATGTGACGAAATTGTGCATAGTCCACCATAATATGACTGTGACACACAATAATAAAATAATCCAAAACCTGAATTTGTGATATTGTGGAGAGAATAGATGCTAAAAAATGATGGGACCCACACATAATTCAGCCACTTGTAAGTGGGAGCCTTATGAGAACTTTAACTTTAAAGAAAATTGACAAAACACTTAAGAATAACAAGAGTTGGTTTAGGGTTCCAAAATCCATGTGAACTTCACTAGTTCTCCATAGTACATATTGTTTTTGCATCTATTTCTTGTCCTATTGCTCATAGTTGTTGGCACTCTCCTTCTATAAGGCACATCCTTCATGGACTCCACAAAGTGTTGCCAATGACTTTAATCAAAGATTTTGTAACCAATTGAAAAGAAATATTATTCCTCAAATCATCAAGGGTTTTGAAAAAAATTACATATCGCAAGTGCGGCTACAAAGAAGTGAAAAGAGCCATGAAAGCACAATTCTCAAAGTTTGAAACACTACTATTAACATGGTTTAAGTAGGCACAATTTTTATATTCCAATCTTTGATGTCATGAAATTATGGGTGTTTATTGTGCATAATATATGAATGTCTGAAATAATACTAGGGGAACACAAACTCTTAACAAATATTTGAAACTTCAAATGTGAAATGTTTGGAAAAGATAAACTCTTAATTGTCCCAAGCTAGCGTGACAAATTTTATCACAATTTAATTTTTTCCCCCAATTGCATCTTTGCATTATGTGTAGCTTTCAAATGCAATGCTATTCAAGCCATCTCTTTGATTGACTTTTTTTTGTTTCAATGTTTTGTGCAGGTACACATTTAGGATGGGGCAATGACATATGAGATCTGTTAATGAGAAAGGCCATAATCTTTCATGAATCACTTTTTATACAACTTGCAAATGATCCCAACAAAGTTGAGAAATAGTAAAGCTTTAAGATCTCACAAGGTTGGTTGGGCAAATTTAAAAGGAGACACAACATTGGCTCAAGCATAACACTTGTTAATTTTGTTTCTATTTCAAATAATAATAATAATGTTTTCATGTTAATGAATTTCAACCTCAATGATTTTTTGTGATTGCCAAATGTTTCATTAGTCATTAAGTGAATAGAAAGTGATGGGCAATATGTCATTGACTAGTGTTTTTTAATTCAAACTTCCTTTTTGCTCATCAAATGTGCCCATTCATTTTCAAAATTGAGGAAGTTTTCATGTTGATAATTTTAAAAACAAAAGGAATCTTGGAGTTGTTGAGATTCTTGTTCATTGCACATGTAGATGCATTTGGTTCAAACACATTTTTAACAACCAAATTTATGTATTTTACATGTCACATGTTTATTCAAGAAAAGTTTTTCATTTTTATGTGTGAAGGGGATGGATGCATTATATACATGAGATAAAATCAATTCACCAATTATTTTGATACATGTGTTATATGTTCTAAATAAGGTGTATTGATTTTTAGGTTCAATAACCATAGTTTGCATAGTTCACAAAATGGGATTGATAAGCTTTTTTCAAATAATGTTAAAACAAAAATGCAACCTTGAAATGTATACTTTGTGTTGAAATGTAAGTTAAAAGCATGTTAAGGTCCAATATATATATATATTTTGTGATGTGGCATGAATGGCAATGATCCCACAAAATATTTTAACATTAATGGCAACAAGTTTGAAGAAATTACCAAAATAGTAAAAATTAATTAATTTTTTCTTTAAAGAATAGAGTCTAATGAAACCTCTTATGTGACTAATGCAAACTAGCACCTTAATCCTCATCTAATAATAATGTGTGACAAATTGGAACTAAAAATTCCTTTTAGGGTGGTTATGCCTCCCCAACACAAGGAATTTTTTTGCATTAGTTTGCCAAAAAAACAACTATTAAGGTTTAGAGCTCACTTTCAACAAAAACAATTATAATGTTAATAATTATTACAATATATTTATAGTATTTTTGGCAACATGCACTATAAAAAATTTGTATAGTGCTGCTTAGATTTGTGATTAATTTTAAGTTGTAAATACCATGTGATTGCTACAATGTCCAATCACCTTAAACATTAATTACAATAGATTTTACGTGTGTCCAACCAATCACATCCTCCATGTCATTTGAAGGTGAAAGCACATTAAGGTGTAACAATTTTAAGCACATATGGAAGTCCATAATTGCCTAAATTAACATTATGGAACTAGTGTGAAGGCATGATACTTTGAATAACATAAGTCATTTTGCAAGTTATCATTAAAAATTCATTATTAAAAAAAATTCGCCCTATTTTATCTTATGGAGACCTTGAATTTGAAATATGAATTTCTAAATTATTACTTTAATTGAAGAAAGGACTTAATAGGGAAAAAATCATAACTCAAAATACATAAATATTTTTTATCATCAAAATCCTTTCAAAAAGTTTTCCATATAGTATCAATGTTATCATTGAAGACTTCCTTTATTCAATAAAAAAAACGTTATATGAAGGTGCATGAAGTCCATATTCATTGATTATGGATTGTTGCAAGTTCTTGGATACTTTTCAAAAAATCCATTACATGTTCCAAAAATTCATATAATGTGATTATAATATATATAACATTGTAATGTTGAGTTTTTTATCAACTTAATCATTTTTATTTAATCACATAACCAATTTACAAATTTCAAAATCTTGCAAAAATGGCCTTGTGACAACATTTTATGGATTATGTAGTGTGCTTTCACCTTTGACCAAGGTTTTTCATCCATTATCTTGGATGGCCATAAGTTTAGTCACAACCCAATTGTGACTACATTATTTATCATTTTTATGAGGGGCCTATCACCAAACATATGAATGTGTGCATTTTCATATGATGACACATGTGCAATGTATGACTAGACACATGTGCATACTTATTCTATAGGTGAAGAAAAAACTATGGTAGGTAGCTTGGGCTAAATAATTTAGGCCTACCCAAGGCTATTTCTAGCCTTGCTAACAACATAAACCTATCCCTAGATTAAGTAGATTAGCTAGCCACTTAGGTTTAATCTATGTGAAGTTACCTAGTTAGCAACCTAAAACTAACCTTGGCATATAAATACCTTATTTACCATACCAACTTTCCACATTTCTACCCTTGACCTCGGCCTTGGTCAAGGGGTCCTTTACTATTGCACCACATGTTCAATAAACAATACTTTGTGTTGTCTTATTATTATGATCTTTTTTTTCCTAACCTACCTAGGTAGCCTAGCTTAATTAGCCTAACTAACCTATGCATCAAACCTAGCCTACCTAAAGCCTAGTTAACTACCTAAACTAGCTTACTTAACCTAGCTTAGCTAGCCTAAAGCTACCAATTCTAACTTACCTACTTAGCTTACATAACCTACCTACCTTCCTTCCTAGCCTACTTACACATAACTTAATTTTATACATGTAACCTAGCCTACCTACCTAATATACCTACCTACCTAACCTATGTACCTATGCAACCCAACAACCTATACCACCTAGCCAACCTAATTTCTACCTAATTTACCAAGCCAAACAATCCACTTAATTTAAATACCTACCTACTTAACCTACTTACCTACACCTAGTGCCATTAATTAGTCTAGCCTACCCACCTAAATACCTACCTAGTGTAATTACTTTTGTAGCTTAATCTACCTAGGCTTCGGTCCCTTGGCTTTTTGCACCTAGGTGTTAGTCCCTTTTTGGGGGTTTATTAAGGTGATCCCTTGCTTTTACGTTTGGGTGTTTACTTGGTGTTTAGGTTGGTGAGTGCTTTTCTATGCTCTTTGTAGCTTCCCCCTATTTACCTACCTAATGTAGCTACTTTTGTAACATAATGTACCTAGGCTAGTCACCTATTTAGATTAATTACCTACCTACCTAGTTACCTAGCCTAGCCTACATAGCCAATGCTAAAAAAATAATTACTAGATTAGAAGTTGTGGTTACTTTCTAATATTTGTTAAAGTTTGGTAATTTAGAATTACTAGAAATAGGTGGGAGTGATTGAAAATACTATTTCCATTGTTTTAAGAATTTTAATTGACTTTTAACCTCCATAACTTTAGGAAGTGTTCTATGAGAATATCAGGTGGCTTAAAAGTAAGAACTTGGTTCATTTGCTCAACTATCTTCCTTAATCAAATAAGAGGTAGGTAAAAAAATCTACGGGGTAAAAAAATCAAAGGAAAAATTAGTGGATCGAAACTTGTTGTGGTTGCCACTTGGGTAGGAAGTAGGTAAGATCATTTCACCTATTTAAGTCATGTGGAGGTGTTGTTTTGTTGTTGGTGTAAGTTCGTAAAAATAATATTGTTTTTGTATGTTGTTTTGGTATGGAGTTTGTAGTATTTAGTTTTGAAGGATTACAATAGTGCTACTAGACTACTCTAATGTGTGTGTGATAAAATAGATCATATGTGAATAAGGTTGAAATAGTGGTACTAAACTATTGTAACATATTTCCAATAACTTTACAATGTATGTGGGTGTGTGTAGATCAATCCTAAATAAAGGTTACAAGAATAGTAGTAAGCTATTATATTGATATAATATTTCTATGTTTTATGGTCCTGCAAAAAACAAGGAGTATATCTTCATTTTTTGTGTGCTATTTTCATTACTAGATTGTGTGTTACTTAGATGCAAATAGGTGTGGAAGTTATTCTATATAATAATGTTAAATCATAATAGAAAGGCTTCAAAAGAATCACTATGAGAGTTGTTACAATGTTAGAATAATCTACCAAGGACTAAAGTAATAACTTATTAAAAGCAAACTCCATCATAGTAGATTAGAATGACATGTTGTTTATTCCAATAAATTCCTATCTATGTTAACTAACTACTATAAGACTTGCTCCTTCAATATTTAGGTGTATTAGTTTTTTTTTCTTTATTTGCAAATCCAATAGTTCTACACCTCCTAAAATATTTTGGCATTTAAAAACTCTTGGATAGTAACTCCAAATTTGATGAAGTTTGTTGTGTTAGAATCTAAAATAGGCAACCTATTTATTGTAATATTTATTTTGGCAAGTTATATTTCTCAATAAGATTGATTTGTTACTTTCCACCTAGGTATTTTGTCCTACTAAATTGGGAAAAACTAAGTTTCCAACCTACCTACCTACCTACCTAATTTAACTATGTAACTAACCTAGTTATTTATTAAACCTACCTACTTACCTACCTACCTATTAATTATTAAACTCCTTAACATTTTTGTCCATCTATTCATCGAAATGCACAACTTAATCATAATAAATAATCATGTTTAGGATTTAAAATTGAACACATAAGCTCAATACGTGCATTTTTTCTATTAGAAGGCACAAGCACCAATTTCATAAAATACTTCTAAGGAATGGATGAGGCAATCAAGTTGATGTGGCACAACATGATTGGTCAATTAAAGATAATTTTTTCATAATCATGATTTACAAGTTTTCAAAAAAATGAATTTAATTCTTATGACCCAAAAAAATGTTGCATTATCATATGTGAAAGTTTCATTTTAAAACATTCCCATAAATAGAATTTTCAAGACCTTTTTAAATTCCATTAAGTAATGAAAGGATTGCTTATAGACACATTATTGTGCTTTTGCATCGCCTATTCTTATTATCATCATCGTTTACTTTGGACTTTAGTGACATAATACATAGTGAAAAACTCCACACGAAAAAAATTCAAGATTTTAACGATGTATTCATTTTGAAGCCATAAAACCTCCAAATCTAATTAGTAATTATGCCAAAGGTGGCTTCTAAAAGAAAGTATGCAGCTCAACAATACATATGGGGGCAGTTAGGCTATAATGAACCATTTATGATTGTCACCAATGCTTAATTTTGCTTAACTTATTTCATGATTTTAAAATTTGGATGAACTTCTAGATTAATGTTCCTAAGGTATGTACGTATATCTTGAAATCATTCGTTAATATGTTAGTATTATATTTTACAATAACAATTATTTAATTTATAGTAATTACTATAATTTTTGTAATTACAATAATTACAAGAATTATAATATTAAAACTACTACAATAAAATATAATAATTAAGATAATTATATTTAATAGTCAATAAAAATTATATATTATATATTTTCTTTCATAATTTAATTAATTAATATTTAATAATAACATAACTAGTTGATTGATTATATAATTATGTAGTTAAAAATTATTAATGAATTATAACTATAAGTAATTAGTCAATTATCTAAGTTTTAAATTAACTAATTAGTTAGTTATTTTATTAGTTAGTTAATTAATTGGGTAGTCTATGTGTTAGTTAAATAATTAGTTAACTATTATTTATTCACTTACATAATTAATTACATAATTTGCAGAGGCAAAAATAAAAATGAAAGACATAGGATAAACATTTTTCTTGTAGTAGGTTGCGACTAAACTTTCTAGTGGCAAACTAATTTACAACTTCAAAATTTACCCCATATGTTTTGTCTTGCATTCTCATTTTGAAAATTATATAAATAAAATTTTTATTTTTACATTTTCATATTTAAAAACATGGGCCATATAGGATGAATCAATCAAAAAAGATTTAACCCAAAATTAAATAACAATACTTATGTACTTTTACCCCTAACTTATCAATATCCTAACTAACCTAACTACTTACCTCCTTATTTAAATAAATATTTGGCATAGGTAGGTAGGTAAGTAGGTATCTAAACTAAGTATATAGGTAGGTAGATCATTTGCACTATTCACTAATTGCCACATGCCACCAAAATGAAATGCCACATGTACAAATCAAAAACATCATTTGTTGCATGCTTGAAATATATCTAAATTTTTTATTAAAAATAATCGAATATTATTAATGTTCCATGTGGCATTATCCCATTAGAAAATCACCCTAAAATGTGGGAACTCTTGGCCATACAACTGAAATAATCTAAATTTAAAAATCAATTACTTGGATTAAGTCTAGTTTATTTATTTATTTTGAAATATTGAAAATAACTTGTGGTTCAATAGTTGTCTTATGTAACATGTAGGGATCAACATGTGGTGTGATTTTGAATGTTACCAAAATAGTTGCATGGTTAATCGCAGATGCCCATATAATTGTGGTAGATATATGCTGGATGAGACCGTATACATACATGTTCAAATTCATTCATTCATATGTTGATGATGTCATCATGATGTCATGTCATTTGTGACTAATGATAATTTGCAACTTGTTTTAGGTAACTAAAGAGATTTTAACCACAAATTGTTGTTGGCAACTAGAAGAATTTGTACCATTTTGGAAATTCTTATTTATTGAAAAATGATTAACACAAGACATGTGATATATTGAGAAAATTTGATAATAAGTTACAAAATATTTCATTCAAAATTTTGTTTTTATGAAAAAAAATCTTTGGCAAAATACCTCAAATAAATTATCATTTTTAATCTAAAGTAAACACATTGGTTCAAACCCTTTTAAGAATACTTTACCATTAAAAAAATAAATCCTTGATGTGAATGGTTCCATACATCCAGTTTACACACATATATTAATTGTAAAAAAAATTTGTTTATCATCTATCGTTGGATGGGATCAACAATAGTTTACATGAATTCCTTTTTTATCCACCTTTCCATCCAAAATGTATAGCAATCATAGCAAATAATCACATTTGCAACTATAAATTGCACATGAAGTGTTTGTGACTAAGGGGAAATGTAGGATTATAACAATTGCAATTGCTAAATTAATTGATTTGAACATTAGTTTCATCAATAGTCACAAAGATAGGGTCAAAATGGATAACAATTTTACTTGCAAACATTTTAAATGGTTCCATCCCAATCAAATTATCAAAAAGTAAAGTGATTTACAACCACTTTATTAATTATTGAATAGTCAAGATCTAAAATGGTGGTATATATAATGTATACATCATTTATCACATATAATTTAGAGTTGTTGTGATGCTAGGATGTCTATGCTTTTGGTTTCATGCCACATTGGTAAACATAAGTTAGATGGGAAAAAAACACAATGCCAAACTCATACATGTGTTTTTTCATTTCAAGGTGGATTTTAAAATAAAACTAAAATCATAATACATTTATGGCTTATGGGTAAGAAAAAACATTGTTTGGTGAATGAAATGCAAAAGGAAATTTTTTTAAACTTGTCAATATTAATGGAATTTGCTGGTTCGTATCAATTATATCATTCATCACCCAAATTTTCATGTAAAAATATCACCTACAACCCCATTTTTGAAATATAATTTTATTTTTTCATACTCTATGATGAGTAGCATGTTGTCATAAATATATCATAGATTTTCAAACTCCATCATTTATCACTTCTTTTGTAAAATTGATTAACCCAAGCTCCAAGCTAATCAAATGTTCTTGAAATTCACAAGACTAATTCCAATGTTGAAGAGTGCATTTTGAACAAAAACATATCAATGTTGTAAAAAAATATTTATGACTAAATGTTTGGGGACCCTAATGAGTGAAAATATGATTGGGTGGTACCACAAGGATCACCACATTATCATTTTCTTGGACCACCTTAACTTTATGAATGAAGTGTGTTTTTGTGGTACAATATTTGATTTATTTTTTCAATATTTTTACATTATGCACATCATGGGTTTTCTAATCAAAATTTGGACATGTTTTGATGTTCTTATGCATTTCCAATATGAAAAGTTTGAAAAATGTCAACAACAAACGTTGAAAATAGGAACTATCTAAGAATTCTTTACAGCCTTGTATAATTGAATTTCTTGTTGAAAAAGATGCCCATGACATATGCCTAAAAAGAAATCCAATAACAATGTTAAAATGTATACATTACATTTTGGATTACAGTTGAACATAAAATAAAATAAAGTATTCATCAAAGGGTCACATGAATAAGGAATTGAAAATTTTCTTTTTTAAATTCAACTTTGATTGCTAGTTGTAAGGCTTGTCAAATAATATATGTTTGCAGCGCCTATTGATTTTTTTTAAAAAGAAAAAGTATATATTTAAAATTAACAAATATTTCTGACCATTTATTTAAAAAATCCTTAAGTGGTTCCTAGTGGTCACCCAATCACAATTTCACTTTGTATGTGTAACTACTATTTATACAAATAATCAATCTTAAGCATTAAAATATATATATATAGAAAATTCATGGATCAGCACATGTGGATTAAGTTTTTTGAAATTGGCATTATCACCTTGTTTTGAACCTTTGCCAAAACACGGTTCAATCACATTCAAATGAGATAACACCCAATCATAAAAAACATGCAGACCTTGAACTAATTGGCTCTTTTTATTACGAGGGCACAACCAAATAATACCCTCGCATAAGGGAGTACAAGGGGTTGAAAAATCCAGAAAGATAGGTTCATTTGTAATGAATATAATGGGATTAACAATCTCAAGTTACTGATGGTGTACAAATAAAGGATCTTGTTGTTTTGGAACATGGCAACCAAGTAAGTATATTTGGTGCTACTCCAATGCTACAACATGGATGAAGGGAGATTTTTTTGAAGATTGGTTATTTCATTGAAGAACCATTTTAAAAGTCAAAATTGAAGGATGATCATGATTCTGGACAATAGATCTTTAAATAACATTACTAGCACTCAATCAATCAAGTCAATCCTATGGTTTCACAACATTATCATTGAACATTACATTACTTTTCCTCCCACCTAATGTGACAAGTGTTGTACAACCTCTAGATCAAAGTATCATAGCTTCATCTAAGGTGGACCAGTTCAACTAGAATTTTTTTAAATGGTTCAGATCACAACACAAAGAAAATGCTCTTCTAGATTTAAGGATGGCTGTGCCCGACATTAAGTAATTACTTCTACTTGGTGCTATGAGGTGTGGCAAGAACCAGATCCATAGATTATTTGTAATAGATGGAGGATGTCGCAAATTATACCTTTAACATGGAATGTAGACCTTGTTATTGATGATGAAAAAGAAAAAAGTTAGAATGCAAAATGAATCACATGAGCTTGTAGGTTAAAATGGAAATTAAATTTTTGGAACAAAAAGATGTCACTAGCAAAATATATGTAAATGGCAAGGGAAGTAATTTCAGAGTAGGAGATGAGCACAAATGAGTCGGTGGAAATTGCATTGTGGATTGATCCACTTTCATGTGCATATTTGATTCAAACTATCCCCTTGACCCAATAGATGTGGATCATGAACAAGCTCCACCAATTGTGAAGATTAGTGATGCACACCATCATGCATTAATTAATGTTGCCTAATTTTTTTTTGGACAATTATATTCAATTTGATTTAAATTGTTTGAATTGCTTTGTATTGAGTCAAGAATGGAATTATGGAATGAAAACTCGCCTCAAAAAAACCAAAAAAAAAAACAATACATGAATGTCCAAACCAATCAGCCTACTTTTTTATTCCTGATTCTTGAAAGGACCTTAGACAATAAGCTCTCCATTTCTATCTCACAAGGACAAATCCATACCCATAAGAGCATCAGCAAAATTTTACTTAAATACTGTAGTGCCTTTGCAACTTTGACACTTATTATATTATTTGTAAGAATGCAGAAATTTCAAAATATTTTTTTCAAAGAAAAATAAATTGTGAAGGAAAATAGAATTAAGCAAAGTCCATTATGCTCGACATGCTTTTGTAAACCAGTACCCTGGGGAACACTTCTGAGCCATAAAGTTAGCCTTTGCTCCTGCTCCATCACAGGGATGACCATTACTCAAGTCAGTGGATGAATGCCAATCCAAGAGCCATGGCTCAAGACCGTGAGGGGGGGGGGAGGTTAGGGTGTGTCACTCTTTGTATTTTCTGGATAACTGGCCATGTTCGCAGCATATCATTTTGCTACCAAATTATTATCTACCTTTGTCTATTTATGAATACGATCATTTTCACCATTGATAAAAATCTAAACTTATTCATAAAGAAGATATTAGCTATATTTTCAAATGTCTTGTTTATATAATCATCAATTTGAAAAAAAATTAAACATTGGATGATGATGTATGGAAATGGTGAGAATCAGGAAGGATAATGGGATGAATGGAGGCTTGGAAAACTTAATATTTTGAGAAAGTTGATATCCAACAAAACTGATGATAGAAAAATTCTCTTTGAGGTTGATATGGTTTCACGACTTTCTTATGTAATTGATACACACATTTTTTATATGTTTTCAATGGGTGAAGATTGAAATTCATATTATAGAATTAATGAAAGTGAAAATGATTTCATGGAAAATCTATGTGGTCAAAGAATTGTGTTTTGATATTGTAAGATTTAAGGAACAAATTATAATATATTAATATTCCAACCCTATTTCAGTTTGATTGTCAATGGTAGTGTGGAACAACAGAGCCCAAAATATCAAGCAATGGGCACCACTGGTGGGAGTGCCATGCACATGTACTTACCTACCTTGTCACCACCAGGTTCCTCACCTACACCCCTACCTACATAAGGACTTCACATTCCATACCGACCTATCTATGATACTTACCAATGTACATAGCTAGTTACCTAGGTAGTGTGAGGTGGAAGTAAGGGGGTCTATAAGACAGGTTACCATGGTGAAACCCTGGTAATTGACTTGTGGTTCGTCCACAACTGAGTCAGCAGGTTTTCAGTGGATGGTGCACTGGTGGGTGTTGCTTCACATAAGCCAGATAATAGGCAATCTTTTCGATGCTTAACTTGGCTGTTACGTTTCCAAATTCACAACATTATGGCTGTTCAGTACATGGGTTGGGTTTTGCCCAACCAAGGTTTAAAACAAGCGTTTACATCAAGTTCAAACAAAATCATAAGAATTCATGAAACCATATAACATGGTTAGGTGATTTAAATACAAGATGAATTTGATACACAAATGCAGGTCATGGAGTACATATAGGTTTCCAGCTGTCACTCACAGATTGGCTCCAATAGGAAACCAAAATACAACAAACTCCTACACTTGTCCCAAGTCCCTTTGCTTTGGGCAGAGTTAATAAAGAGGTGAGGGTAGCCTTGTTCCCTAAGTGTCTTTCTATTTAATATTAAGAAAAGTGACGAATTTTTTCACAAAATAAATGAGAATTAGCCACCCCCAAAAATTACAGCCTTCCAAATTTTCTGGGGGAGGAAGAAAAAATGGATACATAAAATATATCTTGATTGAATGAATTGTCCCCTGCTTGTAACTGGGATCTGGTAATAATTGAACACACATGCAAGCCTGCCAAACGCACCTACGTGTAGTCACTCAGTAAAGTTATCCGTAAAGTCAGGCGATTAGGGGGCGATTAGAGAACAGCCAGTTTCGGCTAGGGCACCAAATGCGTAGCTGGGAATGAAAGTTTACAAAACGAAATAACTGGGATCCAAACTAGTTTTTCCACCAATTTTGGTGATAAACTGAGTTTCATCCCCTCTTTCCTTTTTCCTTAGCGCCTCCACTGCTGCTACATATATTTTCACTGCTCCTACCTGTACAACTACTATAATTAGTCTCGAACCTTGTGCATTAAATGCTGAGTTTCAGCATTTCATACGGAGATTTATTAAAATTTCCTTACTTTGTGGAAACCACCAAAAGAGGGGATAGGGGATGAAAGAGAGGGTGACTTTATGGATAACTTTAATAGATGATTTCAATTAAATCAAGGCTAATGTGCCTCAAATGATTGAAATTTGAACTCTTTTGGAACTAACAACTGGTTCATGAACCAGGCAGGATGCAGTTGTCTGTTTGTCTTCTTCAAGCCTAAATCATTAGAAACTCACATTCCTTCCTTCCTGGCAAAATACGTTTTATTAATGTTGGGGTTGAAGACCGTGAAAACAGACGTGAGAGGAGGAGGCTTAGATTGATTGGTGTTCAGAATATGATGTAAGAAGTATCAGGTATCTAGTAAACCAATTATCCATTTGGAAGAGACAAACTGATGTTCTCAAGTGTATGTCTACTTATGCACCCAGGAACTTATAAAGTAAAAACAAACCACTCAACCCTGAAATGTCTGAACTGGTGGTCTTTGGAAATCTGTAAGTCACCTGTCAGACACCTACTGTACTATATGTTTGTGGCCTTATTGTTATTTGTCTTGCATACCATACCCGCGGGGCACCTTCAACACTGCCCTGCTCAATTTTTTTTAATTTGGAAAAAGTATGTTTGGCAGTACAAGAAATTAATATTTAAAAATTCAGTTCTTTTGAGGAAAAAAATTATCATGATTTCAACTTTGATCCCCATCTTAATGGATGTTTGTTTTTTTATTCATTTAACACTGTTGGTTGCTTTTTATTCATCCAACAATATTAGTTTCTTTTCATCTAAAAGTGGCAGCTTGTTTTCCATTAATCTTACCCTATTATGAGCATGCTTTTTTCTACATCAATCGAAGGTTTGTGTGGTGATGGTTTTAGATTTGTATGTGTTGTCTTTGAATAATATGTTCTCACACATAAACAAAGAGGAGATGGAGGTGAGCATAGAGCACAACTTTGCAACACTAAATGCTAAGTTGGAGTTGGAGTGTTCCATGAAAAAAGAAGTTGCAAAAGACCAATGGGGTGGCCCAAGAAGCAAATTGAAGTTGTCTTGCTTACACCAAAGTGGCAAAGCCTAAAGGATCAACATCAAAGAAGGTTAGAGGAAAATACACAAATTGATTTGTGCCTTCTCTTTGGGATCTTATTTATGCAATAGTGAAACAACATAAAAGTTTCACACATGTTTTACATTACTTACAATTAAAATACAAGTTGTCACGAGAAATGAAGAACATTTATGAAAATTTGAGTAAAGGCTCTTTAGTTGAGTGGTTCATTGGGATAGGGGAGTTGAAACATGGTGTCAAACAATCTATTTTTAAGGAAACTACTTATATTGGGGATGCACAACATGTTTATATCTTGTCTAAATTTCCTACACTTGAAAAAGAGATTATTGTGCTACTCAAAGCCCATCAAGATGCAAGTCAACCTTTGTATGTTACAATAGTGTGAGGAATGATCAAAATTTTCATCTAAAAAAGAGGCTTAAATTACTTAATTACAATAATAAGAATGGGTTTATAATTTATGTCTTGGACACAAAACTTTGTGTGTACCAAAATCTTGGATTGAACTTTTTTAAAAGCCATCGGTGCTACTCAAAAGCTTCCTAGTGACTAAGAATTACAAGGCTTACAAATGGCACAAAGAATGACCAATCTTGTCAAGGTGTACTCAATTCCACCAAAGTTGTTGGTGAACACATACCAAACTAAAATTCATCTTGTTCCAACATGAGGAACTCAAACTTGGGTAGAATAGGGCTCAAAACATGTTCTAGTTCATGGTATGGAGGATAAATGGCAAGTCACAATTTTGGTATCATCTTTAGCTATTGGTAACATATTGCCCTTCTAGATTATATTTAATGGATTAACAAAGAGAAGCCTTCCTCCTTAGAAACTTGGATGAAAGATGTATGAAAAACTTGGATGGCATCCCACATACATTGATAACCACTAATCTAACTTGACAATATGCAAAGAATTTGTGAAACACATTTTGCAACAATCCAAACATGAATAAGTGGAACATATGGGCATGGATAACGATTCAAAACTTATCTAGTAATAGATCCACATATCCAAGGAGTTCATCACTTGGGTGAAAGATATGCATCCACAGATGTTGTTTATTTTCATCCTAACAAACTACACTAGTCTCTACCAACCAACAAATGAGGGTGCATGCATAAATGGGTGGATTAATTTGGGTGTCATGTAAACCAATTATGCCTTATAGTTACCATTGCAATGGCCATGTTGTTTTATAAATCTTGAAATATACTAAAATGAACTTGGTTTAAAGATCTTAACTTGAATATCTACATGATGCACAAAGGGTTTTGAGTAAATAGAGATTTTGGATCAATGACAAATTGGTCCAACCATTTGTGCACCTACCCATGAAATATTGCATAGACCTTTCAAACATGGTTTTAAAAAAGAATTTGATGTTTATATACAACTAACAACATTGACAAGTAGTTGGATGTGAAAAGGAGCCAAGGATGTCAAGTTAGACTTTCATATGTCTCTATTGAAACCATGATTCTACTCATAGCATTTCTAAACATGGCAGCATGTGAATCATCCTAATGTGATTAGGAGAGGATGGACCATGTGTGGTTTGGAACCCATCTTCAATAGAACATTCTAAATTGATTTAATGGATGAGCACATGAAAAATCCATTATTCAAATAAATACCATTGAAGAAGAAGCAAACCCAAAGGAAATATATATATATATATATATATATTCAAATGAGAATATTGAAATAGTGATCCAAAAAAAAAATTATCTCCAATTGTAAAGAATGAACAAGAATTCCAATATTTATACTTTAAAACAAGTTGTTAAAAAAAATTATGTCCACAAATGACTTCAAGTAACAAAATTGTTATATTCAAATTTTTAAAAAATTAAGACATTAATAAAGTGCTTCAAGTTCTCATTTAAACTAAAATATTGTTTCCATTGTATCATGTTGTTCATATGTTTATAGGTGCAAGAAGATAAGGGGTTGGAAAACCCAATTCAACAATAGGAAAAAAAAATTAACGACAACATACAAACACTTTAAAAATCATAACAAACTATTTGTTGCAAAATTTTCCTTGTTGGTTGGTTCAATCTACATTGCTCTCTTTTAATCAATTCATCCTTGTTCCTTGTTATTCCTCAATCCTTCAAAGCTTTTAACCACTACTTCCCCATTGCTCCAAGGCTCCTTTTTGTGTAGCCTTAGTCTTTCTTTTTCTCTTCATTGCCTTCATGTAAAATTTTTCCATGATCTCCCTTCTCCATGCACTAGCTCATAAACCTTTCCTCACCACCTTTCCTTCTTTGTTTTTATTTAAAAGCTCCAAACCTCCATTGCTACCTTTAAACCCAACAACTCATATTGTAGTTTGTATGTGCTCACATGCAAAATTGTAGCAAGAGGAAGAAAGACTAAATTTTTGTATATTTTCAACATTATTTTAAATGTTTTTCACATTATTTCAACAATGATAGTGAATAATTTCCAAACGACTACATCTTCTTGTTTTTGAATTATTTTATGACAAAGCTACCTATGGGTATCATATTCCATTACCTTCCACATTTATACAAATGTAGAGTTGTTTGAACTCTACTTCCTTTTCTTTGCAATAAATTATAACATATTTTAACTTTCTTGCAATGTAATTGAAAAGGCAAATTCAAATGGATAAATACATTTGGATAGAAACGCCCTTCACAAGACCATAGGTAAACCCATGGCCAAGGTGAAATGACACCCACATTGGTGCCCTCTCCTTTATGAATGAGGCCTTTTAATGGCTATATAAAGCCCCAAAAATGTTATATTTGAACTCATTTAATCTATGCATGGGATGTTTGTAATATTTAGTTTAAATGGATTTTGGGACTTTTACCATGGTACCAACAAGGTGTTAACTCACCCAAGGTGTAAACCATAAGCTTAGTTGACATGCCCTTCAAGGCAAAACAATGTCCTTATTGAAGACTCCTTGGTGAAGCACACCAAAGCAATGATGTGGAGGTTAATTATGAGTTAAGGCCAGAGAGGTCTCACCTTTGGTGCCATTAGTGTTAGCCAAAAGCATATTTAAGCAATGCACATGCCCATGCTAATAGTGCCAAAGGCATTGTAAGTCCTAATTGAGTTGGCCAAGGTAAGCACCAACACAAAGGTATGGGAAAGTGCCTTGGAAAAATAATGTTGGGGCCCAAGAAAAGCTTGAAGCAATGAGTTGACATGAAATGCATTGCAAAAGTTTAAAAGCTTGTTGTTTTCAAGGCACCAAATTAGGAGTTAAGATGCATGGTCTAATTGTTTAATGGCACCACATGGGAAAATTTATTTAATGCCAAGGTGGTGCCAAGATCTTAGAGGTTTGCACAAGGAGTGGGACCTTTGGTTCTCTTTGAAGAGTTAATGTAGTTTGGCCACATGATGGGATCAAGGGGGTTCCAAACAACTAAAGACCATGGATACAAATGAAAGTATGAATCAATCTAACTATAGATTTATCTAGGGTAGTGGAATATCATGTCCCTTGTGTTAGCTGGGAATGTAAGTTAGGTTAATGAAGTTGTGTTGTGTGATGTGCAATTTAGGTAGTCTATGCCTTGAATATTGAACAAGTAGGTTAAGAGCTTAGAGGAAAAGGCACATCCATTGGTATTAGAATTGGTTTCTTGTGATGATGGCATAAAGTGTGAATGGGAGGTATCAAACAAATCATGTCCAAACATTTGTGCAAGCCAAAAACAATGATTCTGGAAGGTGAAGACTTAGTTTGAACTAGAGATGGGTGATGCAACTAATGATGTGAAGGGCTTGGATGTAGCTAAGGCCTTGTCCTCGGAGCCAACTAAGGTTCTCATGAAGGATAACAAAAAGAGAACCCGCACACCAACACTAATTTAAATTCTCTTGCAAGGGAGGTCACACAAGAAATCATAAAATAAGTGACTCAAGAGATCACCAACCAAGTGGCATGCAATAGTGCTTCATTGGCAAAAGGGGGATCTCCTAAGGAAAAAGCTAAAACCCAAGGTGGAAATTGTCTTTCTTATGGAGTTGAATGCCACCACTATGATAGTGAATTAAGGCCTAAAAGTTGCCTTGGAGATGGAGGTTAACTTCATCATTCAACATGGTATTCATGGGGTGGCCAATGGGTGGGAAAAAAAAATTGCAAAAAAAACATGCACCTAGGCCAACCAAGACACCTAAGTACACTATAGTTGAAAAGGATAAGGAGGCTTGCACTAAGGTGGAGGCAAGCCCCAAGCCAAATGAAGTAGAGGATGTAAAATTTTATGTTGAATCATTATAGTGGTCCTTGTCACCACCTCACAACTATACCCATGACAATGTTTAGGAATCGATTAGACTTTGAACATGTGAAGGAAGACACCTTCAATTTGATTGAGTGAAATGTGATTGCATTCATCACAAATCCCAACTATTGAAATTGTTAACACATGTTGGACAATGGTGGACCAACCCATGCAAGTTAATTGCTAGAGTATCTAGTGAATAAGGATCACCCCACTCAAAAACAATTGGAAGAGAACGTCAAGAAGGTAGAAGATGTTAATTGTGAAACAAATGTGATGGCAATGATTCAAATGAAGATACTACAATCTTTCATTGTAGATCAAGTGTTTGAAGATGCAATGAGGCAATGGATCTTGCAACTAGAGATGCATTTTGACTTTCATAATGTCACTAAGGATGTTAATCATCTTCAAATGGCACGAACCTTTTTACAAGGCCATGCCTTGGAATGGTGGACTATAAAAAAAAAGGGGAGGTTTATTGACTTGCATTTGACAAGCTAGAAGGATTTCAAGATAATGGTGAAAGAAAGGTTTGTTTCGAATATCTTAACTTGAGAAAAGGGATTGCTTTAATGGACATGAAATAGGGCAACCACTACAAATTATGGTGCAATATGTCACTATTACAATTCATGATTATTTAAACTAGGTATTCTGGTAAAAGAATACCCAAAATGACAAGCATAAAAAAAATCACAGGTTGTTAATCTAGACGAATGAATTTGGACCTACCAATGTGACTAAGTAATCAATTTACTTGTTTTGATTAACATAATGACTAATAGAATGTTGACTATTTGATTAATAGACACTGGACCATTTGATTGGTTCAAATATATATCTAAATTAATATCATTTTTTGGATTATTATTTTAAAAATTAATAGATAGGTAGATAAGTAGGTAAGTATTAATAATAGGTCTAGGTAGGACAAAAAAAGACATGCATTTAAGAAAGTAGGTGCTAGCCTACCCTAGCTTGGCCTACCTAACCAAACCTCATTGAACTACCTTAATCTAACCTACCTACCTTAGCCCTCCAAACATGCACATAGGTTGTAAGTATAAGAAATTGAACCTCAAACCTCAACAATGATAAATCAAGTTTTTACCAATGGACTACACCATCAAAGGTGATCGACACAACTACTATGTGAGTGCATGAATGTGAGTGATGAGGTTGTGAATGGTGAGCAGCAAGCACATGAATAAAACTTTTTTGAATAACACAAAATCTTTAAAGAATATTTTTGCAACATAAACCAAATATTCTCCACATATACAAGAATATTTTTTGAATGATATAGAATAGTCATCCAAATATATAGAACTAAATTATTGGTGAAAATTTAACTTAATTTAATAATTAATTTCTATCTAATAGTGAAACATCGTTCTTGCCAAACAAAATGTTGAATGAACAATTATTGAAGCGTTTATAAAACCAAAGTGCTAACATTGTTTACAAGTTCTAATCTAAAAGACAAACACATAGCATCATCACAAGTGTTAAAATTGACAATGTTTATTGTACTTGTTTCTTATAACAATTCAAAACTATACTCCTACTCACACAATAAGTACATTATGAGTCAACAAGCAATGAATTTCATCACAACTCCAAGTTGGAGAATGGATGAAACTTTCAAACTACTCACAAAATATGACATGCTACAAAACATAATACATATGTTTATAGGGCACCCACTTCCCCTGCTAACCTAACGAACTAAACATCATTGCTACAAAATCCAAACAAGTACAAGCTAGAAAGTTTCCTATCATAACTTTATATTGTTTTTTATTTGGATTTTGGTCAAATAAAATATTATATATTCATCCATATCTAAGAGGGGGAACCTCCAATGGTGGGTTTACAATCGCTTCAAGAAATTGACCAACCTCCCACTAATTGTAATGTAGATTTGACATCTTGAATGGCATTATACAACAAATAGCCTTACCATTACATAATGTTGGCCACAACATTTCATTCATTGGCCTATTTATAGGAATGGAACTTTCCCCCTTTGAATAACCTTCGAGGAAAAATTAGTTGTCGTTTATTCTGAACAAATCCCACTTCCTTAAGAAACTTGATTTCATCTTGGGTGAAATTTGTTTCAACTTGAATGGGCCAAATTTCCAAATTAGCTAGTTTGTTCAATGCATACTTTGTATTGCCAACCATAACAATTCATATCATTTGCAAAGATTCAGAACTTATGCAACTTTGAAGGTGCACCAAGGAACTAAGACCACAACCCTAAGTAAGTCGGGGTAGGGACACCAATAAAAGTCGGCTTGGTAATTATCCTTGTAGCACAAAAATGTTTGGTGGATTTTTGCAATGCAAAGCATTAAACTTGCGTCGTAGGGAGACATCTTTCTATATGCCAAATTCCATTTCCACATGGAGCTTCAAGGACCTCAACATCTCCTTGAATTTGATTCACCCTTGGTTGTTCACTTTCCACACCTGATCTGACAATTATATGGTTTACACAAGGATGAGAAAAATTCACACAATCATGCCTATGAAAATCCCCTTTGATCCAAAGGCTAAGTTCACCTTCCATATGTGCAATTTTAACTGTGCAAGTTGATCTTGGGGCATATTTCAAAACTATGTCTATTAAGGTTGTCACTACATTCATGTGTTTGTCCCGACGTGACAAACGCATCTAAATGCAAATGCACCCTTGCTCACGTCACCACAGGGTCAACCTAAGTCAAAAGAAGTTTTGAGGAAAGTTTATCAATGATCAAAATTAGACCCATTTTGGTTGCCATAAACCTTGTGGCAACTGAAAAAATTCGATCACTGTACCCTGTGGCAACCAAAAAAAATTTAATCACCACAGAGTATGATGACTAAAACTTTTTTTGCTCCCCATAACGGACAATAACCGAATTTTTCAAGTCACCAAACCCTACGACGATCGAAATTTTTGATCACCATACATTTTGGTGATTGAAAAAAAATTTGATCGCTAAAATGTATGGCAACTAAATTTTTTTAGTTGTCAAAACTTGGGTGACTAAAAATTTTCAATCACAAACCATGTGGTGATCGAAAATTTGCATCGACCAAAAAGTTTTGGTTCCAGTTGTTGGGGTGACCGAAGAATTTTCAGTCACCCTTCTATGTGGCAACCGAAACTTTTCAATCGCCACAAAAGTGGGTGTGTCATATGTTTGGAAAGCCTTTGTTGATTGAATTTCTTCGATCGTCATTCGACACAGCCCCACCATCAGATGTTGACTGACTTCTTTCAACCACTAAAAAGGATGCGGTCGTGTGCTATCACTTTCAAAAAACAACCCTCGCTTTCCATTTTGGGCAATTAAACAAATTTGAGTCGTCATCTGATGGTGTGGATGTGTCAAATGGCAACCGAAATTCTTTAGTCGCCATTTGACAGTGGCAATATGTTGGATAACAACCAAATTTTTTCAGTTGCCATGCCACCCCCCATTATCTAACGACAACCAAAAAAATTCGATCATTAAGAAAACATGGCATGTCACATGTTTTTGGAAAACCCTCAACAAGGGGTTTCCAAAAAGATGGCACAAATTAACCTTTTGTGGTGACCAAAAAATTTCAATTTAAATGGTCACTATGTGGAGGGTGATCGAATTTTTTTCATCACCATCCAACATGCCCTCACCATTGGATGGTGACTAAAATTTTTTGATCAACATAGGGAAAGTTAATTGAAAAAAAATTGGTCGCCAAAAAAGGGGGCCATGTCATATTTTTTGGAAAGCCTTCAACAAGGGCTTTGTAAAAACATATGACACACCTCCTTTTCTGGCAACTGAAAAGTGTCAATCATTGTTATGTTAGTGACCAAAAATTCTGCAATTACTCCAAAGGGGGCTAACCAAATTTTTTCAATCACCCATCCTTATTGTGATTGAAAATTTTTTAGTCACCACAAGGGGGTGATCAAAATGGGACAAGGTGTGTCAACTAAAAATATTCGTCCACAATCCTATTGTCACTATTTTTTGGATGGCGATTGAATTGTTTCAATTGCTATAAAAGGGGTGTTGTCATATATTTTTGGAAAGCTCTTGTTGAGAGTTGTCAAAAGGTTTTCAAAAAAACATGCGGAATGCCCCCTTTTTTGGTGATTAAAAAACTTCGATTGCCATTCGAAAAATTGTGATGGTTGGATGGTGACCATATTTTTTTAAGTTGCCCATCCTTGTGGGGGACTGAAACAAGCAAAAGGGCACACATGTAATATCATTTCAAAAAAAATCATCCCCTCAATGCCTTCTTGAGCGATCGAAAAATTTTAGTTGCCATCGAATGGTGGGGATGTGTTGGATATTGACCAAATTTTTTCAGTCACCATTTGACATACCCCTACTATTCGATGGCAATTCAATGTTTTCAATCACCAAGAAAGGGGGGCTTTCCAGAAACATATGACATGCCCCCCTTTTGTGGCAACCGAAATTTTTTGGTTGCCACAAAGAGGTGTGACAAAAAAAAATTCAGTCACCACAGGGTTGTCCATCGAAAATTTTTAGTCACCGCATGATTGGCGACCGAAATCCGTTTTCAATCACCATTTATAATGTGGGTTGTTTGAATGTTAATGGAAAGTTTCCTATGTCCATTGCATCCATGAAGATGGATGCCAATGTGACACTTGACACAAAATGACCATGTCACATTAGTTTTGACAACCTTAATGTCTGTAAATTACTTGGGATCTATAGATTGGGTTGTTTTATGTAACAACAACTCACCATAGTTATGACATTCTTCATTTTGCACATTAAAATTCTTTAAAATTCTTCATTTAACACCTTGTCATAACATTCTTTACCCGCGAATGTTTACCAAATTACACTGGTTGATCTATAAATTTT
>Ga0116231_10001779_pt1 | contig 44827 bp, 30 predicted proteins | sample S1TSphgellanicum_2_FD_89695 | JGI IMG/M metagenome (GOLD analysis project Ga0116231, IMG submission 89695) | Host-associated microbial communities from peat moss isolated from Minnesota, USA - S1T2_Fd - Sphagnum magellanicum MG | ecosystem: Host-associated > Plants > Peat moss > Unclassified... | reverse complement strand
TTCTTTTTATCCTAATTTTTTTGTGAAAAAAAGGGGTTTTTAGCCCCTTTTTTTTTATTAATTGGGGGTTGCCCCCCGGGTTTCCCCCCCCCCCCCCCCAGAAAGAGCCATTTGATTGGCCAACCATCAATATTTTTGTAACATAGGGCACTCCCCAACACAGAAACCTAAATGTGCTTCCCACCCCAAAATAGAAGCATGCATTATCATGCTTCCCTTTGGAACCCCCTTTAAAAGTTATATTCATGGAAATTGATCCATGGTCAAACAATATGGGATAAAATATGAAGTGCCATTGGGAATGTATTAGGAAACACATTGGGAACACAATGGGAATAGACAAAAAAGAAAGCAAAACTCAAAACCCCAGAGAAAAAACTAAACCCCCTTGAGCCTCTCATTGGCTGCATTAAATTTCTATTTCCAAAATGGTTCATCGCCATTTTCAACTTGGACTACATAGTAATCCCATTATAAACTAGGGATACTTATTGGTTTAGAATGACATGTTTTTGTAGAAGCCTTTATGCTTGAACCTCCAGCCAACATACTCAATCTAATACCTCTATTATAGGGTAAAAAAAAACCTCCCAGGAGCCAAAGGTTTTACTTTTTAAAAAGGATTGAATAGTTATTTTGTTCAGAAATCAAATTTTCATACATGGAATTTCTTAATGAATTTGTTTCAACTTGTTCTTAAATATGTTGGTTCTTGGTCAAATACTTTACGAATTGTGTGGTGTGTTAACCATACGTATATATAACTAAAAAACCAAACCCCCCCCCCCCGCCCCACCCAAGCCCCTCCCCCCATGGACTTGCATGTGATTATCCAAATTTTGAAATTTTAACATTTTATGCAAATTTTTTTTTTTAATTTGACAATTTAAAAAATAATAATTAGTGCCGAATCTATTAAGGTACTACAATATATTTGTCTTTAATTGATTCACATGTAAGACCATGAAAGACTCAAGTTTCTGGTCAAAGTGAACAAGCATCCACTAGCACACCATGCAAATTGGATGTCATGTGGACAACAAACACTTTTCCATTGTATTTCAGTTCTATAGCCAACCATGGTGGTAAGTTGTGTATTAACCATCTACATGCACTTACCTACCAAAAAACCACCAAATGTTTTGCATTAAACCCTAAGCCCCACATAGAACCCATTTATATATGTCATGTGTTATCATGTATCATATTGTTGCTTACATTTATCATTGTCCATACACACATCAAACAAATGACATAAACCACCCTAAATGGTGCATCACATCTAAACCCAAAAAAACTACTCACTTACAATACACAAGAATTCAAGCCCAAGATATGTAGTAGAATCCACATAAACAAAACTTGCCCAAAACACAAGAAAACTTGCAACATTATGTGTGTTGGAGTCTTGGGTTTTAATACACAATCCACGAAATATGCCAAACCCCATTCACACATGAATTATTCCAAGATAATCAACCATTAAGCTATTTATTTAAATTAACCAAGCTAAGGCTAGTATAAATGCAATGTTAATAATTACTTAACATAATTTTTTAATAGTTCTCATATGTTATCATGTCGGTGCCTACAACTATCAATGTCACACACACATCAAACAAATGACATGAACCACCTAAATGGTGCATCACATCTAAACTACCCCCTTATTTAAAGTTAAGGTCCTTTTAAACCAAATAATAATGTAAGAAATTCCTCCTATGAATCCACCAAAATGAACACCTTAGTTCTAAAATGGAAGGACTAATAAGTTGGGTGCAAATGTGAGTCCCATCATTACTCAACTAATTGTAATCCCCCAAACCGTAGCCAAATGTGCATCACAATGGCGAAAAACTTTAAATATTCCCTACCATTTAACTCTAAAAATTCCTAAAGTTATTTTGTGCATCAAGGACAAAACCATTTTCCAACATGTACTTCATCCAAAAGTAGCATTAGGCATCCCATATGCCAACCTCTAGAATATTAATCACACACCAACATAATCGATGCCCTTGAAGATTATGCATACAACATACATCAAAGATTGATAGGGGCAACACATAAGGATGGGTCAATTTGACCATCCACATTAGAAAGATGACATAGTGCGCAATTATATATGCATGTGGTCCTTTCATGTTTGACCATTTTGGCCCTTCAACAATAACATTTTAGAAGGTAATAGCTTCAACACACAAATAATAACACATCTTGTAATCACATCCAATGTAATCATTGTCTACCATAGGTATACATAATTTGCCAACTCAAATCTATGAACTCAATGCCAATAACCACCTCCTCAAATAGTGACATAATGCAACATATCCCAATGTTGAGGGATTGCCAAATTTTCCATTACCAATTGACATTACACATGAAACATAAATGTTCATTGTTCACGTGCCTAACGTCAACACATCTTGTTTAAATAGAATTAGTGTTTTAAACTCAAAACTAAATAATAGAAAATAAAGTGAAAATGATGAAAGCAATGTCTAGAATTGCATATGCAGTAATGAAAAATGTTTGATCATAACCAAAATGTATCAATCATGTCAACCTATCAAATTTAGTGGGCTGAAAAAATCCAAATTTCACTTATAACCAAGCCCCATGACGAGTAGTGGTTATAAGTGCATTGAATAATGCCTACATTCAATCACATACCACACACTAAGAAACACCATTACAAAATGTGGGTGCAAATCACTAGTCTTTGTTCAACGGACCAATGAATCCATTGGATCCCCACTAGGTCTTGTTTAATGGGACCAATAATTCATTCAAAATCCAATGAAAATATTTGACGAACAGACCTAGACACATTTTTTTGTAATGAAACAAATTGTTGAACCAATAGATGCATCTCTCACCATCAATATTGTGCTTATTTTAAGTTATAAATATGTTGGACCCCAAAATGGCCCAACTCTTCAAAAGCATCTCATATAATGTCCTCGTGTTGTTCTAGGCAAAACACTACCCACATTCGTCCATTTGGCCACACCCACAAAAGGGAATTCCCTTCCCACTTAAACCATTTGGTTTTATGCATAATTCAATCATGTTTATTAGGAGTCAATTCAATTAGGATCTCACTTAATTACAAATATGTAGTAACATGTGCATCTTCATGTATGTACAAGGCACCATCACCCTCTAATTCAATGTCCACATCATGAACATCTCCATTACCCATGTTAATAACATCCCAACAAGGTACATAAGTATGTTGAAACATGCCATCTTAATATTGAAACTTCCAAATCTTCATCTCCACCACTAAATGCCCACCTATCTAATTGATTTCATTCCATTAAAAACTTTAAAAGCTAATGATTTGTAACCAAAGTAAATGGGGCTACCATAAAAATAACACTAAAATCATGAAATTGGGTGGGGTCCAAATTCGTTTAAGGTGTATCAAAATCTTGTCAAAACATCACATTTTTTTATCTTTTTTACTTAGTCATTTTTCACCATGTAAAAACACATTTATAAATGATTATGATGTAATCTAGAATTGTAATGGTTTAAAATATGGTTCTTCTAAAATATTTAATAACTTTTGGTTCATTATTTTTTATGGGGATCAGAATATAGGGCAAAAAAGGACAACAAGAAGGGCTAAGTCCTTTTCATCCTATGTGGTACACCTTAAAGGATTTTCACGTGGTGCAATGAGAATCAAATGAGCCAACGGTGACAAAGGATTCAACCACAAATGGCCCTTTTTTTAACATTTTGACTTTTTCATATAAAAGATTTTTTCCAACATTTTTTTAAAAATATTTACGATTCCCCCAGTAAATTACATTACCTATGTTAACTATTTTTGAATAAATATGTGTGCAATTTTTTTCCAAATTCTACGTTTTGTCTTGAAAAATGATCATAATTTCAATCATGTTAAAATATGATAATTGTTTTAAGCTTTAGTTTATTGTATCATAAACCACACTTTGTTCATATGTCATACACATTATGACCGATTTTTGAAATTTGAACATTCTAAAATTTTATTTTGAATTTTTCAAATTTTCAAATACCATAATTTTCAAATTATGAATGCTTTTCATATGTGAATGGTAGATTATCATCATTTCAAAAAATATATCATCAAATTTTATTTATTGAAAGAGTGCTTAACCTTTATAAAAATTGATTCTGAGGTGTTTAAGTTCAAAAATCTTTTACTAAAGCCAAAACTCAATTTATTAAATTAAATTTTTAAAAAAATCTTCAATATTCATATAAATCATTTAGCACAAATTTCCTTGATCAACATGACATTAAAGTGGCATTAAATAAATATATTTGAAAAAATTAATAATTTTTTGATTGTTTGACATGGTTTCTAACTCATTTGATTGTGATTGCACCCAATTGCCCAAACAATAATAAGGCATTCCCCTTCATAAAAGTTGTACTAATTGGTTTTCATATTATTGTTAGATTGGTTGGCACATGCCACAACAAACTTTTGATTGTCACGATCCAATTGAATGAACATGCCTCCCAACCCCAAACTATTCTAATGAATGTGTAACTGGAAAGGTCATCCTTGTATCGGTCAATGTAAAATAAAAACAAATGTGAGTTAGGCCTTCAATTCCTAAAAGGCTTACTATTATGCCCCACCCCATATGTACTCCAAGTTGATTTTCATCAACTATGTCAAAAGTTTAATAATGCTGTTAAATCTTTTGACAAATCTTCAATAATAATTATTTGGACCAAAAATGGTTTGTAACTAATTGAGATCGAATGGCTTGGGAACACATGTGATGGTCTTTGCCTTGGTCTTTCCCATGAACATTTGTCCCCCAAAATGTTGTCTTGACCTTGTCACCCTCCTTCAATGGTAACCAATAATAACCAAACCACATGTTGAAGCACTTAGTCCAATTTCTAAAAATGTTTTTCTTGATTGGCATCATTGTTGTTAAAGATATTCATTCCTAGATAGTTCCATCAAACATTGTATAGTTAATTTTTGGATAGTTTCATTTTCACAACAATTTTGTTAAGCCTTTATTTATAGCAGTTGCCTCTCATGATATCCAAGCTTGTACCAAAGCTTTCTCTAATTCATTAAACCTATAAGGTCACCCAAAATTTGGATTATCATCTTATAATACAATGCAAAGTTCTTATCCTTTCAATTGGCCAAATTCCCATGTACTTTAGTGTAATCCTTTAATAATCATCATGCCTAATCCATCTCACCTTCTATAATTGCTAAATTAATCTTTAGTTCCCATATTTCTACTATCACATGTACTTTGGGTTAGGATGACAAATTATCCCCATCACCCAAGGTTAAGAGCATGGCCTATGATTGTTACACAAAATGTTGGGAAGTGCCACATTGTCATAATGCCCCCACATCATTAACTTCTTTTCTACATAACAACCAAAAATCCCCCTTAGCAGTCATGATCCCATAATCTACAAGGATGTCCAATTTGATTTGTCATAACATCAACCCCCTCCTTGCATTAACATGGTTGTCTTAGCTAGAGGTGTAACATGTGGAAGATGGGGTGGAATGGGTGGGTGTGATTGGGCAAAACGTTTCTGTTCTACTAAGACCAAACTAAAAATGCATGTGAAGCAATTAAGATCCATGACCTTCCCCAAAATTTGCAAATCTAGTAGGCATTGACCAAACATGTGGATGACTTTGGGATGAGTTGATACATTAGAAATCACATTTGATTGTGTTAAATTAATCCACAATCATCAGAAGTGATGGGCATGTGAACCAATTGTTACAACATCCACCTACATTGGCTCACTAATCCAAGCCTATTTTTTCCCATGCCACCAAAACAATTAGTCAAGAATATCCCAATGATGAAACATTTTCCAACAAATATGCCCACAAGTGCATCTATGTCGTTTGCAAATATTGCAAAATTCAAATATATTCCCAAAATAATTTTAATACGGGGTCCAAAGTCCCTTGGCTAATATTAATGCGTGAAAAACTCTAGCACAACTACCTTGAGATGATGAAATCAATTGGCCCAATTTGGCACCCTTAACAACGTGATGTTGTTTGGTAAAAAACATTGGTAACCTTGTATCACTAATGTTGGTAATAAATCAGGATATCATTGTAATTACATCATGACATAATGCATGGAAGCATGTCTAGCTTGTGGATCTTTTTCCACATAATGGTATTTCCAAACTTGGATGCCAAATTGTAATACCACACACTACACCAATATGTGTTCAAGTTCATTATGTGTTTCATTAGATTTTGAATGAAATTGAACAAATTTACCAAGGTGAAAATGGGCAACCTTTTAATAAATGGGGACAAGTTGTTATGGATAGGTGAATTGATTAATAGTTAATCAAATTCATTAATAGTTAAATCATCAATAATAAATTCACTACAACATTGATCCACACACATGAATGCATCTAATGGATACATATAACACACCACCAAAAATTAGATGTTGGAAAAAAGTCATAAATTGAAACCATCACTAATTAACAACTATTTTTGAATTAATGAAGTTTTAAATTATAGAATGGTGTTTTGAGAAACCATGTTGATGCTAAAGATTTAAAATTATGAGTTTTGGAACTTAGGTTGTTGAAAAAAATTCAAAAGTGCATTTTAGAATAAACATTTAAGATGTTGTTAGGATTGTGGCCAGTAAGGCAAAATTGTCAAAATATATTTTTAACTAACAAACAAACAAAATTCATGATTTTCACATTAATGTGAAAGGAGGTAGGAGCTCTAAATTTCATTTAAGAGGTGGTCATATTTTTATTAGTTCTAGCAAATTAATAATTCCAAACCCTATTCCAACAATGTATGTGTGAGTATTAACACCAAAATGCCACAAAAAAATTATGGACATTTTTCCAATAATGTCTAAATGTCTTTTGTATTTATGAGTGAATAAAGAATCATATATATCCACTCGCTAAAAAATATCAATTTCAAATGGGTCATTGGCATTTTCGTAGGAATATAAAACAAAATTTCAAAAGTTTTTTTATAGGTATTACAAAGTGGTTTTTTTGTACCCCAAATGCAATTAATGGATGGTTTCAATTTGTGAAATGGTTTTGGACATGGAATCCTATTTTTTGTTTTCGATTGTATATATGTTGTATAGTCATGCATCATGAAGATTTGATAAATAAGATGCCAAAACAACAAAATAACAAAATAAAAAACTGGAAATCAGATTTTAGATTTGGGTTGTATTTTATTTATTTATTGCATATGTGTTATATAGTCATGGACCATTATGATTTTAATGACAAGAATGTCAAAATGGGACAATTAAAAAAAATCAACACAAAATCAGATTTTAGATGTGGGTTACATTTTATTACATATTGCACATATATTATGTAGGAATGGACCATCATGATTTTAAAGACAAGAATGCCAAAATGGAATAAATTAAAGTGAAAAATCAAATTTTATATTCGGGTTGTATTTAGTTTTAGTTTTTGGATTGTACATATATTATATACCCATGGATCATGAAGGTTTGAAGAACAAGATGCCAAACAAAAATAAATTTAAATTTTTTTTAAAAATCAGATTTCAGATTTGGGCTAAATTTTGTTTTATATTGTGCACTTATTATGTAGGCACAAGGACCTTATAACTTCAAAGACAAGAATGCCGAAATGGAAGAATTTTTATTTAAAATTTTGATTTTAGATTTGGCTTATATTTTGTTTCGGACTTAACATATATTATATACATATGGACCATTATGATTTTTTAAAAAAGGATGCCAAAATCGGGGGGAAAAAAAAAACAAATAAAAAATCAGATTTCATATTTGGCATATATATATTTTCAATTGCACACATATTATATAAGCATAGAAGATTATGATTTTAGAAACAAGAATGCTAAAAGAGGTTTTTTTTTTTTTTTTAATTTAAAATCAAAATTTCAATTTGGCCAATTCGGCCTTTTAAAGGCCTTGGTTTTATAACCTTTGCCCTTTGCCCCCCCTTGCCCCCAACCTACATGCCTTTGGCTTTTCTTAAGATGGGTTTGAACTCATAACCTTTTTGGGGGGAAGAATAAGAAGCTACCCACTAAACCATTTTATCAAAAGAGTAACAACAACACACACTTTACTAACATTTTGATATTAGTTAATTGAATGTGGATGAAAATATTTAATGAATGTAGATGAATGTAATGGATGATGAAAATGAATAATACCAAACCATGAGCCTATGTTTTTACCTCATAGCTCATGGCTCATGACCTAGCTACACTCATGGTAGGCAAGTTATTGATGTTGAACCTCACCATGTTGACGATTTAGTGTCTCATCAACACTTTATGGTTTTGGCATTCAAATATTCATTCTTGTCACCTTTGCAATCATCAAAAACATTTCAACAAGATTTGAAAACCCATGATGGTTTCCACCATATGTTTCCCATGACTCATGATCTCTTGAAATATTCGGCATAAACTCATTTGGAGCCACTGAATTTGAAAATTCAACTCCGTAAAAGTATCATAGGTACGCAACTGGGCTAGGATGGCATGTTTTCTCTCTCCATTGCCTTCTTTGAAATAAGTGCATTGGGTTTCACTTGTGATGCCATGTTTATAATTAGGGCCTCCATAGGAATTTCCTTTCCATAGTGTTGGGTTGGCTTAGAGTTGGCTTGGTGACCAACCCTTTCTTCATCATTTTATTCCTTTTTTCCCCAAAACCTTGACCCTTACACTAGAAGAAATATGGGGTTTTTTAACCAATCTATTTGTGACTACATGAAATTAAATGTTGTTTATGATTACCATTGGTCATTTTTGCAACTATTTATTATATATGATCATGGTTGCAATTACACTAGAATTATTTGTGATTATAGCTTTTTCATCCTTCCAAAAGGACAACTTTTTATTTATTTATCATCCAAAAAGGGCCACATATGTCCTATTAATTACACATGTAAGCAAAAATAATTAAAATTTTATGGGTATCTTAAATCCTATTAAAGGTATTTTAGAGGGTATAAAGGCCTACTAAGATGTGCAAATGTATAATGAAAGTATGTATAAAGGGTGTATTAAAATCATATGTATCATGTGTTTATAATGAAGTAAAATATATCAATTTCATACATAAAAGTATGTAGGTATATTTTTAATATATTAAAGTTGTACTTAAAATATACGAAATACATTAAAGCTATATCACTAGTGTATCCAAGGTTTATCACCTACCGAAATTTTTATTATTATCATCATTAAAACTTGATTATTATAATTAATAATTAAAATTATAAAACTAATAACAATTATGATTATAATTTCAGTTATTTATTTTTAATAATATCATACCATTATTACTATTGTGCTAATTAATCTAAAAATTCAGATTATCATATATGGTCATATTACATAATAATAATATTGTACCTCCTTTTTTATATAAATATCAATATTATCATTAAATAATAGTTATAAAAATGTGATAATATCAAAATATAATATTATTAAAATTTATTATTTATACAATTATTAATCCTATTGACTTTTAAATATTTTAAATTAAATTAAATTAATGAAATAATAGTATATTATTAAAATAATCAATAATACATATTAATTGATAACTTCTAATTAGTTAGTTATTTAGTCATTTACTTACTATATATATATATAAAGGAAAAGGATATGGGATAAACATTTTAGTTGTAACCTAATTTGTGACTAAGTTGTAATTTCAAATTTTATCCCATAGGTTTTGTCCTTCATTTCCACTTTGAAGATTATATAATGAAGGTGTTTTGTCTTACACTTTCACATTGAAAGCCATGTGACAAAAAATGAACCAACTAAAAAACATTATGATAAAATAAGTGTTTTGTAACTAGGCCTACAAGTGGGTTTTAGTTGCAATTTTGAGTTGCAACAACCATTTACAACTTGGTGTATTTTTACAACTTGAATTTTATCGAGCAAGTTGCAAGAGCACAATTCTTGTATATGAAATTGTATACATATGCAACTTGTGCAATTATGTTGCAACTACGGAGGCACAATGTGTTGATGAGTAATGATGTGCTAACAAATGATCAATGGACATGTGGTAATTCGAAACTTATTTTGATTTTAAATATTTTATTGATTAAATTTAAATCATTCAACATAAGGACAATAAGATGTTGTCACATGGTGCTTAACAATAGGTAGGTAAGCCTAAAGTAGGTAGGCATTGCTACCTACATTTTTTAGGTTATGTAGGTATGTCATTTGCGATAATCCTATTTTATTTTGGGTTTAACCTTTAAGGTCAAACTTTATTTTATTGGTTCATTCCAAATGTCATTTATTTTTTAATACTCCCATTGCATTTAGTTATATACATTAAAAACTTGAAAGGTAGGACAAAAAATATGGGATAAAAAAATTAATTGCATTTTAGTTTTAACTTATTTGCTTGCTATAAAACAAGTCAGTGAACGAACATTTAAAGTATCATAGAATTTTAGATCTTAATACAGTGTCCTTTTGTTTTTCAAATGCAAAAGGTTTTTTTAAACCTAGACTTGGTGCACCTATAGTTGTTTAGATTGTTCAAAAAGGACACCAAATGAGGAAAATATGGTTGTCAAAAGTAAGTGGGGTCAATGTTTGGTCATCAACCTAATTCAAGTTTAAAATTTCAGCACATTCATCTTTTTCGTGGTTATTTTGTGTTGTTCCTTTACCCCTAAATTCAAATAATTAATTTAAATCTTAACTTGGTGCACCCATAACATTGTAGATCGTTGAAAACAAGCAAGAAACAAAGAAGATATGAGGTTTCTAATTAAAATGTCATTATTAAAAAAAACATGTTATGTGATTTTGACATCCTTTGTGCTTCTTTTATATTGTTCCTTTGCTTCTTGAATTGAAACATATAATGTAAAACTTACCTTGGTGTTCACATGATGCTTTACATTAAACAAAATAAACAAAGAACAATAAAAACCCAAAATTGTTTAATCACTGGCCAACAATTGATGATGGGTAGTTTACCTTAATTTATCTATTAGAGGTATATTAACTATCATAATTCATAGTAATTAATAATTAATAATATTAAATATTAATCTAAAATATTAATACTAATGTGTAATAGTAATATTAATGTTATTTATTATTAAATAATACCCTAATTTAGCTATTAATTAATAACTTTTAGTTATGCAAGGCTAGGTTATGTTAACCTAACCTACAATAATCATAATAATAATAATTATTATTATTATTACTGTAGTTAATAATTGGGTAACTGCACAAAGATTTAATATATTAATTGTAAAGTAATCACAAAAAAGTTATTAATGAACATTTCATTTATTATAGTTATAATATAGTTGTCATTTGTGAATATCATGCAACTTGTTAATAAAGTCAAACATGGTTGACCAAAATCATATATATGGTGTGTATAATCATCTATATAAGAATCCACCTTGGGATTAATATGCAATTACAACATGAATCCATGGATTTTTGACGTGACATTTTATTTCGTAATTTGCCATTATTTATGGGAAAGTTGTAGATTAATTGTTTCAAAGCTCTAGTTGTAGGGTATTGAAGTTTTTGTGGAAATAATTTCTCACAATGAAAGCTTAACTTTAAAAGCTAAACCCAAAATAAAATAGAAATATTTATGTACCTACCCCTTAATTTACCTACCTCCTTAACCTACATACTTACCTATCCACCCACCTAGACCTACCTACCTATTTGTTTGGTTCTTAAAATATGCTAGTATGCCATGTGGCAAATTATTATTGGACCATGTCATGATATAAAATGATCAAACATACAAATTGGATGTCTTAAATAATTTCAAAATTATAACAAAACATGATTTAAATAATTAAAAGTTGGGACACACTATGGCAACATACCATTTGCTTTAATTGTTCACCAAAATAGTTGCATCCTAGTCGCATGTGATAATACATATACAAACGATCAATAGATGAAAGTGTATTTCATTGGCTTTTATTCCATCTAACATCCTTGTCGTTTGTGATTAATGTCACATGCACCATGTACAATGTGAATATGGGATTTTAGTCATAAATGTTGTTTGCGACCAAAAATTAGTCACAAGGACCAATCACAAATTGCCACTTTTCTTCTAGGGTTTACCAACATTGGCAATTTGTGATTAATTATGTTGTAACTCTTAATATAAAATAATTAAATGATGATTCACATCATGCCCATAAACATTGTAATATGAACATGGTTAGCTAAGGTTAAGGTTGACATAGGTGGCTTGAAATGGATTAAGGCAATATTGTTTTCGATGCAACCCATTGCACTTCTAATATTTATCTTTTAGGTGGCTTGAAATGGATTAAGGCAATATTGTTTTCAATGCAACCCATTGCACTTCCAATATTTATCTTTTACACACTATTCCATGGAAAAGGATGAAAAACATTACCTTGTTCTTGTTTGGCCGCCTTGGTTTTTTGTGGTGTGGCCTTATTTCATTAACCACATTGTTTGTGGGGTTGATGGTTGCATATAAGATGAAAGAATGCTTGCAATGGTTTTGTTGAAACCTAACATCACAACACATTTTTCTATCATATGAAAGTTGAGGCAAAACTTGGGGCCATAATACCCATAATGATGGAAACATAATTGGGTGATTAGTTAAATTGGCAATCTACAATTTATGTTTCATAGGTGTGCCAAAATTCATGGAAATCATCCATTTGTGGCCCTTCAAGATGTTAAAACAACCCCTCCCAGGCAATGAAAGACATGAATAGTTGGGGATCCCACATTTGTTGCATATCACATCAACTATCAAATTCCAAGATGAAATCATCTAGCTTGATGGTGCCAATTTCTTTCAAATATTGGCAAGGCCCTTTGGTGATTCCATACATTTCATCCAACAACAATGGTGTGATGGGTTGGATCAAATGTATATCCAAATCTAAGTTCAAGGAATCTTTTTCGAATGTTGAAGATGGTGGCATTGGCAGCTTGAACCACACCCCTACTTAATAACCCCATCAATGCCACTTGAAATGTCCCTTGTCTTGGAAACTTGTGACATTTCCATAATGAACTTTAACCTTAAACCATGGGTTCCAAACCTTATTTCCTAAAGGATGTTGAACTTGTGGGTTTAACCTAACCTTAATTCAAGGTGCTTGCACCCACCACGAACATTCTGTAGGGCCAAACAAAAGTGACAATCATTATGAACACAACAAATATGGTTTACCAATCATCAACCCAATTTCATTACCACAATCAAACAAAGGAGTTGATCCAATCATCACTTCTAAATGCAAATTGCAATAACACCAACAGAGGGTGATAACCTAGAACCCCCAATTAAATAAACATATTTACTGTTGAAATTTATGTTTATGACGTTAAGTGGACTTACAATTAATGAACAAACTAAATAATAACCTTGTCCCATCTCAATCGTTAATTGGACCAATTATAACCCTTGAGGTTAATTGCTTAAATGAAGGAAGGCATGCAACCTTTCAATGAAAGGATCTTGCATTGCAATATGCATAAGTGTGAGGAATGCCAATCCAAAAGTTGTGCACCTCATTTGATTTTCGAACAAAACAACACCGCCCTGCACTCCCTAGATTCAATGACTTATGAACATTATTCCAATAGTAAAAATGAACCACATGTGTAACCCCAAACAACACAAAATGTGAATGAACTTTTCATACAATAAAAAATTTAATTTTTGTAATTTTGACTTAGAAATTAGGACAAAAATTCAAAAGTCAATGATGTGGCATTCCATAAATGTTGATAGTGTGACATTCCACCACATGTGGGTTATGAAAATGGGTGCTTATTGGCACAAGTGTCGATATGTGAAAAAATTGATGAAAATTAATTCCATGCACACCAATTTATTTATGCATGTGAAAAAATTATTTCTCCAAGTTGAAACTTTGCACATCTATAGGTCTCCTTTCCAAATATTCAATGCAAGGACAACACCCCAATTTGATACCATATGTAAAAGATATGAATTTTTAATGAAAGTTTCAATTAATTCCAAAATGAAATTTGAAATAAATAAATTTTATTTTTGTTTGATCATACAGCTTGAAATGTTCCAAAAAAATTGTAAAACCCCTTTTTTGTGGTGACGAACCCATGTTCAACTATTAACTTGGATGGAAAAGGATAGATGAAAAATTGAAAGTCAACAACAAGGAGGTTGCTCCTCCACTCCCCCCCCTCCCAATCCCACTTATTGTTGATAAAGAGGAGCCCATTGATAGTGGTGCCTCCTCCCCCTCCTTTCTTTACTACAAGAACTAATATTACATAGTGACCTTTAACGACAATCATGAAAGAAAGGGAAAGAGAAATAAAGAGATGTATAATGAAAAAGAATGAGAGGAAAAAGACTTGGGACCTTTCGTTGTTAATTTTTTTTTTGACACTTTGGGTACAAGAAGGCACCTATGAAATTCAACTCCTCAAAAAATGATACATGAAAACCAAAACTAAATACATCAAAATCTTCAAATGAGTTTTTTGAACTCAAAAAACATACCAAGAAATACCTTACTTGCAAATCTCTTTAGTGTTTACACAAAAATGAAAAAACCACAAACATTGTGAAACAAAATGAAACTTCCATAACAAGTACTAGACAAAATCCCATGCAAAACATGAGCACTAAAAACTCAATGCAAAACACAACAACAAATCTAGTTTTTGGATTAACAAACTAGACTAACTTTTGGTGATTCAAAAGAACTACTACTTTATAATACATAAAAATCCAAGCCCAAAATACATAATAGAATTCACGCAACAATGTGTACAAACAAAAATTACATAAAATATAAAAAGAATCTTGCAAAGCAACAACATTATATGTTTTGAAGTCTCAAATCACTTTGATGATTTAAAAGTGATTTGAAACCACAACTTTTGAATTTTTATACCAAATCCACAAAATATTTGAAACCATGTTCAACTTGAATTGATTTTGAATTTACCAACCATTACACCACTTACTTAAATTAACCTAGCTTAAGATAATTTAATTGCAACTTAATTAATTATTTAATATTAAACTCTTAACATATATCCTACCTACTTATCTAACTATTGCTAGATGGGATCCATCTCTTGCCCATATATTTTTATGCATTTGTTTCCTTTGGTGCTAGAGTATTCTCTTCAAAATTCTTGAAATAGATAACATGTGTTAGTATGGTTGGAAGCATGGTTTAGCAAGCTTTCATTAACAATTGTCACAAATTTACAAAACCATGTGCAAGCAAGGCATGACTAGATCCCCACCTAACTTCATGCCCAAAAGGCATATTGGGGAATGATATGTATGGATAAGCCATGTCTACTATCCTTTAACTCATTCTTGTGATCATGATGGTTGCTTGAAAAGCCATTGCCTAGGGGTTCATAAAATCAAATTGATTAGGAGCTTATTCATGACAATTAACATAGTTTAGTTTTTGAAACAATTAAAAAGGCACAACAACATTGGACAAGTTGCAACTTGTACAATTGGTGCTAACAACCCACTCATAAAGCTTGTTCATAGGACAATCATTTGTGTTGTGCACCTCTATACACCTCAAATAAGTCACCAGCTTTTCACAACAAATGTAGTTTGCTTGGGAAATAAAAAGGCCATCTTTTGTTGAATCCTAAGTAATGTGCTAGTTCAGGTGTAAAATCATAGCATGCTAAAAGACCATTAGCATAAATATCATGCAAATGAAACTAGGCTAAAGGGGCCAAAGCCCAAACACATGAAACAAAAAAAACCTCATCATAAATCCAAATGCCTAGTGCAATTGGGTTCTTCTAACCTTGATGGGGTCTTTTAGTTCTAATGCATTGTTGTTGTTACAAGACCTTTGGAAGCACAAGGCTGTGTGTCTCATGCACTTTGAAGGGCTCTAAGGTGAGTACAACATTTTGAATGGCATATTCGACTTACAATTTAGGGGGTTTTTTTTTTGGAAGCAAATTTTTTTAGTTTGTTTTTCTAGGGATTTTGGTTGCATTGTGATTTGCATGTTATGTTCTCATAACAATTGTACAAGGAAATTGCCATTGTTATTCAGAAGGCCTTACCCACCAAAATATCCTGATTTTTTGGGTTGTCGGATGGTTACATGGAAGATCCCACTCACACTTGTATTATGGTACAAGAGACCCCATTTAAATAGGCTTCTATCTATGAAACAAGGTAGTTTGTTTTGTTGTGTCACACAAGATCTTCCAAACCATAACACTTTATGCCACACTCTTCATATCTTGGGAAAGCTCTTGATGAGTAGGGGTGCACTGACTTGGTTGAGACTTTTTGGAGCTATAATGTGGAAGCTATTGATTATTGAACCATTTCTCAATGAAAACTAAATAGAATTGAAACCATATTAGAATTTGGGTGTGTTCTTGGTGTTGTTGGAAAGCCCTTGGATCTATGAAACATGGTAGTTTATTTTGTTTTGTCACACTAAAATCTCCCAAACCATGGCACTTCATGCTGCACTCTTGGCATCTTCAGAAAGCTCTCGATAAATAGGGGTGCATTGACTTGGTTTCAAACTGTTTGGAGTTGCGGTGTGGAAGCTATTGATTATTGAATCATTTTCTCAATGAAAACTAAATAAAATTGAAACTGAAAATTGCATTGGAATTTGGGGGCATTCTTGGTGTTGTTGGAAAGCCCTTGTCAAGTCAAAATTAATAGAGATCATTTCACAATTTTCAGAGCTAAGGTGTGGACGATATTGATTTTTGAGTGGATTTTGTTACTGGAAATTCAAACAAATTGCAAGAATTGGGTTTGAAATGAAAAATCAGTTGACCCTTCAATGTGTTCACATTGCTGAATTTAGAAATTTTCAAATTCTGAAAATGTGAAAAATAAAATAATGTGTTCACACACGGGCCAACGACACATGTTACACTAGTTACAATGAAGTAGAAGCTTGGCCTGGAATAATCCAGGCAAAGCTCTTGATTGTTACATCCAGGGAGATACTGCCATCAAGGCATTTCACCCTAGACCTCAAGCTCCACCCTTGGTTATGGCTTGATGCAATGCCTTGATTGTAATCCCTCCCCTTATCTGAATGATCATGAAAGCCATAACCTAATGGTCATCACAAATGGTTGTAATGGTTGTAGGTGGCATTTCACATACGGCTTCTCATAATGAGGAACTTAGGCATAAGCTGCCATCCTTTGTCAAGACCAAAATTCTACTGAGGGGTAATGCACCCTCCCCATACATCACCAAAATAACATAAAATAAAATAAAATAAAATCTTACCAGTTCTTCATGGCTCTAGTTAAAGCACAAATGCCTGGGTATCAAAGTGACTTCCTTTTCTTGAATTCTTGCAATTATAATCTGTCTCAAGACCCATTGGCTCATCAAAGTCCTCAAAAAAGCATGAAATTTTAATTTAAATGCTGTAGAGCAAACCCACCCACACACACTCTCTATTTGGGCCCCTACCCATGTTTATCACATCCAAAATAGAGTGATCATTGTTTACATAGTTGCACCCATAAACATGAAAAATTGGATAGACTAAGGTGAGAGACTATTTAAATGCCACAACTCGGGCTGGCCAACTAGAAGCTGTCAAATGTTTCTATTTTGCCTTGTGGAGACTGGTCTATCCTGAGCAAATTTACTGCTTCAACCCAGTTTTCATACTATCAAAGTACATGGGCAGCTTCAACACATGTCTGTCCAATAATTGATTAGTTTTATTTAAGACTCCATATCAAAATAAAATACTCCTGAATATTTCTATTTGCCCTCCAAAAATTTGTTCTTTAAAAAATTAAAAAAATAAAAAAAATTATATATATATATATATATATATATATATGAGTGCTAGATGCCATCATACTAGAGTATTTGAAGGCCATGCTTCATCCAAAGTACAGTGTACAAGCCAACATACACCCATAGTTCATGGCCTTGCCATTAGCCCAGGCCAAAAATGGCAAAGAACATGTGTTCCTTGTGTGTTCCCAATTTTTGTTTTGTTGGTTCCCAATGTGTTCCCAATGGCTCTTCACTTTATCCCATATCCTTTGCCCTAAGTTTTACTCTTGTAACATATATAACCAGCCCAAAGGAGAAGATTACAACTAAGCCCCCTTTGTAGTATGGTGAGGGATTGTGACCATGAAAATGTTGAAAGACCTCAAACAACATCCAAAGGCTGTCCCATGGAAATTCAAAAATCATTTATGTGTGAGTTTTACTTGAAAAGTGTAATGTAATTTTAAAAAACTATATTGGTTCAGGATTTCTCCTTTCTTCTTCAACATTTTCCTTTCATTTTATTTTTCTTCACTTTCTTCATTTTCATAGGGTGTTCTTGCATAGGTATTTCAAAGGGCATAGGGCATACCAAGGCATGAATAGGGCCATTCAAAGGGCAAAGGGCATAGAACTTGGGCATTCATAAGGCTCTTGTTGCATGCATTTTCAAGCCCCCTTTATATGCCCTTCAAATTTGAAAGGACTTTCTTCTCATATTTTAGCTTTGTATAATAAAATGCTAGCACCTTTTACAATCATGGAATAAAGTATGCTCATATAACACATAATCCATATACTTTCCAAAAAAATTAGAAATAAATTTTATAAAAATAATGCATACACATGAATCACCAACAATTGGGTAAACAAATTGCACAAATACATATTTCGATTCAAAAACTATTGAGAAAACTTCATTTAAAATTTTAAAAATAAGTATTAAAAGAAATCCAACCAATAATGGTTTTTTGGGCTCATGGTTCAACAAACTTTGCACCAAGTCCACTTCAAATGCCTCAAATGGGTGGACTTCAACCTTTTTTTTATTGGTGAAAATTTGCCAAAAAGCAATGGAAGAAAGTGCCTTATGAAATCCATTAAATGAAAAATAAAGGAAAAAATTTTAAATCGCCACATATCGTCACATTCGCAGAGCTCAATTACCACCTTACAATGGAAACCTTAACATAAATCGCTTAATCTAGTTGGTTGTGATGTGGAGCCCATCATCAGCTTGCACCATTAGATTTAAGCTAATCGTCGATGAATTCCATGAATAATGGATCCTTCGCCACAAATCGCATTAGGTTTGTGTCGTCTATCACAATTCCTTGTGTTCATTATGGAACAACCATCACCATGAACATGAGGTGGAATGGAAGAGCTTCAAGCTTATGGCATTATGATCATTGATGTGAAGTACTAAAGGTGCGTTATTTTCATCATCAAATTTAAATGTGATGTCGTGAATGCCAATTTGCCAAACTTTGAAATGCAGGTACGTTTTCGTTTTCTCCTTGTTTTTTCTTTGGAAATCGGGTTGTTCGTTGTTTGTTTTTTAAACAGTGAACATTGTGGAGTAGACTAAACTATGGAATGTCATGAGATTTGCATTATTGTTTGTTTTTTCTTTGAGTTGTGAAGTTGTGAACATTACAAATTTTTATAAGCACTAGACAATTTGTGTGTGGACTTTGGACTTTGTGGCTTTTAAGTACAGTGTGTAATGTGAACAATGTGCACAACAAATCTCTTTTGAAGTTCATGTTGTGTGAATTTGATGGCTTCAACAAGGAATGAAAAGTGTGAAGTAAGTAACACAATTTTACCTTTTTTCTTTAAATTCAATCATAATCTTGACGATGAATCTCCTTTGGTGATCCCACCTAAGTTTCTAACATTGCTTTCTTCTAAGGCAAGCTTGAGCGGCAACAAGGTTGCATCAAACTCAAAATCAAAGAACAATAATCCTATTGGGCAATTGGTGTGCTCGGGTGGTTTACCAACCTTCATTCCCCCTATTGCACCTAATTTGTATGAGATCCAAGTTTTGGCAAATGGAAATGACAAACCATTGTTGAAGAAATCTAATAAAAACTATGATGCCTCTTGCAAGTGCAAAGACATCTGGGCTACATAGTTTCCGTGGGCAGAAGTGTTCAACAATGATTTTGGAAATATTAACCATGTGAAGTGCATTATGTGTTCAATGTGAAGGGAAAGGAAGTTATTTTGGGTCCTAAATCGAACATGCTTGAAAAGCATGTGAAAAAGACAAAAGTAGTTTGAAATATGCCACGTTTGGGTAAGAAAGAAAGGGAGTTTTATGAGAACAAGAAATGCACCCAAGCCAAGAATGAGGTAATTTATTTTTCAATGAAGTCATATTTCCATTGTTGAACAAGTGATTTAGGGAGGCTTGAAGGGGGAAAAAGGAAGAAAAAGGCAACAATTTGCCACCATTTTGCATATGTTATAATAGGGTCGTCCTATGTTGGAGTTTGAGGCCATTAAACCATTGTTTTTTTTTCACAATGTTCCCTTAAACCCTAAACATCAATGGAACAATTCTGCTAGTTAAGTAATGGCCAAATGCTTACTCAAGCAAGTTTTAACAAAATGTAATAGATTGTTGCAAGTTCAAGGTATCTTGCTTTTTCCTGTGATGAAATTACCATGATTGATAATCAATCGTGGATTCCATATCATCGTTACATTGTTCAAGATTGGTGTTGTTTACATGTATTGATTTTTTTACATCAAGTCAGTAAAGGAGGAGGTTATGATAATCTAACTAAAGTGATTATGGATGCTCTAAGAAAACATGCAGGTGTTTTTTATACAAATATTGTTGCAAAATTATTATCATTTGGCGCTAATGGTGTAAATGTTTTCTAAGGGGTGAGAAATGGCGTTACACGCCAACTACAAGATAAATATGCTCCCCACTTGGAAGGCATTCATTGCATGGCACATCACACTAATTTGGTGGTGCAAACTTTATTTCATATTCCTATTGTGAAATGCATAGAAGAATTGCTTCAGACATTATATTCATTTTTTTTCATAGCAAACACCTTGAGTTCTTGAAGCTTGCAAATTTGATGAAAGCAAAGGGGAACAAGATTTTGCAAAATGTAAAAACATGTTGGATTAACATGTTCAATCCAACAAAATGGGTTTTCTTGATGTACATGCCATTAGTTGCAAAAATGGCTAAAGACAATCCATTTATGATGGCTATCTGGGTGAATTTTGAGCTTCTTAGTGATGTGAATTTGTTCATTCCCTTTCTTGTTTGATGCCCATGTTGGAAATTATCCATGCATTGATCAAATATGCACATAAGAAGGATTTTTTGTTTATAATTATGTTGCAGTAATCAAGATTTGTGAAAGACAATTGTCTATTCAATATTCAAATCCTACCACGAAATATACATCTGGTGTTTTCAAAGACTTCGATGATTTGGTTGATTGCATTCACAACACAGTTCATTTGAAATGGAAAACAAGTTCCTTGGACCTTAACACCTTGGGTGTTGAATACTTGTGTTTTGATTATGTGGGTTTATTTTATGGGCTACAAATTTAGATGCCCATGGGCAAAAGATGCAAGTGTCTCAATAGATCTTCAATGGTTTTATGGATGCCACAAAGGCATCTTGTTCAAGTTTTTTTGTTTCAACCCATTTTGAGTATGTTTTCATTTGAGTTTGTGTTTGTTCGAGTAATGAGTACATTCTGATTTTATTTTTTATTTTTTATTTTTTCTGTCGTTGTCTATCTCAATCCTTTTCTATTTCAATTTATTTGGGTTTATGACTATGTGTCTATTTAAGTTTGTCTAAGTTTGTTAATCTATGTAAATCCCTCTTAGTTTTTGTAAGTTGAATATGTTTGAATTAAAGTCTTTTTTTTAGTCATGGTTTAGGGTTAAGGTTTGAATTGTTGCATGTTTGAGTTAGTTTGAATTTTTATTTAAAGTCATTTGAGTTAGTATGAGTTTTTGCTTAAATTAGTGTGAATTAGTTTGAGTTTTTGCGCTTAAGTCTGTTTGAATTTGGACTTTATAAGAAAAAAAATAGTTTGCAAGTCTTTGTTTGAGACTATTTGTTTTTGTGTTTTTGAAACTTGAGTTTGTCTTTGTTTCTTTGAGTCTATCTTTGTCTTTCTTGTGTCTTTGTCTATTTGAATATAAATATGTTTAATTTATTTCTAAGTTTAGAAGTTTGTTTGAACTTTTTAAACAATAAAAAAGAAGGGTATGTTTGAGTCTATGTATAACTTATTACCTTTTTTCTACTACTTTCAAGGTCTGCCACTAGAATTTGGGTGCTTAGTTACAATTTGTGACATTGTAATCACTTATCCTTTGAATGGTTTTATTTCCAATTATAGTAGAATCATTAAATTTGGAATTAAGCTCAAGGTTTCCAACATTTCATATCATGGACGTTATGGGAATTTGCTATCCTTAATATTGGTTTCAAGCTAATGCGAAGGATAATTTTAATCATCATCTGGGGTTTATCAAATCACAATATTGCACTAAGTGGTGTTTGGAACCTACAATCAAACTTTCAGACTCAAATACATCTTTAGAAATACCCATGATTTATCCATCCATTTTATATGTAAGTGGTTTTGAAATGCAAGTTAACGTATTTAAAATTACCATGAAATCCAATGTTTTTACAGCAATGGAGGTTCCATTTCATGTCAATCCTTTGACATAACTTTGGAGAACATTGGAGGCTTTTTGCATCCTAAGGCATTCATTTCCGGAATTTTTCAAGTTGGTAGAACTAACAATAGTGCAAGTGCCAGGGTTAGTGGAAGATGAATGCACATTTTCCACATTATTTTTCATGAAATAAAAATTGAGAAATCGCCTCAATGAACACTCGCACACAATTGTTAGGATGTATTCCCAAACTTTTTTCACTTTGAACACCTTCCCATACAACGTGTGTTTTAATGATTAGAAGGAGCAAAAACTTAGGTGAAGTTTGAATTAAATTATAATGGAAATAATTTAAAGCCTTTTCAACTTTCAATGATGACAACTTCTAGTTAGATTTGGGTGGTTTTCTACTAAGGAAATTATAACATTAAGTTTAGGGTTGAAGTTGAAGACACCCCATTGAAGGTTTGTTCGATTTAGTCTTATTAAACTTGTTTGATTCTATGTCTATGTGTTTGTCTAAGCCTATGCACTATCAATCTACGTTTGTAATAGTATGACTTTGAGTTTGTTTTTGAATAGTGAGTATGTTTGATTTTGTGTATTTTAAATTATGTTTGAGTTAGACAGTTTATGAATTTATGTTTAAGTTCTGAGTTGTTTTGAATTTGTGCTTGTATGAGTAATGAACATGTTTAAATTTGTGTTTTTTTTATTATGCCTGGGTCAAAAAGTATGTTTAGTTGAGACTTGAGTCTTCATGAATTTGTCTATAAAATTGTGTTTAAATATGTTTGTGTTTGTTTGAAGGTCTAGACTCTATATGTTTCAGTCTAGTTGAAGCATCATATTTCTAAGTTTGTTTACATCTTGGTTTTAAATTATGAATGCTAATTTGAATCTTGATGTCTAATTGAAGTTTAAGAAACAAGTTTTAAAATCTCTATTTTATTTTTTTGAGTGTCCCATATTTGAAGTGGATGTTTAATATATATCCATTGTCCAATATTATGTTCTATCATATATTGTCCAATTTTGAGTTTGAGCTTGTGTTTCATATGTACATTGTAAGTCCAACCTCCATTATGTTTGAACTTTTGTGTCCAATCATCCAATGTCGAATGTCCATTGTAATTTTTGTTTGTTTGCAATGTGCATAATGTGTTTTAAGTTCTAATTCTAACTCATATTGTGAATAATCACCCGACAATGAAAAAAAACTTTATTCAAGTTTGAAAAAGTTCTGCACATAAATAACTTCTATACTACATAGATGATTGTGCAATGTGCATTGTCATAAAGCTATGTAATACATAGGTTCTATTGCCATATTTTAGATTATGTGATGTACACTTTGCCAATTTCTATTGGTGCAAATTTCCATATCTTGCCAACTTGTAATGAATTTTTTTTTTTACACATAGCCATATTTATTTTTATTGGAATTTTGTGTAGCCAAAAGTTCCACAATACAACATTTGCAATATTGCTAGATATGCACTCCAATTATATGTCTAAAAGCCACCCACTCAAAATTACAAAATCCTTACAAAAGGCTAGTGGACTTGGAATGAAGTTTGTTAGAATCATGAATTATTATTATTCGAAATGCATTTAATGTCCATTTTTCACCCATCACATTTTCTTGGTCCCTTAGGCTTTCAACCTTTTTGTAAATGAACTTGTACCATGACATGTCTTTTCCTCCAATCAAATATTTCCAATTTTGATGGTTATGGGTTTTCCAGTTCTAGTGTAAAGGGTATTTAATTAATATGAGAAACAAAATATCCTTCATTTTAATTTTATTATTTTTAAATATAAATTTATGGTTTTTAGTTTAAAAAAAAGTAATCCCACATTATTCATAGGTTTGTGTGAAGTGCAATAGGCACATGCACATTGTGATGGTAGTATATTGTGATTCATATTAATTGGTTATGAGGATTTAGAATTTTATTATTTATTTATTTATTTATTTTTGTGATGGGCGTTTTTGATTGGCCAATCACCAAATAATTTTTTTTTAAAATCAAGCTTTGAACAATCCCAAAATAGATACGTTGTGATCTCTCCCTTTGGCTTACTTATATAGGTTACAATAATGGAATGTAGGGCAAAACATATGGGGTAAAATGAGGAGTTATTGGGAACATATTGGGAACAAATAATTAATTATTCCAAATTTCAGTTGTAGTTGAGTAAAATTCATTCCGACTTTTTGCTACCATGAAATTTGCTATATATTTTTTTGGTTTTTTAAGATGCCAATTTTGGTTGTGGTAGATTTGACAATGCCACCCTCCTTTCACATAAATATTGGGCATTTGAAGAGTTTCCATTTTGCTCAAAAGTAAATTGGGCAAAAGAATAACTTATGACTAATGTCCAACACATTAATTCATAAATGAATGAATAAATAAATAAAGAAAACAAAAACCCAACAAGGTCATAAAAGAAGAAAAGAGAAAGGACCCAAGGCTAGACAAAACACCAAACCAAAAAATGCAAAATGCATTATGGGGAGCCTTACGAGGAAGAAACTCAAAACCATGATTTGAACCCATCACTTGTAGCATGAAGCAAGTTGTGCAAGGAGATGGGTGAAAAACATGGAAGGACACCAAGCCTAGAAGAGGCCTTTCTTGCTACCACAACTACCTGATGCAAGATAATGGTTTCTTAAATTTTTTAAAGAGCCATTGGCACCTTTTGCTTATAAAATGAACATATAATAAAAAAAGGAGGACCTCCAGAGCCCTTAGTTGACCATGCCATGTTGGCACATCGATGAAGGAAATCATCTACCTATTCTTATAAACATCCAAATATTTCTACTATTAGAAGAATGAAATCATCCTTAGGGAGTCAATCGTAATATGACACAACCTTTGCCTAAGTTGTAATCGTCACAAACACTCCCCAAGAAAAAACAACTCGCAAAACAAAATCTGCATGAGTTGAGTTAATAATGATTACGTTTGCCAAAATGTGAGTACATCTGTTGTAAGCACAATATCAACTCATTGCCATGATGATTGGAAAAATGGTGTTGAAAGAACATGTGTTTGCTTATGTAAAACATGGAACCTGACATCCTTAGCAATGGAGGTGAAAAAATCTCAAATTGCATCATGTGTGGTCATTCGTTCTCCCCCATGAGCATAAGAAAGTAGGTGTATCCTTATTGGATCTATGGCTTGGTTGCATATGCATCGAGAAAAACCATAAGCCATTGGATGGGGAGGCCTAATATGGTGTGTAATGATGAAGAGAAAAGGTCAGAGGCCATCCAAAAAGATGGGATGACTAGGTCAACAAAAAACCAAGCACCCAAGCCTAGGTCTACATAAAATTTCAACCAAATGTGATGACAATGAAAAGAAAAATCTTAAATGATGTTGCAAAATGAGACGAGTGTTTGTGCATGTTTTTTGGGATGTTTTCTTAAAGATGATCCGTTCTTCTTTCAAATAGTTGTTCAAATGGTGGGATGGAAGCTTGAACAACTGGAACTAAAAGGTCACAAGCCCACTTGAAGTAGGCCTGAAATGGAAATGGACCTAAATTGCTAGCCCTTATAACCCCTGATAAAAATGGGTAGATGTCCTACAAAAATCTGGATGTGATGATTAGGGAGACAAGCCTTTAATACTTCAAGTATATTATTGGGGCGATAACCCTTCAGAGAGACAAAACCTATCCCACCTCTAAAGATGGGAAGAAAAGCTTGTCAACAAACCAATGGAACCTCCAGACATTCCAAAAAACTTGGCTTTAAAAGTCTCCCAAATATGTGAATGAGGGTCAAATAAAAAGAGGCCAGTTGGCACTAAAAATCTAGGAGTGGGGGGGGGGAAATGAAGAAAGTAATAAGGCATTTGTGCAAAACAACAAGTGAGAATCTCGAATGCCACTTTCATATCCCCCAACTTAGAAAAAGCATCTATGTGTTGAACATCATTGTCCAAAGTAACTAAGAGAAAAGAAGATGTGAAGGAAATGGACCTTAAAGGAACACCCAAAACCTTAATGTCCCTAACAAAAGTATGGATATTTGATGGAGGCAAGAACTTGAAGCCACCTTGAAACAAACCAAACAACACACTTGCAGGGTTGAATTGCAAGGCCTACCAAAATAATTAAAAAGAAAAATGATGAATAATTTAAGAGACAATGATGTGGGTGTCATCTATAATGGAAGGAAATAAACAAGATGGGAAAAAGGGTACCAAACTACGAAGTGTGCGGAAATGAGTTAGGGCAAAAAGAGGACCACCCAAAGGATCCCCCAAATGAGTTCCAATGGAGGACTAAATAACAAATAGATCGCCTTTAAGGGAGTGGTGATGAAAGAAAAGAGAAAGTTGGGGAGCATAAAAGGAACGAATGAAAGGTATGAAGTAAGACAACTACCCACTTGCAACATGTAACTCTTAAAATATAGCCTTATGAAAAACAATGTTAAAAACATTTGTAATGTCTACTTGCAACACCACCCAATCAGGGTGAACATTTAATGTTGCCCAAATATTATGCACCATTACTTCATAGCCTCCGTTGATTACAACCCCAAACTAGTGGGGAGATAAGTGAGCAATAATGCATTGCAAAATTGGAAGCAAAAGGTGCTATTGACCAATTGATAAAAAACTTCACCTATTGTTATTGGCAAAATGCCACTAAAAGGTTTGGCCAAAACTAATAGCTTAATAACACCAAATGCCTTGGCTACTTTCAGGGATATGTTTTGTAACAACATAAGAACACACAAGAAATAATTGGGAAAAGTCACTAGTTGAGTCCTTTGGGTCAAACAAATATTGAAGGTGCTTAAATTTCATGCCTAAAGGCCTTTCAATTGAAAGGTGAACTGAATGGATGAATGCTAACCTAAACATGTTTTTTAAAAAATCCAAGTCCACTTCTAGCTGGAATTCCATCAAAAAATTTGAGCATGACAAAAATGAATATGGAAAATGAAAAGCTTACAAAGCAATAATGATATCTAAAAAGGCTTCATAAAAAACTTTACCAAAAAATAGAAAAAACTTTTATTACTTAATTATTGTCAAAATTCATGAGAATCAAAACCCTCGTCCTCTTCGTGAGCTTTCCATTCTGCCAACAGGGGGTTAGTATTACTAAAATTCAACATAAAAATCATTTACTATTATTATTATGCTTTAACTGTAAGACTTCTGAAATATTAAGTTTGAAACCGTTGAAACTTGTTGTTTTAAAATTTAAATAACTAAATAAATATTTCAGCATCACACTGCCAAACATCAGGCCTTGGTATGATAAATGTTTCTAGTGGTGGTTGGCTCCTTTAATCATTCACCTGCTCTCATTATAACTGATGGCTGACTACTTTGGTGGAAAGTTTCTTTGACGAAGGAGACAAGGTTAGCATCAGTTATAAGTAGAGCAGGTGAATGATTAAAAAAGGCTCTCTAGTACTACTAGACCAAGCAGATCCAGATGTGCAGATAGCCTGAATGCAGCAGCCCTGAACAAGTTCTTTCAAATCTTCACAATTGGATAAAAATTCTGCTTGGTCAGAATCATTTCACAACCCATTTCAACTTCCATCCTGCCAATAAAGTGATGCCTGTTTTTACATGTTTTTTACAGTACCATGTGCCTTTTAGCATCACTTGAATGTCAATTGAAATTTTGCAGTTGGCCAAAAAATAAAAAATAAATATTAAGATATAATTTTAAATTTAATTTCAATAAATAAAAATTGCAGTTGGAAAAAGGTCAAAGTAGCTGAAGAATTGGAATCAGCTGCCACTTTTGGCTGACATTTTTGGTAGAAGACATTTATCACATAAATAAGATCCAGAATCAAGCCAGTTGCAGAGGGGTTCAGCATGATTCCTTTATTTCCTCTATAAGCAGCCTTTTTTATATACTGTAGCCTAGGGTCAGTTTCCACATTGACAAAACATAATTGTTTTTTTCCCAAAAAATGAATTATTTTCTAAAAAAATTTGAAATTATATATTTTTCATCATGTGCTATAATATCGTGATATGTGAGTAGTGAAATTATTCAGAGCATAACCTATGATAATTATGATGATTTTCAACATTTCAAACTTCATATTTTTCACAAATTTTCATTTAACTATTTTGAGGATTATTTAATGTCAAAACTGACCTTAGGGTAAGGTAGCCTTCATACTTGAGCAGAGTGATGACTTATAATTTTCTGAAAAAGTTGGATTTGCAATACCCAACTTCCCATCAGGCAAATACATGAAAAAACAACAGTCCAAAATCAAAAGCATGTGACCACGCATCTTGTAAAAAAAGCACTGGAGAAATTTCCTAGTTTATTTGAAGGGTACCTAGGTACCCTTCTTCTTTAGGAGGGATGTACACTCCTAAAGTGCGAGGCTCATCTTCTGCTGCTGGTGGGAGATTTTGGGGCAAGTTGCTTGCAGGCTTCACAAGTGCCTTGCCTTCTTAAAATAGGGTTGTAACCTGAGTTTTCTTCAGGCATTCTTGGGCATGCTTTAAGAATAGTTTTTATTGTAAGTGGCAAAATTTTCTTTTATATTAATTTAGTGATAGATAATACTGCAAAACATTGTACATCAGTTTTGAACTAAACTAATATAAAATGAAATTCATAAACTTTTAGAAATGTAGTTTTCATATTAATATAATATTAATTGCTTTACATTTGCGCCAATTAAAAATTCCAATGAATCCAAAGCAATGAATTTGTTTAAAGCAGTTGAATATTATCCTGCCATAAATGATAAATTTGCAAGGTAACAAGGGCTTTTACATCACTCTACTACTTTTAATAGGAAAGTGCTTATGGGTACTATGGTGGAGATGCTCTAAGTAGGGACAAGAAGGTTTCTCCCACTTTTAAAGAATATGAATAAGGCCCATTTTACACTAGGTGTCAAGGCCAAGGTTGGATTCAAATCAAGCATTCCTATTGGTGCAATCACTGAAATCAGCCCAAGGGCTTTACACTAGGAGTTAAGGCTGAAAAAAAAAAAACAATTTTTTAATCTATCACTTTATGGCCTTGACTTGGCCTCAAGGCATAAAAAGGATACCTTTCAACTTGGGAGGTCAATTTGCAACCCTTAGGGTCAATGTTGCTACATGAAATATTGTTGTTTTGATGAAATCCACATTATAGGATAAAAGTAAATTTTAAACCAAACCTTATATCTTTTACTTCTTCATTTTATCTTTCTTCATTTTCGTCTCTCTTCTTGAGCTACTTCTTTTCTTGTTGAGCTTATGTGTTTGTTTGTGAATGATGGAGGGAGTTTCTATTCTTTTTTACTTTTGATATGACCATGGAAAACACAAATGCTACAAGAATCTTGTGTTTTATGCTCATCCATGGTGGTTTGATTTGTAAAATTTAGTTTGAAAAAGGTAGCAAAGACGAGAAAAAGAATGATACTAAGAAGAATGAAAGAAAACAAATGACAAGTTGAAGCCTTGGTCCCTACTTTTTAACCTTAATAAATTTACACATGAACTCATTGGCCTACAAACAAATAATATTTCATTACTAACTTAGGGCCATACAATGAGCCTAGAGGTGTTCAAATTTCCCATTATTGGTTCAAGACTTTTTGGCCTCAACTCCTAGTTTAAAACAAGGCTAAGACCCCTCCCCCACCTTCCCCTCCTATGCATGGTGATTTATGTTTATTTAGGTTCATCATACCTTTCACCTTATGTTGATCTAACATTTGACAAATGAACATCTAAAACATTAATTTCATTAAATGAACTTATTAAAAATATGAAAATTCCAACATAAATATCAATATTTTGGTCATCAATTTTTTTCCAAAAAGTCCATTATAATATTAATGTCATCACACCATATTCCATGTCGAAATTCTCATTAAAATGGGCACTCTATGATGGCATATTAAGTCCATATTCATTTTTTATGGATTGTTATATGCAATTTGGTAAAACTTTGAAAGTCCAATATATTGCAACAATTGCAATTTTAATCATGAAATTCATACCATGTGATTATATCATGTAATTTTATTTTTTGTTGAATAATTTTTTGTGGTAATCAATTTTATGTAGGTCCATGGCTAATTATATATCATTAAATCTTACAAAATATGGACCTTTATAACAAAAACACTTATGCCTTAATGTGCTTTCACCCAAGTAGTTCAATCTCTCAAAATACACTTTTGCCATGATTTGGAAAATCCTTGGGGTTTTGGGATCATCCATAACATTATCCAATGTGCACCCTTAGGGTTCATTTGATTGCTTCATATGGGGTGTTGATGAAAGGGGTAATAGATAGGTTAAGGGGTTGCATTTGGCTATCCTTCACCACAAGGGACCCAAATCCCATTGGTGTACATTCATATTATTGATAAATTGAACTTGGTTCACATCATTCAACATCTGCAAGCTTTGACAATAAGGAATTGATATGGCTATTAAACATGTTTGACATAATGTTTGGCATCCATAGGACATCCTTTTGGCCCCATCTCCATGTCCCTTCCTATTTTTAAACATGTTTTCATCTAGCACATCAAAACTTCCAAAATTGTGGAATTTAAACCATATGCCATAATTATTTTCATTAATAATTTGCACCTTTTCCAATGATCCATCATTTGCATACACCATCAATTTATTAAACTCAAAATAAACAACATCACAAGCCTTAAATGTAAGCATAATGCATGTAATGTGACAAAAGTAGGTAATTATTTTAATTCATTTGGTTTTGCATGTATCCCTGACCAATGTCCAAGTCTTTTTTATATTTCAAACACAAGTGTAAAAAACATCAATATAGTGTTGTTCCAAATGTTTTAAATGTTCTAGTTATTTCTAAGAAAGAATAAAGTTCTCCCCTTCATTGATTACCATGTCTTGCCTAGAACATGAATATGGACAATGGAACACCAACATAAACCAAGTTTGTTAACCATTCATTTATGGGGTGGAGTATAAGTTCCCATTGGTCATGAACATGATGTGTGCATTGCTTTATGCCCTTGACCATTTTAGCCCCAACATATATACATCCATCCTTTACTAGATAGACGTATGCTAGTAGCCAAAAGGGACTAGTTCCTCGAAAACCATTGCTTCACATTATCCCTTTTGCCACCAGCAAATACTCACATTTGAAGTTGTCCCATGTTGGAGAAATGCATGAATATGTGAAGGTACAACGCACTCCATGGCACTTGGTATATTTTGTTGATCTTTGCCATCATTTGGACCTTCTTCAACACCATGATACAAAAGGAATTCTAGAACATGCCCCACAAGCTTTGAGTACCTATGAAGACTTGGTACATGGAATTTCATTCCCACTTTAGCTACATGTTTTGTGGATACATCTTACAATAAAAAAATTGCACCTTTGCTTCAATAAACTCTTGCGCCATTCCTTTTTATTGGGCATCCCATTGTTTCATTAGGTTTTCATTGGCACATCAAACACATATGTGTTGGACAAATGCATTCAAAGCATTTCGTTCTTGGTCCCTAAACTCATGTTTTTGCACCCTAGTTGTTACAACCACAACCATGTTTTTTAAAGTCCAAGTTCAACCCGTGAAAGAATTCAACTCTTGCAAAAGATCATCAACCTCCCAATACTTTTGAAAACTCAAAAGTAGAAACATTACACCCTTTTAGCTTCTTCTTGAATAGCTTTTATTGGGTTGCATTATGTTGGGAACACATATAGAAAGGGATTTTGGCCCCATTTGCATACATTGGTCCATAAGTACACCCTTGAATGCAATGAACATAGTTGTGAAGTTTGTTTGCAAACTTACACAAGAAGTCATGTTTGTTTTTTTCTCTTCAACCTTCATTTCAATGTAGACTTGTTGTGCTATAATCTGTTACACCCAACCCCCTTCCTCCCATTGTATGTATTTTAAATGGGCATGTTGTTATCCTTTTAAGCTCCATAATCACCACATGTGGTTGTCCCAATTTGCAATAGAACAATGTTAGCTAACAACTATTTAAAAAAATTTCATGCAACATGTTCCCCTTGAACTTGAAGGGCATTGAGCACCAAATTTATGGACCTACTAAAAAACATGCATGCAATGAATGCATTATGATTTGAAGGAGGTGGTGTGTGGAAAACCTAGATTTTAGAATGTTTGCCATTGGGTGTAGATTATAAATGATTATGTGAACATGTAGTTCTTGACATGGGATATAATTTTACTAAATGTAAACACATGAAGAAGTGTAAATGAGTGTCCTCTAAAGGTGGCACTTGAGGAATACTTATGATCCATCCCCTCTATGCAAATGATGCAACTATTCTTGAGACCCAAACCAATATAAATTTAAAAAAAGGATGATTAAAGATTTGTACATCATATATTGTTAAACCTTTTTAAGGATCATTACCACATTTTCAACATCTTGTTGTGGAAGATCATCAAATTGGCTATACATCAAAAAATTCATGAATGAAACATGAATTGATTGTGCATGGCTTTGGGTTTCTCCAAACATTATAAACACCTAGATTAAAAACAAATAACAATGTTCCCAAAGTATTTAGGTCCACACCACCACTTGGCCCCAAACCCTTTTGTTCCCCAAAGTGAGTTTGTTTTCCTAATATAAACTCAACAACATTTTCCATTGCCCCCACAACATATGAAAATAAACCACAAAAAAGAAACCCACACCCCAAAACATCAATATTCACCACAACCCTCTATCACATAAACTACCAAAAAATTCCATGCCATAATAATTAAATAATTTATTAGGTCATAGTCCCCCAAACTTGGCATTTGGTTGTTTCATAGGGAACAAATAGCTCACCATGTAATGGCTTTTATCCCTTGTGGCAAGTTCATCCCAAAGTAAAAAAAAGGAAATGTTCCTTGAATTGACCCCCAAAAAATGAATTCATTGTTAATTATTATAACTAACTAGTGTGAACCCTGTGCATAATGCATAGGTGTGTTATTTCAACAATGTTTGGTTGATGTTTTTGGTTTTTTTAAAAAAAATTTATTTTCAAACAACTGTCCATGGCTCGAGCACCGTTCTCGGGAGATGGGCCGATTGCCTCCAGGGCCCTGTCTGGTTCGGTCTAATCATATTATTTTCAAAAATGTTGAAATTTTCAGAAATTATTTTTTTCCAAATCAAAAAAAATTGTGAAGGAAAATAGTGAATATTTAGGAATATTTCATTTTTTGAAATGAATGTTTCAAAACTAATTGTCCGTGATTCGGGCGTCCGGCCTGGGTGCCATTCTCGAGAGATGGGCTAATTGCCTCCGAGGCCCTGTCTGGTCTGATCTAGGGTAGGGTGGTAGGTACCTAGGATGATCCCGTGGCTTCAGCAGGCTCTGTGACCTAGGCTAGTAGGTACTTACTACCTACCCTACAAATAATGGCTGTCAGTTGGGTATAACCCTATCATTGACTAACTAATAGACAGACTTGCTGAATTAATATATTAGATAGTCAAGCTCCCCTTACAAGCAAAGACAATAAGACAAATATCACAACACAATTGCTTCCACCTAATATCCCACAAAATATTAAAACCAAATTCACAATTAAAAAAATCCTACCAAATTTTAATTCATATATTACTACTATTATTATTTTTTTAATCCCAATATTAGTTTGCTATTTTTGGTTCCCTTGAGTTGTCATCAAGATAGCCCCACATTTGCTGCAAAACTTGGAATTATGTGACATTGAACTGCAATGTGCATAGATCACATGTAACTACCCAACAAGCTTTTAAGAAAGTCAAAACTTTAGAAATTTATTTTCAGGGATGGGGACTCTATCACAAACCTAAGGTTGCAATTTATTTAAAAATGTTATTGCAAGGAGTAGTAACACATAACAACTTGTCAATTGACTGATTCTTGAGTTAGCCCTAAAAGAGTGCATGCAAGATAAGGTAGACAATTGCAATGCTTTAATAACCAATTTTTATTAAAATGTTTCTTTTGAATATAGAGTGATCCTATTCCTAACATAATACATATCTATTTCAATAATTTTTCTAATGAAAAAAAAATATTTGAGCACCAATTCAACAAACCAATTCAAACATACTTGTCACCTATTTTTATTGTATTAAAATGTATCAATTTTTATATAAGGATTACTATAAACTTAATGGACCACACTTTGATTTCATAATGAGATTTAAAATATTTTTTTTATGTCCAAAATTATTTCATTTTTACATGTAGTTTCAAAAGGTGTAATATTTTAAATCTACTTTACCATGTCTTCATTTAGGAAATGTGAAAGGTCACATAAAAAAAACATTGACTATTAGTATGAAATTATCTAAATAAGCTTTGAAAGATTTTGAGGAGTTTAAAGTTGAGGTGGGTAGGGAGGATAAATATTTTACATCGTCATTGCTTGGGCTCAAATGAACTTCCAAGGAAAAAACTTTTTAACAAATGATGGAAGTTATCGTTTGATAAGAATTATCGCCCAATTTACTATTGCAACTTTTCAAAAACAAGGTGGGGCAATAGGTTAACTTGTGCTATTCTTGTCTTGAAAGTTGCACCTTTTAGTTCATGTGTTTTTTCTCCTTGAAAATTACCTTGAAACAACCAACATTTATGTGTTGGCAGAGGTGTGTTTTGGTAAAGTCATAACATTGTTGTGAACCAAGGAACCATTCACATAATTGTGTTTAGAAAGTATGTGGTCCCCTTTTCATGTTGTACTCATCTTATTCCTCAAGCCTACTCCTTCTTTCAAATTTCTACAGAAACCAAATTAAAGTGACTTTTCCTTAAAATAGTTTTAAGTTATGTTAACATATTATACATATGATGTAAGGAGCATTAGTTGTTGGAAACATCAAGGAAAATTCAATTACATTGACTTGTAACATTTATAGATTAGTTGTAAATGGTATATTTGTCTTTACATTATTATTAAGTTTGGTAATCAAAAGTTGTTGTAAAGGGACAAATGGTTGGAAGAACACAATAGGTAACAGGTATCAACTTATATGCATGCCGATTTGAGTGCATGGAGACTTTAGTGTGCATAAATTTGAATGTGTTGAGCTTGGTGGCAACAAGCCGTTGTAAAAGGATGAAGTGTTGAAAGAGATCAACAACTTGTAGGCTAAACATCAACACATTGTGTGAAGACATTGGATGTGTGTAGATCAAAAAATGTGCCAAACTTGGTAATCACAAATTGATGTTCTTTTAAAAGAACAAATATTTGGAAAAATGTGACAAGTAAAAACTTATCACATGCAAACTTGAATGTTTTATTAAATGTCAATGAAATGATTTACTTTGCTTACTCATCCTCACACACTTGCATCGCCACATGGTCTCCCCTTGGAGATTGTAATGTTGTCAAAAAAATCCTCTTGTTCATGTTCTTACACAATTAAGTTTTGTCATTAGAAGGGAGTGGCAAAGACAAACTCACATAGACAATTGAAAGAAGCTTAGACAAATAATGATGCACACAAAAGCTTTTCACCTTAAACTTTTGCATCATTATGACTTTCTCATGTGGGTCTACAATTGTATACATGTGTAATGGCAATTTGTGTAACATGTATACATATATGCACATTATCAATGTATATGTATTGTATACATGGTAGCATGGATGTAACATTGTTGTTTGTGTAACATTTTTTCATGGCTCTATGTATGTTATTCTTAGGTTGAACTACAAGCATCATGGTGTGACATGAAAAATAGTCAAATTGTAACATATTCTTGTTCCATGATAATAGTAAGAACAAGATAAGCTTAATTAACGAGAGGTTAAAAGAATTATTCACTATTATAAGTTTCAAAGTTGATATGAGATCCCAACCTAATTTGACAATACTTGGCCTTTGATTTTATGTGCACATCATTATGACCATGGACACATGTAATGTGAAGGTTAGCAAATCATCGTTGTCTTGGATTTTGGTAAAGGGAAACACAATGAATGTTTAATTAATGTTGGAATATTGGTTTCTTTCAATCCCAAACTATTCTACTATCATTATATTTCGTATTGTCAAATATATCTAAATTTCATAACTAATTATTAATTTATCAAAATTCAAACAAAAACGTCAATAAATAGAACTATAAGACATCTATACAACATAGATTTTTTCATAATTTTATTCAACCTTGATTTCAATACATATGAATTCATTCTTACAAAATGTGGGATTTGGCACATCTATCTTAGATGTGCAACTGATGCTGCAAATGTGCCTGTGCAAAATTAAAAAACATTGTTATGGGAGGATTAACAAAGATTAAAAAATAAATTGGCATGTAGGTTAGCCAAGGCCCTCTTTATTAATTAAAAAAGTCCTTTCTAATTCAAGGAAAACCAAACACGATAATATTGAGGTTGGGGCTGACATCATTTATGGAAATTATTTTTATATTTTGATTTTTAACAATCAAGTTCACTCGATTCCTTGAAAAGAGGGGGGATATATTAACATGGAATAACACAATAAAAACTTATTGATAGGGTACAAAATACATAATTTCAAAGGTTTACTAATTTACCAATGGATACTTGTGGAGGGTATTATCCCTAAACAGTGCTAAAAATTGACCAAAAGTATGTCCCCCAAAATTACCCTAGAAAGCAAAAGCAAAATAAGATGAAGTTTTCATGTGTAGGGTAACCATTGGAGTTAAGCAGTCCTGAAAGTGCTCACTCAAGGTGGAACTAAAGGTTGTTCATGTCAAGTGGGTGGGATTTTTTTTATTCTTAATGTGTTCCCAAGATGTTCCAAATAACACTTCATTTTGTTATCCCATATGGTTTGCCCATGGTTCAATTTCAATGTATAGAAGTTGTAAAAAAGGAAGGTCATGGGCAGGGAGGTATATAGGGCCAAAGGAAAGCATCACAGAACATGATTATATTTTAGGGACATAAGTGTATTTTGACTTTTATGTTGAGGATTGGCCCATGTTCCAATAATATTGATTGTGGGCCAATTAAATGGTTCCTTTTGAGACCAAAAAAATAAAATAAAAATTGTGGGTGCAATGGTATAAGGATGGTATTGCTTCAAATTATATACCCCACTAATATGTATTCATACCAATACTAAGTATGTATTCAAGTTCTACTTTATATACTGGTACAATCGTGGTATTACATATAGTAAAGGATGTTGTGAAACATCATTTCATCCATCTATCCCGTCATTCATCCGTCCATCCATTCGGTCATCCATCTATCCCGTCATGGTCTGTTTACTCTGACAGGGCGAAGAAAAAGTGGAATACAAACATGACACAACGGAGAAAGCAATAGGAAAAGATGGCACACATGCCAAAGCCCTGCAATCATAAGCATCCATAAAAAATTGAGCTAATTACAAAAGGAACTCACCCCGGCTCCTGTGGCCTTCTTGCCCTTTTTGCCTTTCCACTTCTCAGTTTCGGCAAGGAGAGCTCTTACTTCCTCAAACTCCTTTTTTTTAATCTCCTTTCAAATCCTTGCTTCCTCTCGCCTTGCTGATTTATTTGCAAGCCTCTTGGCCTCAGCCTCTTTTGTCAAACGTTGTTGTTTCAATTTCTTTGATTCCTATTTTTTTTCCTACATCCACGAAATGTAATCAATTCACCTGTAAGGCATGTTCAAGGATAGAGATGTGCTAGAAACTTGCATCACCTCAACAAAAAGCACTGAAACCACGTAGGATGACAAGGGAATGACTTTCCACCCACCATTTCAAACATTTGTTTCACAATGTTGTTGCAATGAAACAAACTCTCCAAACTCTCCATTCAAAGAGTTTGTCTGTGTTTGTAGATGCACGTTAGCACGCTTCTCATGGAGATGGTGCTGATGATGATGCACTTGCAAGCTTGGTGTGTGCACCAAGTCACTGGTGGCCTTTGAGATTTAATGAGCATTCATGGACACTCCACAACTTGGAATTCATTCCAACTCATTGCTTGACTAGAAAAGTGCCAACATGGAGTTTGTAGCATCCAACCCCAACCCATTGAAAGATGAAAGAAGTTACATGAAGTTGTCCCATCATCATGTTGCAGTTGAGTGGATTATTCCAGAGGATGGTTGTTTGTGATTCTATTGCTTTCATTGACCTCCATGCCCCCTAGACCTACATATTACACTTGATAGAGCTTTTCAAGTGCAAGATATTGCTCTTGTGGTTGTTGTTGTTGGTGCTAATGGTGTAGATGATGTGTGAAAGAAGAAGCTAAGTTGTTACAAGTGTTATTAGTTACAAGGTACTCCAAGTTTGTATGATTAATACTTAGGTCAAGAACAGTAATAGCAGCATGCGGACGAGGAGTCCCCCATGACAGAAGAAAAAAAGCACGGCCAAAAATTTGAGAGTCATCACATCCCAGGTTATGGTAGTCATTTTCCAAACCACCAAGGGACAAATTTTGACCTAAAGAAAAATAAGGCTGCTTGAATCTCTTTAATATAGTAAAGGATGTTTTCCAGATCTATTACTGCCATTGCATTACTTTCATTGCTTTATTCTTGGTTCGCATGCTCTCTTACATCCGCAAAACGACTATATGGCTCAGAGATCAAGTCCAAGTAGACCTTGAAATCACTTTTAAAAATCTTAGTGAGGGCACATCATTGAAGGCAATGAGTGAATGGTTTCCTCTCTTTGGCTAGATTTAAGCTTTAGCCAAGCAAGAATTTTCCAATGGAAGACCAATCCCAATGTTGCAATGAATACCTTAGATCCCTGACAACAACAATAGCAAGGTAAGCTCAAGATGTGCCAATTCAAGCAACCTCTAAGATACATACATACACACATGACACCAGCAGACAAGAGTGCAAGAAACCCCCCCCCCCCCCCCAAGATTTTGATATTAATATCAGCAACAAACCTAACATATATTTTCCATAATGCCCGAAGACATACAAGAACGTATGCGTGCACTCATTGCACAACTGGTAGTGTTTTGATGGCCCTTCAGTAACATCCAAAAGCTCAACATAATGAGGAGCAAACTGACTATTTGGAAAATCATGTTCCAAATATTAATGTTCTAGTAAAATTCAATCAAGACATGTCAAAATTTGCACATGAATGTTGCAATCGCTTATAGAGAGAACGGCGTGCCAAACAATGTACAAAATCAATCGGGCCATCTGAAACGCCACAAGAGCAAAGTAATCGTCTGTGTCGAGAATGGTGAATCATACAACAAGTAACAACACGTGCACAACCTTCTTTTGGCAATGATGCATTGCAATTGTTTGGAGACGAAGACGCATCAGCCCTAGGACGATGGGATTGTGGAGAAATGGACATAATCTGTATTATACAACGTGAAAATGTGGATCAAAGAACGATTAGCAAAATCGAGTAACAACAATGCACAATTTTCTTTGTGTTGTAAAAATGGCAAAATTTTGTTGTCAAGTCTTCCTGCAACACCATAAGAGCTGGAAGTTCTTTTAACTAGCAAAAATAGAAGTGCTGTCAAATTTCGAGATTAGATTTGCATGTATAGTTCAATGTTGGCATTCATTTCCCTCGATGCCAAAGTTGATGAGTCAGTAACAAGAGGCATTGGATTGTACTCCTTTCGCATTTAGGGTGAACTTTATCACAAAATCGGATCCTTGTGTTTCGTCGAAGGACAACATCCATAGTTTGCACACTTGTACATTCATGATACGAAGAGCGAACGTAAACAACACCATGCCATTGTGCCATCGCTTGATCCAATGATGTTGGATCAATTGTTAACCATGATGTACAATATCAATCCCTATGTCAAAATGTTCAAAATGGCAAGGGATATAATGGCAACAGAAGGTGCTCCCATGGATGTAAAATTGTGTTTCATTGCCTTTCGAACAAAGGATGCTCATCGATACAATGTGTCGACGGCCGATGAAGTCGTTGCATTGATGGTAGGAAATGGTTCTGAGGTTGTAAACAGGCATGATGTCGTCGTTGCTTAACAAGTTGGCCGTTTCAGCACATTTCCGAGCTACATGTGAGATACATGGCTTTACATTATCCATTGTTATTTCCTTATGGTGAGGATGGATGGCATTCGAATATTCTATTCAATGGTGTTATTGTTGATGCAAATTTAGATGAAGACCATGTGGAAAAATTTGAGCATCAAAGAAAGCATCGCAATGTGACAATGGCCAAATTTTATGGTTATTGATTTCAACATCGAAACATTGATGGCATTGCATTACTTCGGGGTGACCAATTGAAGCATCAATACATTGTGGATGCTTATGCGGCTATCAAACAAAACCGCTTGAAGTATCTATGCCTGAATTAAAAAAAAATTTGTGCAGATCTTTATCAAGGCCTTTAGGATGTCATCCCTACAAGTGACAATAACATTGCTGCCATCAAATAGAAGATCATTCTGCCATCTTCTTTCATAATAGGTCCATGTCACATGGTTCATAATTATCAAGATGCCATGGCAATCTATAGATGGGCCTATTGCCCGGATGCATTTGCTACATTCATTTGTAATCCCCAATGGCCTGAGATCAAAAGAACGTTGTTGCTCAGATAACAACCTCAAGATCGACCGAATTTGGTAACCCGAGTGTTCAAAATTAAGTTGAAGGAGTTGATCAATGACATTCACAAGAAACATATTTTGGGATGCATGATTGCGGGAATCTATGTCATTGAATTTCAAAAGCGTGGGTTGCCACATGCACACATTCTCATATTCTTTGCCAAAGACTATAAGCCACACACGGTCAAAGATGTAGACCGCATAATTAGTGCTGAACTTTCGAATTCAAAAACAAATAGATTGGCCCACGAGATGGTTGTTAGATGCATGATGCATGGTCCATGTGGAGGTGCGTTTCCAAATGCCCCATGCATGGAAGAAGGCAAATGCAAAAAATAATATCCACACAAGTTCCAATCCGAGATAGTGACGGATATAAACAAATATCTTATTTATTGATGCAGAGATACAAGGCGCACACTTTTGGTTCATGGCATTGAATTGGACAATTGTTGGGTGGTACTACACAATGTTTATTTGTTGACCAAATACGATGCGCACATCAATGTTGAGGCTTGCAACAACATTCGTGCAATCAAGTATATGTTCTAGTACGTTTATAAAGGACATGATCGTGCAACTGTTGAGATCTCACGCCAGAGCGACAATGCCATCAAAAGGAATGTGGTCGAAACCGATGAATTAAAAAATATCTCGACTATTGTTATGTATCTCCATTATAAGTAGCATGGTGCATCTTCAAATTTGATATGCATGAACAATTTCCTGCCGTTGAACGTCTACAATACCATTTGTCCAATCAACAAATGGTATTATTCGATGATGACGATGATGTGTAGGAAGTGACAACACGGTTAGTCGTTTCTAGAATGATGCTGACGGAATGGTTCAAAACAAACCAAGAATCGGAAGCTGCACGAAGCTTAACGTTTGATCAATTCCCTTAACAATGGTTTGGAATTGGAAGTTGAAGCAATGGACAATGCGCAAGAGAGGCTTTGCCATTGGTCGCATGTATTATGCACACTTGACATCAGGTGAATATTATTATTGGCGAATGTTGCTGAATTGCGTCAAAGGTGCCACATCCTACGAGCATTTGCGGACATTGGATGGCACAAAACACGACAAATTCAAAGATGCATGCATTGTAATGGGTTTGCTTGCAAACGACAATGAATGGCATCAAGCCTTGGAAGAAGCTGGTCTTTGGGCCTTAGGATGACAACTGGGTGACATGTTTGCCTCCATGCTAATGTTTTGTGAAGTGATGAATTTTAGATAGCTATGGGATGCACATTGGGAGTCTTTGAGCGATGACATTGAAGTAATGACACGCTATGAACGTGATGATTTAGCTATTACCCTTTCTGAGGATGTGCTAAAGGATTGTGCATTGTATGAAATTGATCAGGTTCTCATCCACTACGGACACCGCTTAGAAGATTTTCTAACGTTTCCCAAGTCTAATTACGTCCCTTTTATTCATGGAGGAAATCAATTGGTCCAAGAAGAGTTGGCTTATGATCAACATTCATTGACCACAGATGCAGACAATGCAGAAGATAGGCTCAATGATGATCAACGCAACACATACGAAACTATTTTGAATGTCGTGACAAACAAAGAGGGCAAACTGTTATTTGTGTATGGTAATGGTGGAATTGGCAAAACATTTGTTTGGACGACGCTTTTGTCCCGTTTTCAAAGGCAAGGCAAAATTGTGCTTGTAGTTATCTCATCAGGAATTACATCTTTGATACTTCTGGGCGGTAGAACCACCCATTCAAGATTCAAGATTCCAATTGATATGCATGATGAGTCGATTTACAACATCACACAATAGATGAAAGTGGCCGAGTTGGTGCGTAAAGCTGATATGATCATTTGGGATGAGGCATCGATGATGCATCGCCGAACTTTTGAAACTATTGATCGGACCCTGCGTGATTTGATGCAATTGGATTACGCACATGCAACCAAGAAGATCTTTGATGGGAAAACCGTGGTCCTTGGTGGGGATTTTTGATAGATTGGGCATGTTATTCCCAAGGGAGGACGAGAAGACATTGTTAGTTTTTCGTTGCCTTGATTGCATCTTTGGCAACATGTTATAATTCTTCGTCTTCATATTAACATGCGAGTCATGGCAGCCAAATCTGAAGAGCAGCGAGAGTTTGCCAAATGGTTGTTGAATGTTGGAGATAGTAATCTTCCCGCCAATGTAGAAGAAGAAGGTGTCGATCCAAATTGGATCAAGATTCCGTCCCATATGAGGTTACCGGTAAAAGATTGTAGCTTAAAAGGATTAATTCGAACCATCTATCCGGATCACCAACGCCACTCTAGAGATGCCATGTATTTTATGTAACGCAACATTTTGGCCCCCAAAAATATTGACGTTGATGAAGTCAATAATGCAATTCTATAATTACTATTTGAAAAATTGCACACGTATTTGAATGCAAATTCTTTGATTTCGACATAAGAAGGTGCGAATGCTACTACAGGAGTTTCAATGGATTCATTGTATCGGGCGAAATTTCTGAACACTTTGCAATTTAATGATATCACAAATCATAAGCTGGAACTGAAAGTGGGTGTGTCAATCTTTTTGTTGCGCACAATTTCAATCAATTAATAAGATTATGCAATGGTATGAGGTTAATTGTCAAGAAATTGGGTCAAGAGATTGGGTCAGCATGTCATTGAAGCGGAAATCATCACAGGGAACAATGTCAGCAAATGTGTGTTCATACCCCGCATCATCATGTCCCCCTCCGTGACCAATTGGCCATTTGTTTTGCATCATTGTGAATTTCTTGTTCGAATGGCATTTGCGATCACAACAAGAGTCAAGGTTAGACATTGAACAACGTTGGGGTATATTTGCCGTCTCTAGTATATTCCCATGGTTAGCTGTATGTTGTTATTTCACGGGTCATAAGCAGTGCAAACATCAAGATTTTCAGCGGCCAGGGTCCCAATGGATACTGTCGCAACCCTAACTTTGGGGTTGCGGGCCAAGAGGAAGCCTGGGGGTTAAGGCAAGAGGAAGCCCAGGAGTTAAAAGTAAGAAGAGCCCCGAGAGTCACATCACATAGTCCTGGGAGTGTTAAAAAGTGTGAGGGAGTATGAGGGAGTGAACCCTCACACTCCCAAGGCAACTCCCACTTTGGGAGATGGAGTTTCAGTGGACTCCCAAAACTTCAGAGAGCAATTGCAGGGGTCAAACCTCAATGTCTTGTGGCGTTATTTATATTATTGGAAAGCTCTTCAAACATAAATGTCTAAAATGGGCTCGCATTGCTCATTTGGACATCTGAAACACAAGTTATGGCCAAAAGAAGGGCTGGGAGTCGAACTGCCAGTTTGATTCCCAACCACAAAAAGTTGGGAATCGACCCGATTTACTTAGCTTCAAGGGGCTTGCCACATATCATTGGAAAGCTCTCAACAAGAGCTAAAACTTTGCTTCATACCACATTGCGATCCAAGGTCTACTCACAAAGTTATGGGGATCCAAAGTCGTGGGAGTCCCATTTGGCACGATTTCGGGACTCCCACTCGGGAGTCCCGGGAAAAATAGCCATTTGGATGTAACCTCCGTGGAGAGCTGCAGAGTATACTATAAGGGGGAAGGTGGTGGCTTCCCCCAAGTCCGGGCCGTGGTGAGTCTTGTGTGTCCG
>Ga0116231_10001778_pt1 | contig 44832 bp, 36 predicted proteins | sample S1TSphgellanicum_2_FD_89695 | JGI IMG/M metagenome (GOLD analysis project Ga0116231, IMG submission 89695) | Host-associated microbial communities from peat moss isolated from Minnesota, USA - S1T2_Fd - Sphagnum magellanicum MG | ecosystem: Host-associated > Plants > Peat moss > Unclassified... | reverse complement strand
TATCATAGGAACAATCACTTTCCATTGAAAAGTGAATAAGAAAATGAAGAGAGACTCAACTCCTTATCATAGGAACAATCACTTTCCATTGAAAAATGAATAAGAAAATGAAGAGAGACTCAAATCCTTATCATAGGGTTTAGGGTTTAGGGGTTTAGGGTTCCATTGAAAAGTGAAATTGTTTTGGGAAATGTATACATTATTATATCATGTTGGGAACATTAAAAAATTTAAAAATTAAGATGTTTCCATTAAAAAATTGTAACATGTCAAATGTTTAATGAATCACAATTTTGACTCATGAGTTCCCCCAACTCCATATTTTGGTGAATGATTGACTTGTAGAATTGTGAGAACTGCGATTGCTAGTTGGAGGGAGGAGGGCAAATTACAAATGGAAAGTTAATATTGTTGCAAACAAATTTTGTCATCACATATTATGCCTAATGAAAATTGATGTCTTAACTCTTGTTCACATCTTTTTTTACTCTATTTTCCTTTTTCTTAGTTGTTTCACACTTCTCAATAATGAAGTTCAGCATGTTTAGTTTAGATCGGTGTTGGCCAGTTTATTGAGTTTTTGACACGGTTATCAAGCTGGTTATTAATACCTTAGCAGCCGCCGATGATTGTTTGTTTTGGTATCAATCAATTGCGTTGTATTGAAATTTCAAAACATGAATAACCTACCTAGATGACACAATTATCATCCTGGTAGGTTATCAATCTTTAAACACAAAAAAATAAAATAAAAAAGGAATAATTTAATAATTTAATAAAAAACCTTATAACCGACTAATAATCAATAGGACAATAGGCGGTTATCATCAGGTTATTTGATAATCTACTCTTCTGCATACTTGGTGGTTATCACTCAATTTTTTATAACTTAGTGAACAATTTTTTCATATTGCTATCGATAACCTCTGTGGTCCCCCCATTCCAAATACCCGGAGGTTATTTTAAAATAACCGGTAAACACTGGTTTAGATCATAATCAGGGCTTAAAGAAACCATCCCAAATTCGAACTACCCGGAGGTTATTTAAAATGACCGGCCAACACTGGTTTAGATCGTGATCAGGGTTTAAAGAAACCCTAATTAGTAATAAGGGAACCCTAATTCGAGCTCTTCCGCATTTGCTTGCAGTGCTAGCGGGTTGTGCAACTGAAGAACTGTGAATGTGTGGGAATGTGAAGACGAGCGATGGAGGACAGGATAGAGCCGAACAGATATGACGTTATAGTACTGGATGCAGGTTTGCCAGAATCTGTGCTTGCAGCTTCCATTGCTGCGTGCGGCAAGTCAGTCTTGCATTTGGACTACACTGGATTCTATGGCTCCCACTGGACATCGCTCTCCTTCTCACAAATGTCTTCATTTGCAGCTCGCGGCGGCCATCTTCCACTCCCTTATGATTTTTTGTCCCAGGTGATCCGAAATCTGAACACTAGTGATTGTGAGGGTTTCAATGGGAACAATTCTGGTCTCACCCAAGCACTTGGAATAGATGGTGTGGTTGGGATGACTGTGTTGCTGATCCAGGAGGAGTTCTTCCTCCTTCAGAAGATGTGAGCCTTGGAAATGGCTCAATTGCAGAGAATGGGTTGGAGGTTCTTTTTACTCCCATGTCCGGGTATGGTCTACAGAGGGAGCCAGTCTTGGCAGCCCCCAGAATCGATTTTACCTGGACTTGGCAGGTCAGTGTATTCTTCCTCCTCTATGTTTTGCTCTGCAATCCCAATTTGCAAATTCTCCCTGAATTCCACTCACTATGATGTGGCACTACTTGAACATCAATTGTGCACATTTCTGGAGAAGCTCAGTATAAGAGTGGTGGATTGGTCTGCCATTCTGCCTTATGAATGTGTTATGTATGTGGCAGGTCCTAAGGTTGCATTGTGTGCGGGTCCCTTGATCTATGCGGTGTTGAAGTTACAGGCAGAGCACCATGTCAAATTCACAGCCATTGAATCAAGCTACATCTGGAGGTAAGGTGTGTTCCAGAGAGGAATCTGAGCTAAACAAGTGATCTCAGGAAGTATATATACAGATTTCAGGAAGTGAGGATCATGATGACACATGATGTAGAACCTTTCAAGCTGGATGTGGTAAATTAGGTTTTTCCATTTTCTGTCTGTGCCAGCAGGGATCATGCAATAGCAGCAGTGCCAGCATCTCATTCTGATGTCTTCCAAGATCGGTCCTTGAGCTTGCCCAACAAGCAATTCCTGATGCGATTCTTCAAGATGGTGACTGATTATACAGAGTCACCTGATGGAACAGTTGCGGAACTGGCAGCTAGTAATCTTGATCAGCCGTTTGTTGAAGTTCTTCAAAGACAGAACCTTCCCTCTCACTTAAAAGAGTGTGTATACTATCTGGAGTTCTTTTTCACCTATGCAAAGTCTATGTTCTCCTTTGTTATAGATGTTGAAGTCCTTGTCCTTTTGGAGTCTACATATATATTGTGTTTCTGTGTTACTGATTTTGGTTCGCAATAATGTCTTGGGTGGTGGTGGTTGCAGAATTATTTTGTATGTGATTGCTCTTGCAGATGAAGATCAAGAACCAGTCACAGATACAAGAAGACTTCTACAGCAAAAGAGGGCTTTGCAAATCTGGCACTTCGTCTAGCATCAGTGAGTAGGTAGGCAGAGGAGAACCACTTGCAAGTCTTCCTCACTCAATCTCAATGTCATGAATTATTTGAATTCTGAGTGTTCCTTGGTCACAGATTTCCAACTGCACCTAGGCCATTTTTGTACTCTATGTATGGGCAGGGAGACTTTGACTCAAGCTTTTTGTCGTTGTGCTGTGGTTTGTGGGGCCCTCCAGTACTTGAGTGTCCTTATACCTTTCTCATGTGTGCACTACATGAGAATGGTTGACTGCTACTCGTTTAAGGGATATATTTCTTTCAGTGCTTTCAAGGTTTTTGGTGGATTTGAATGCAGTCTAAGGTCAGCTCATTGAGGTTTTAATCTATGCATCTTACCCTCTTTTGTAGGTTCTGTGGATGCAATGCATAGGTTTTCTTGTTGACAAGGTACTTAGTACATTCTTCTGCCTCTAGGTTTTAAAACAAGAGTGCCTGGAACTACTCGTCTTGATCTTGTCTGTTCTTTGCTGACAACATTAATTGGGTGGGGTGAGGTGCAGGAGACTAAGGATTACAGGGGCGTTGAAACACTCTCAGGGCAGCATCTGTATAGTGGAAAGCTGATCACTGGCCCTTCTTTCTGTGTGGGATCTGTGCAACCAAGATTGACTGAAGGCAGAGGCAGTGAAAAGGGAATTGCAAAGTTCAGCTCTTCAGAGTATGCAAGCACAAACACTGAGTCATTATCCAACAGGAGGAACATAACCCCCTACAAAGTGGCATGTTGCATCTGTATTACTGATCAATCCTTGCAACCAGGAGTGAGCACCCTCTTGGTCATCTTTTCCCCCCAGATGTATGAATTTGTCCTAAGCCCAAAAGCCACTCCTCTGTGTTTCTTTTTTGCTTCACAATTTTTTTCAATAATCAGAACTACGATTTTGACATGCTGATGGTGAGTAATGTGCAGCTCTCAGTGTTACAACAACATTGGTGGTGTGAGCCTTGCAGCTGGGGTCAAGGTCTGAAATTTGTCCCAATGGCAAGTGAGTCTGTGCCTGCCCTGCAAAACTGATGCTTTCACTGAAGACATGTCCATAACTAACTTTGAAGCTACTGATGACTTTGGTTGTACTTAATGTTCTGAGGGGTATTCTTTTGCCAGATTTGTCGTGCAATTGTCTATTGTTTGCTCAAATTCAACAGCTGGAAATGAGGCCTTGCAAGCAGCTGCTAGTGCTTTGTTTCAATGTGAAAACAGGGAGAGTGATGTAACTGACTCCAACGGAAAACCAAAGTTGTCGTGGTCTTTATTTTATGTCCAAGCCACAAGTAATCCTTGGGTTAGTCTTCCAACTTTGTGTATCTATAGTTATGGATTACATGTCAAATTTCCTGTCTCTTCCAAGTTTAATGAACTCCAGGGAAAATGAAATGCAGGAAGGGTCAACAGACTAGGGATCCTGTGGTATGCCAGATGGGACTTTGGACTACAAAACAATGATGGCTCTGACAGAAATCGTATGTATATTGGCCCATTTATGCCTATTTTGATCTCTCATGTCCAGAATGAGCTTATTGACTTGTTTCCCATTTCATATGGATAAAGAGTAACTGTTACTGCATGGGTTTGTATGTGTCAAACAGTATGGACTCATGGTCTGCATTGTGTAGATGCTGTCACAGATCTTCAACATTTCTGTGGGTTTGTGGCACATCAGGTCTTTCACAAGCTTTTTCCAGAGCAAGATTTCTTACCAAGAGCACTGGTGGCTGCAAACAATGTGGAGGATTGAGAAGCAGATGATGTTGATGGTGTGAATGATGCCTAGAAGTTGGAAGATTCATGACTTTGTCACAGGTGCCATGTGTTTACAAGTTTCTGTATAATGCACAATATGCATATGACTGTATTGTGACATGGTTTGAACATGGAGTGGAAACAGTAGTTCCCCTGGAATTTTAGCACAAATGCTACAATTCAGATAGCTTGTACCAATTCATGTGTGATGATTGGGTGCACAGTAAGTGCATATAGAGTTATGGACTTTGAAGGCTGTAGATCTTTTGTACATTGTACACTCAGCTCAACCCCAGGGGCATACTACCATTTCTGCTGCCAGGAAGAACAAAAGAAAAAGAGTTCAGTACACAGATAGGTGCAATGCTTTCAAAATTTGATAACATGATGTTTCAATGTATCAAGCTATATCAGTAGATACTGATTTTTTCTGCTACTGATTGAAAGACTGTTCTAAAGGCTGGGAGTTTGGATCTTATGTTCAACAGATGGAAAGTTGAAGGATGTTGAGTTGAGATTTTTCTTTTTCTCTTGTTTCTCTTTCAATCTTTGTTTCTCTTTTCAGTGATACATCAATTTGTATTCCTCTTTCTTCTTGGTTTTCATTGGTCACCTCTTTTTCTCCTTTTATGTTTCATGGACCTAAACAACATCATGGCTGAGTCTTCATATTACTTCTTGCTCTCAGGATCAAATTTCTATGCTTTGGTATGTATGACCTTCTGGGAGCTGTTGAAGTTAATGGGGAATTGGGATGTATGGTTGTGATCAGCCTACCATTATATCATGTTATTGAAGAACATTGAACATGCACAAGATTATAGCTGTTATTCACAGGGCTCCTGAGACATTTCTCTATGTTTTAGCACCAGTTTTCTTTCTTTTTCCATTTCTTTTGCCTGTTTGCTAATATGTTGGGTTTGAAATCTCCATAAGCTTTTACTATTGGGTCATTTCTCAATACTACTGAAGATATCTTATGTAGGAAGATGAAGACCCAGTGCCAGTTACCCAAAGTGTTGGCCTGTTAGCTCATACTATTTCAGTCCAACTGTGAGTGAATCAACAGCCATCAGCTCAGCATAAGGGAAGGATGGTGGGTGGACATGAAACACTTTTTCCAATGGGTTCCAGTTCTGTGGCCAGCTACAGTGGTTACCTTAGATGCTATCATTACTACCTACCCAGTAAAAAACATAGTAGCCCTTACACACTAGTGTTGGCTGGTGCTCGAGCTGGTTCTAGTCTGTGGGTGGGAAGTTATGCAGATGGCAGTTACTGGATTCTGAAAAATATCAACTGGACCTGCAACCAGTATCCTGGTGGAACAGGAATTTGGATCAAGTTCTCAGTCTGGTTCTTGGTAGTCTGGTTCCCAGTTGTCCCAACCACTGGTGCTGGATTTATGGAGAATCTGAAAGACCAACCTCCTATCAGAACTGGAATCTGGATCTGGTTCTCAATCTGGTTCCCCACTGTCCCAACCACGGGTTCTGGATTTTCCCAGGAAATTCAGAACCATACCTGAAGTAAGCTATTGTTGGAACCAGAATCTGGATCCAGTTCTCAGTCTGGTTCCCAGTTATTTGGACTGCATCTGCTAGATTCTGAGAAATTTGGAGTCTCTTGCTGGAACTATTTCAGGCTGCAAAGTTTTGTATGCAAGTTTTGGGTTACTAGGTCAATAAGTATTTCTAGGTAATGCAATCTTGAAGGCTCACAATATTTTATTTATTTTGCAATTTTGAAAGCTCATAAACACTACTTTTGAACAAGTTCATAGGTATGTTGTACATCTCAGGTAAGTGATCACTTTTTATTGGTTGTATAACAATAATATTACATAATATCTAGTCCTGAGCTGTGTGTTTGTAGTGGATATGTGGAACCGGACTTGATTGCTGAACCTAACCTTGTTCAAATTTTTTTTCTAAAGAACGAGAAAACTGAAGTTTGATATGATTATGAAGAGTCAGGGTTTTGAATCTGACTCTAGGAGGTTTCCATGAAATTAGAAAACACCAAGTTGGAACCAGAATTAGAGGTGGGAGGTTCCACAAAATTGAAATAATAGCCAGACCCAGGAGCAAGACTGGAGGTTCTCTCTTTAAAAGCTAGAACCTGGACACCAATTGTACTTACCATGTACTGTACATCTCTACTTTTACAGAATAGGTTGTTACCAATGGGCAATCTGACGTCAACTTAGTTGGGGATCGGCCACAACAACTGTGTGATAATGAGCTTCCAATGGAACGTCGGGTTCTGGTGGCTGGTGGTTCAATCTGCCCAGTCCAAGCTGCCCCTCTAGATTGGATTCAGACAGAGAGAGTGCGAGGGTTTTTTAATCTTGCAGGTTCTTAATGTCTGTTTTTTTGTGTGCAGGATACATGACAACAGTAGAGAGTACGAGGGTAGAGGGTTTAAACTTTGACCAAGCTTCAGACGTTTCACTAGTTTGAGGGCTGGCGTGCAAGTTTTAACCATCAAATCCTGATGCAATCATAGAAATCCATCAGTTTTATTGACAATTATTTCCATTAGTTTAGCAATTAATGCTCAACAACTATAACATGTAAACAGCTAAAATTTCTAAGAATCACAAGCACAAGATTATGGAAGAAGGGCCAATTCATCACCAATCTTGATACACTATGTTAAAAACTATGTGACTACAGGAAATGAAATTTGCATTGGAAGTGTGTGAAACAAAGACATGAGATAATCTACTAATTAGTAGAACGATACCTATTTTTGAGGTTCTGCTATCTACCTATTCTTAAGACCCATTGTCAACCCAAAGCCAAAAGGGAATAATGGGTCATAGTAATCATCCCCAACGTTCATAGGCAATTGATCTACTGACTTAAACCATGTGCGAGAGAGTTTCCCAGTGAAGTCATAATCTCCATAAAGGACATCTGCTATGCCTTGTCCTTCAGTCCCAGGCAACCAAGCTGCCACAAATGCATCCATGGATTGCAGCAAATAGGGCGGCACCACTAAAGGTCTTCCTGAAATAATGACTACCACACATTTTACTGCCTCGCATGTATACTCTACAGTCTCAATGCCTGGGGCAGGTATAGTCAGGTTGTTGTTGTCACCAACAAACTCTGCATATGGGACCTCACCAATCACAACAATGGCATAGTCAAAACCTTTTCCCTTGGCAAAATTTTTGTCAGGCACTGCTTTGTATACTATTTCTGATGAGCCACCAACTGTTTGTTGAATACCTTGCAAAATTGTAGTTCCTGTAACCCAAACACAAGCATATGAGTAAACCCTACCCACAAATAGTATTCTACCCAACAAGACAAAAAACACATGAGAGCATTGAGTTTTTTCTGAGAGCATGTTATAGAGTTTTTTCCCTGAAGAGGTTGTTATAGAATTTATTGGTTGAGAGCAGCAGAGCTCATGATGAAACACAGTTCCTGCCTTGGGTTTGAGAGCAAAAGAGCAAACAAAGATAGAAGTGAGGAGCAGCTGAGTTACCAAGAGTAGTGTTGCCAGGGGAGCCTTGCCAAGTAATTGTCCATCCTCCACATTGCAACCCAATATCATTGGCATGTGCACCCACTACCAAAATTTTCTTAGCGTTTTTATCCAAAGGGAGTAGAGGTGTGTTGGCAGTTTTCCCATTTTTCAGCAATACTAGAGACTTACGTACTGCCTCCCGTGCAAGCTCCCTATGTGACTGTAGAAACAAAGAGGAGCCAAATCATCAGTGACACTTGAAGTACAAAGATGCAAAGTTTACCCTCTAAAAGAACACCATTTCTCTTGTTCTGTACAATATACTCTGAAGTTTGATATACATCACCAAACCAGATTTAATTGGTTAAATCTCCATGTGAGAACATATTAAAATGCAAGGGAAGAAACTAGAGCTTGAGAGTGGTGGGTGGGTGGGTTCATACATAAGCCCCAAGAGATGATTTAAGCTTCGTGTCACCAAAAGGGTACTCAAATAGACCCATCTCAAACTTGACACGAAGAATCCGGCTCACAGCATCATCAATCCTAGACAAGGGGATGTTGCCAATATTGACCTCCATAGTCAAATTGCTGGCAAATCCCTCATAGTCAAAGGGCACCATCACCTGCACTCAAGAGTAAATTAAGCAACACAAGAAACGTTGAGAGCATGATCAAACCCTGCCAGGAAAAAAAAGAATTCTTCTTCATCTCTCCAGCTTGCAAATTAGTATATCTTCGGGTTGTAGACCATGTGCTTGCAACAATGCAAAAAAACTAAATTACATAGTAGAAAGCTTACCATATCAATGCCAGCATGAATGCCTGTAAATACAGAATATGTGTAATTGGCATCATATGGGGTTGTGATACGGTCAAGACCCTCCCAGTCTGATATGAGAAATCCTTTGAATCCCAATTGACCTTTAAGGACATCAGTCAGGAGGAATCGGTTGGAATGCATTTTTACACCATTCCAGCTGGAGTAGGAGACCATGATAGTGGATACTCCCCTGGCAACTGCACTGAAGTAAGCTTTCATGTGTATATCCACCAACCCTTTGTAGCTGATCACTGTGTTGTTCTCATCAATGCCATGTGTTGTGCCTCCATCTCCAACAAAATGCTTTGCCGTAGCTGCCACTTTGTAACTGCATCAGCAGAAACCCACAAAATGAGCAAAAAGATTCGGTCATGCTCTTCTTGTTCACACTTCAATTCTCAAGGCTCCCAGATTACAGTGACAGAAGGCTATTGCATTTGCACCAAAATCTGGAAGTGCTCTGCTTTGTGGGATGCAGTAGTCCCTGAAATTGCAGCACTAATTAATCTCCTGATTATCAACTGGATTGTTTGTACACTTGCTGTCATAGTTTACACAGTGAAAGGAAGTGCAAGGAGTTTTGAATTGACAAATGTAATGCTTATTACTTGTTCTCAACATACGGTCCCTCCCAACCAACAGGAGCTTGGCCTTGCAATCCATCAATGATGGTGGTCATGCTGGTGACTACATCAGGGTCTTCACTGTAGCTCTCATAGCATCGACCCCACCTTGGATCTCGACAAACCTGGCCTCATGTTTCAAAATTCCACAACTTCATTTGAATAGTCTGATACACAAACCCAAGAAGGCCAATTTATGGGAATATATATTATGACAAAGAGTACGAAGAAGCAAAAAGGATCCATGGATGTTGTGCTAATTGTGATCAAGGCTTCATACCGCTAGACAGGGAGCAAACACATATTGAATCCCAGTTGATCGAACCTCAAGTGCTGTGGCCACCCCAATTCTCTGTGCCAACTCTGGGTCCCTAATCCCATATATAGCAATCCAACTCCATCAGAACCTAGGAACCAATTTACTGAACTTACAAACCTAGCAAGCTAGCACATAACCAGGAAAAAAAACCAACAGAAACTGCAAACTAGTTCCTAAACTGTGAGGAAAATGAGAGCTGCAAACTCCTCAACTGTGCTGGAAGCAAAATCCACAGAGACCCAAATTGCAAAGATGTGATAAAAGACAGTTTTGAAGGTGGTGATTGATGTGTGTGTGATTGATTCACCTGGTGGCACCAAGACCAATGTTGTGGGGAAAGATAGTTGTGCCATAGACATTGTTATGGCCATGAACTGCGTCAATACCATACAGTAGTGGGATGCCTAACCGTGTCTTGAGAGCCGATCTCTGGAAGTAATCAGTCATGTTATTCCACTGGAATGCTGTTGCATTTGGTGCTGGAACACTTCCTCCTCCACTCAGTACACTACCTGCAAAGTCACAACAAAGGCCCCTCACAAAGAAATTCCAAAGAGAAAGTCCAAGCACCACCTGCGAATGAGAAAGAGCAGAGAAAAACTAATGAAGAAAAAACACAGTTGTGAAAGGTCCATCAGTGAATCAGTCAGTAATTCTGCTGCTTTCGTATGTGGATCATGGCTGAATTCTTTGGTGGGATCTAGAGGTGTGGGTGAAAAAATTTCTACTACCCAGTGTAAACTTTGAAGGGAATGAAGAATGTTCAGGATGATAATCACCAACAAAGTAGTGCTCAATGTCAGAGGCATTGGCAATACTGCGCTCAATTTGTGTCATTTGCCCAATCTTCTCAGCCAGTGTCATGCGTGACAGGAGGTCTTTTACTCTTAATGCAACAGGCTGATTGCTGTCCTTGTATAACCATTTTGTGGGTGATTGTGCTGCTGCTGCATTCACCCCACCATGACTAGATGCAGCTAACATAATCAGTGTAAATGATATGGCAAGTAGCAACTCAGTCCTGTCCATTGTTTGATAACAGCAAGTTCAGCTTCCTTCCTCACTGTTGTCCAATGTTGTTATCAGTTCCTGCAGTGAGCTGCCAAAAGCAATACAAAACACATTAAATCATGAAACAAATGGCCAACAGAAGCAGATCAAAGATCACACATCGTTCTGCATTGCACATTCAGATCCAAGATCACACATATTTCACATTGCACATGATCTCAAGATTGCACATGTTTAGCATTGCACATGATCCAAGATCACACATTTTTCTGATTGCACTTGATCACAAGATCACACATGTTTTACATCATTGCACATGATCCTCCTCCTCCTCCTCCTCCTCCTACCCTAAAGGCTACAAACAGGAGGCAGAGTCTCTCTCTACACAGTCTTGATCCTGTCTCCATTTGCACTTGAAGAATCTCATGCATCTTCAAAATGAAGGCACAGAACAAATGGAAAAAATTACACAACCCAATGAGCAAACAACAACACAATAGGAACCCAAAAACCAAATCCCCCAAGTGTGCTTGCACAGAGAGAGACAGAGAGAGAGAGAGCTGGAAACAAAAACTGTTTCAAAAGTGCAACAAAATACCCAAAACTTCCAAACCCAGGATTTGCATTGTTATTAGTTGGTGGGTGGATGGGGACAAGGGGAAAATCCCATTTCCACCATACCTGCATAAAAGCTTCTTCGTCTTCTGTTGCTGCACTGCAGTACTGACCCGGCAGCTGAATTGCAAAATTCCAGACTAAGTTCTGAGCTGCAATCAGTGTAGCTCAGAAAGGAAAACTAGAGCTACTTATACCACAGAATGGAGAGTAGCCAGAAACAAAAGAAAAAGCTTCAGAAAGCTTCCATTGGAAGCTCTACTGCAATCGGTACAGAATGAGTGAGAGCGTGAGTAAAAAAGCGAAGTAAGAAACAACAGCAATAGGAATCAACAACCACACAATTCTAATAAGAAAAGAGTAGTGTATTTTATGCATGAACAGTGCAAATGAGCTGATATATATATACAGAAAAAGCGTGAAAGATGATGAAGATGAAAAAGAAGAAGAGGCGGCGTCCCACTAGGTGCACGAAAACGGAACCATTTCTTCTTGTTTGGATATGAGCATTCATGAATCCTGTCTGTTGTAGTTTTACCTTCGTCTTCTTAATAAGTAGTAGTATTGTCTTCTGTTTTCAAAACTTACCTCTTGCTTGCTAGCTACTTACTCCGAAACATCATGAACAAAAACAAATGATGTTTTTGCAGGAATTCTCTTCTCTGAGACGATCTCTTTGATTGATCAAGTACTGGACGATCCCTTTGATTGATCAAGTGCTTACACACATGCAATTCACGCATGCCCTTACACAAACACACATTCCAATGACACCGGCGACAAATCACACACACATTCCAACTACACGCATGACAACTAGACACGCATTCCAACTATACCCATGACAACAACACATGCATTCCAACCATAGCCATGACAACAACACACGCATTCCAACTATACCCATGACAACAACACATGCATTCCAACCATAGCCATGACAACAACACACGCATTCCAACTACACCCATGACAACAACACATGCATTCCAACCATACCCATGACAACAACACACGCATTCCAACTACACCCATGACAACAACACATGCATTCCAACCATACCCATGACAACAACAACAACAGAAGAAGACTGAGGAGGAAGAGGAGGAGAGGCCCAGCCAGGCATGTAGAATTAATTGTCCATGGTAAATTTGTAATAAAGTTTTAGGTTTTGGGGGAGAGGTTTGATCTCCATGGAACAAGTGTTAGCCCCAAAGAGTGCAGATGATGATGATGATGATGATGGTAATGTATAATGGAACAGGCTGGGTACAAGGTCATTGTGTCTGGTTTGGTGAACCCATTGGAAGATGATTTGGGCACAACAACACCCTTTTCAGAAAATTTAATTTGGGCTTTGCCCTGACAAATTGCTCACAGGCAGAGATAGATGCCTTACTAGATAGATAGACACAATGGCATGTTCCACAACATAATGGGTGTTCACAATTTGCAGAATGGGCATGTGGATTTTTTGAACATTGGTTAGGTCAGGCAGATATGACCCATAATATAGAGAGAGAGCTAAGAAGACCTGCTGCTGTCCATTGCGAGGGGATTTTTAAAAAGAGGCAGAAAAGACAACATCAAAATCATTTCATTGATAATCATGGTAAGTACTAACTACTGTCGATGAGGAGGAGGAGGAGGAGGAGGAGAAGAGGAAGTGCGGGGGCCTGTTGGGTCAGTAGGTAAAAGGGGGAGGAAGGCACACAGAAAGAAGCAAGCAAGAACGTGTATGACTTTTAGGAGCCACTTCTGCTGCAACTGGGTACATTTGGTGATGTCACAAAATGGCAGCAAAAGTCTGCCTGCCGTTGCACCAGAAGCACAGGTGAGGCCAAAAAATTCTTGCCATTTAACTAGTCGTTTGAGAGCCAACCGTTGGCAGCTGACAATACAAGTGCTGCAACAGTCGGATGAGGACACCAGATAGACGAATAGAGAGACAGAGACAGAGGCAAAGTGGGGTTGGTGGCAGCACAACCACAACAACACTCCGGTCCACCATTTACTCATAACTTCAGTCAGTGATTAATTGGTATTGTTTTGTTCTGTTTGGTCTCATGGGGAAGAAGAAGTCAGTGAGGTGAAGTGAAGTGAAGTGAGAACTGAAGTCAAGTGTGAAGTGAAGTGAAGTGAAGGGAAGGGACCCATAACATACTTCTGCTTCAATTTTTGTAATCTCTTTGTTATTGGGCATTGCACCCACAGGGACAAGGGACTACTATATATCGCATCTCGGATCCAACTTTTGAAAGTTTTTACCTTATTAGAACTGGTTTCTTTGATGAAAGTGTCTTAGACTATTTAGATTGGAACGGATTTTTTGGATTTTTTGGGGTGTTCAGAGAGTGTGGACACAGCAAAGTAGATGTACAATATCTTATCTATTGGCAGAGCCAGCATGTTTATGATTGCCCTTGTTTTATATTCATTTTGAGCTCAACAACTCTTCTTGAAGCAAATGTACTATGATGAGCACCCACCAGCACAGTGAACCAGCACCCACCAGCACACCATGAAGGATGGATGATGGTAAGTGGTGAGGAAACAGTTTTCTGTTGGGTTTCAGTTCACTAGCTAACCAACCATGGTGGTTAGCTCAGTTGCTTTTGTTTTCAATACTACCTATCTATACCTACCTATCTATACCTACCTAACTACCTACCTACTAACAACAACTCACTTGAGCAGGTTGTTAGTAGGTAGGTAGTAAAGAAAAACAGCCATTACCTATGTGTAAACCTACCCACTTACCTAGTAGTTATCTATTTTCGTACCTATCTACCTACAAATGAGACCATTTGGTTACCAAGGTGAAACCATATACTAACTCAGTTGAGGTTCATCCACAACTGAGTAATAATAACAAGCATCCATCCAGTGGATGGTGTGCTGGTGGGTGCTGCTTTCACTGTGGCCTGTACAAAGGAAATGGGCCCTATAGAGTGTCGGGTGTGGGCAGGACGTTGAATTACAAGCCCCTCTAACTTTGCGGCTGTCAGTGTGCCATCCTGTGTTCTGCCACAGGCAGTGACATCAAAGTCAATAAACATAAACTAATGGAAGTCTGATCAGAAGTAGCTGGAACTTGGTAGCTGGTTTGATTCATGGTCCTGTGTGTGTGTGCGCGTGTGTGGGGTCACCAGTTCAGAGTGCAGGCACAATGTGTAGGACATTTTTAAAACATGTCCTGCACGTCCTGCACGTCCTGCCTACCATGCAGTCCTCTACACACTCACCTGCCTACTTTGTCCGGGGTTTTTTAATGTCCTCCTATTCCACCTAGGAACATGGCAAGCTTGGTTGGGTGAGTTGTCATTATGTGAGGTGACAATTGTATTCCACGTAGGAATATGGCAAGTTCAGTTGGGTGGCAAGCTTGGTTGAGTAAGCTATCATTCTATTAGGTGACAATGAGTTCTACTAGGGCCTTATTATTTTGGTTAGGGTTATATGGTGCAATTTTCACATTTATACAAGTTATTAATTACATAAGTGGATCATAATCTTATGTGTGAGATCTTCATAACCAATCTGTTATTTATTTTTAATTTCTTGATGGAGATTTCAACTTAATTGCCAACATTATACAAAGAATTTTTCAAATCGTAACCACTAGACATAAATGTGACAAACCCCCAAACTAAAACAATCTTTTGTCTATTGTTAGTGATTTGTTTTTAAAAAAAATGAATTTGTGACAAAATATTCCATTTTCAAAAAATTGTGTCACTTGTTGGTGATTTTTTTGCTGACAAATAAAGATGATTTGTTAGATCCCATCACACCAAGAAACTTTCATAAGTTTTTTTTTTTTTTTTAAAAAAACAAATTCTCACTATTATAACAACTTACTTGACAAGGTAACAAGGTCTATTGTAGAGAATGGGACCTTGGGAAGAACACTTAAACCACTTTCATCAATGATGACCTCAATATGAAAACATGGAATGCCTTTTGCATGTTTAGAAAGATTACAACAAACAATTGTAATACCATTTTGGACAAAGATTTCGACAATAATAATTTCAAGACTATTAATCACACACAACATTTTTGTCATGCACTACAAGATTGACACCCAACACTATTGAAACCAACAAAATTATACACGTGTAAACATGCACTCAATTTTTCTTTTAATTCACTTGCAAATTGCAAGAATCCAAGTTCAAAACACATCAACATAATTTTGTGTCTCCTATATGCTTTGAAATCTTAAAATACAAAATATGACATTCTAAAATCACACCATGGTGATAGCCATACCCAACACACACAAAAAAAACAAACTAGAGTTTGATTCACATTGAAATGGGTCCCAATAAATAATAAACTACATGAAACTAATGTGCTACAACAAATACTTAATAATTGTTATGTGCTACAAGATTTGGCACCCAACATTATCAAAACTAACAAAGTCATTATAATGAAAACATGCACATAATCACCCCCTAGCTGGGATAAAAGTTTGGTTACACCAAATAGACAAATCTATGATCAAATAGGACACAATGTGATATGGTAATCCATGAAAGGAATTTAGTTCCAAACATGATGAAACTAGTTAGTTAGGTGCAATGTGAACCCTAACATTAGTTGCTTAGTTGTAATCCCTTATGTTCAACCAACAACCTTCTTTGAAAAGCATCCATTGTCCCAATTAAAAACATGTTTATGTATTAGTATTGAACAAAACATCAAAACAAGTTTAATTGGTGCATTGTGAACACACCCAATGTCTTATTGGAACCTCCACAAGTGGTGGTGTAAAACAACCCATATGTTGGATCTTTTGGAATTAATGGTCACAAAACAACATGGTTTTACACCTCCACTAGTCAAAAAATGAAGTGCATTTCATTAACCTAAATCATTATGAAACTTCAAAAGTTGAAATAAATTCATCCCACCCTAATCATTTCACCTTGTTTAAAGTTATGTCACTATAAGGTCATTATGTAATCATCATGTTTCATTATTAATTGACATAATACACTACTAATTGAAATGATTCACTATGATACATGGGCTTTTTTTATGTTATTTTTTAAATACCTTAGGTTATTGAAGCCTAGGCTATATTTTATGATATTTTAAACTAGTATACCCTATGTTGCTTCAAATTATTCTACCTTATATTATTATTGATTTCTTTTTATTATTCCACCCTAGTTTATTATAGGTTATTTTTAGTTATTTTAGGTTATTCCATCCTATATTATTTTATGTTATTTACATGTTAATTGATATTTTTACTGTTGTATCTTTATAGGGTTTTTTTTTACCATTATAAATAATAATTCCCATTTTACCTTTTTAGTATAATAATCAACTATTAATAATATTAGTAGTTAGGTAATATTTGAATTAATTTACTAGCTAATTAATCTACACTTGAATTTGAATTAATTTACAAGCCATATGATTATTTATGTCATTGTTAATGTTAAGTTACTAATATTAATTACTAGTAAAACCTAAACATTATGAAAAAAAAACATTTGTATCATTTTACTCATGCAATGAAACATATCAAAATTTTGTTATAAAAGGATCAATTTTCAATACTTTTTAAGTATTGGCCATACTTATTGTTGATTTTCATCAAAATGAAAGTAACTTTAATAAGATTTAAATTACTTATAAATAAGTTAATACATATTGGGACGATTTGGATAATTTTTCTAAGAAACAGATATTATTTATATTTGAATTGAATGTGTAAAAGTACACACTAACATTACTTTAGGTTTTTTTAAATTATTTTAAAGCATCCCATCTTATGTTATTCTAGGTTAATATAGATTATTACATTTTAAATTATTTTATCCAATGATATTCTTATTAATTACTCTAAGTTATTCCACTATTGGCTATTGTATGTTATTTTACCTTAGGTTATTATTAATTATTATTAATTATTTCATTTTAAATTATTTAAAATTTTGTTTCTTAGGTTATTTTTTGTTATTCTAAACCATTTTAGATATTTTACCCAAGGTTATTTTTAATTATTTTACATTATTCCACCTTAGGCTAATTATATAAATTATTTTATTATAGGCTATTCTAGGCTAATTAAAATAAGCAAACATATCTTAAGGTGAATAATTTGGAATAACAAATAATAAGCTCTAATAACCAAAAATAATTTAGAATAACTTAAGGTGGAATAGCCTATAATATACAATAATATTTTAAGGTATATTAATTAAAAATAATCAAGCTAGAATAATTTTAAATAACATAAGGTGGAATAACCTAACATAATTGAATGTAATTTAAAGATAGAATAACCAATAATAAAGTAATGTAAAATAATGTAAGGTGGAATAGCTTAGAATACCTAAAATACTCTAAAGTGAAATAACTTAAAATAACCAAAAAAGAACCTAAAGTATAATAACTTAAAATAACATAAGGTGAATTAAACTATAATAATTTAAAATGAATTGGTTTAGAATAGTTGAAAACAACTAAAATAACCTAGGGTGGAATAACATAAAATAGTTTAGGGTACAATAACCTAAAATAACCAAGGATAAAATAATTGAAAATAACTTATGATGGAATAATTGTAAATAACTTAAGGTAGGTAACTTAAAATAGTCAATAATAACATATTAATCTAAAATTTAAGCTTGTGGTAGCTTATGAATATCCTAGGGTAGCTTACATTAACTTTAAAATATTTTAAAATAACTTACATTAATTGAAAAATAATTCAAGAATAATAAATAAGATTGGTTTAAAAACCCTTACCTACGGTAACCTCCACATAGGTTAAAAAAAGAATGTGCATACTAATATGTGATGACAAATCATTTCATTGATTTAAATAATGGTACAATGGTTAAAGATTTATTTTTTAAAAATGGAGGTGAAGGGAGGTGAGGGTTCAAACCTTCACATTTGCACTTTAAGTTGATGGGCTAGTTGATTTAGACTAGATGAAAACACACTACAATGTCCATAAAATATTGCCACAAGGTAATTTTTGTACGATTTTGGAATATGTAATTGACCATGTGATTCAATATAATCAATTAAAATGAGAAAGGACAACATTATATGTTATATATAATGCAATCACATTATATGAATTTCATGGATAGTTTTTGAATAACCATAACATAATGAACTTTCCAAGGAAAACCCAAACACCTACAATAAAGGAATATGGACTCCATGCACCTTCATATAATGTTTTCTAATGAGCAAAGGACTCAATGGTAAAATGATGTGGTAACATTAATACCAAAGAGGACTTTTTGGAAGGAATTTGATGACCAATTTTTTTAAAAATGGACCTTGAATTATGAATTTTTTTATTAAGTCTTTTATTTAATGAAAGTAATAGTTTAAAAGGTCATCTTTCAAATTTAAGTTTTCCATATGGTAAATTAGGGTTTTTAAAAATTTATAATAATTTTATAATGATAACTTGTAAACGACTTGTGTGATTCAAGGTATCTTGCCTTTAGACTATCTTCACAATGTTAATTTAAGCAATTATGGACTTCCACATGTGCTTAAAAGTGTTACACCTTAGTGTGCTTTCATGTTTAAATTAGCTAAGTTTTTAGATGCCTAATTTAATGTAGCTATAAACTAGGAAACTAGTTTAGTAAATTTGATTAACTATTAATGAATTAACTATTTATAATGAATTTGATTAAATATTAATGAATTAAATATTAATGAATTTGATTAACTATTAATTAATTCATTTGTCCCTAACAACTGGTCCTTATTTATTAAGGGGTTGGCCATTTTCACAATGGTAATTTTGTCCAAGTTCATTCAAAATCTACTGAATTGGGACAAATATTGGTGCAATGTTCATGATTATCCACATAACATGAATTATAAACTTGATAGGATTATGGCCAATGATGGATCCACTATACGATCCACATGCAAGTTGTCTTTCCATATTTGACAATCTCAACCTTTCAATAACAAAACTCCAAAAGGTAAAACATTTTTTACAAGTACAACAACATGACTAGTCGTTACATCCAATGTGGTAGGTGTTGTTTGCTACAAATAAACATAATCTCCAAGCTCGAACCTTTAAAGCTTAAGTTGGGTACCTAACTCCATGGATGGTGGCAACCCATAAAGTATTTCAATGTTGTGCAATGGCCAAATGTTCCATTAGCATGGGCATGATTCTTTTGAACAAGGTTGCATGTTGTTAACAAACTTGAACCCACACATTGGGATCATCAAGATTAACCACATGGACCTATAAATGGATGTTGGTAATTGGGGTTCATGTCCAAAAATAAAAAAGGAAAGGGAAAATGATGCAAGGGACATTTGCTTCCTGAATCAATATCCCATGGCCAACCATGGCAATTGTATATCCCAATCACTTATATGCCATTTTTGTAATTCATATTTCATAAACCTTTTTTCACCATTTCTACTATTATTTCAACCAAAACATTAGTTTCAAGATGATCATGTAAAAATAGTCCTATGGCCAATCAAAACCTATTCATGCACTCTTAAATTAATTCTCCCTATAATTTTGTGCCTTGATATATGAACACTTCTATTGAAGCACCAAAGTCTACTTAAAACTTGGTCCAAAAATGCATAAGCAACCTTTTCATTCCTTTTGTCCCAAAGTGTAGCCAATTCAATTCATTTGAAAAATTGTTTAATCATAACTACCACATACCAATTATCCCAAAAATGTCCCAACTCCTCATGTCTCACAATGTTTTTTCATAATTTTAGCCATTTGGCCATATCTTTGTATCAATCCCAAATTTGACTCCCTTGTTTATAACTTTATAGGCAAGTCAACACTTGTGCATCCCCAAAGATGTCCACAAGTTTAATGTCATCAAGTGACCTTTGAATTTTTAAAAATATTTAAAGAATCCATTTAAGCTTTACATGATACCTCTTTGTGACCATTTGCAAAAATGCAAATGAATGAAACAAAATACCAACTAGGCATTGTTTTCAAGTTTATTTCCACATGCCAACATGTTAGGATGGTATCCAACACATTAGAATTCAAATTCTTACTCAACCCATCCTCATCCTTGTTGATTGTTCTAGTTTAATGTTTGACATCAAATTTGTATTTGTAAAAAATGAAAGCCCATTTTGCCAACTTCCTAATGAGCCGGTCAAATTCCATGAACCATTTCAATGGTTGGTGATCAATCACCAAGGTGAATGGGTTATTAAACAAATAACATCAGAATGTGGCCATGGCCCAAACGATGGCCAACACATTCCCCTTCAAATGAACTACATGTTGCTTTTACTTAGTTATTGGGTTGACTTGCATTAACCACCATAGACTCTTGGTTTTCTTCATCAAGTTGTGTGAGAATTGCTCTAAGTCCCAAAACACTGCACTTTGTATGTAATTGGAAAGGATGACCTTTAATGGGTTTTTTTAAAATGGGTGTAGAATTAAGCCTAATTTTCAAGTCCTAAAAAACTCATTCTTGTGCAACCCTTTAAATGAACTTTTCATTAACCTTGGTTAATTGAGTCAAGGGTGTGACAATTCGATGAAACCTTTTTAAAAACCACCAGAAATAGTTTTTCAACCCTAAAAATGCCTTCAATTGACTATCATTAGTTGGTTTAAAACCTTGGAAATTGCATCTATCTTAGCCTTTTGGATTCCCAAATATTCCACATGGGATTTTTAAAACCTATGCTTTCTAAGGTGTAATTTCAACCATGCATCCTCAAATGTTTAAACACATCTTGCAAGTGATAACCATGTTTCTCCACGATGGAACTAAACATAATGATCTCATCAATTTAACACAAAATCCAAGCCTACAAGAAGTCAATCCATCACCTTTTGGAACTTTGCAAGTGTTTTCTTCAACCTAAAAGGTAAAAAATTTCATTGATACAAATAGTCCTTCCCATTTTGATCAATGCCCCAAAATGTAGTCTTCATTTTGTCACCTTCACAAAGAGGCAACTAATGATATCCAAATCATAAATCCAAAAGTTAAACACTTTAACATGGCCAAGAGAATTTTAAAACTTTTTCAAGGCAATGGCATGGCATATGTGTACTTGCTTGTTGACCAAAGTCTATTGTCTCCACACTCCAATGTTCAATCCAATCATCAAAAATATCTTTCTTGAGAAAACATAATTGTGGTTAATGCATATTCCCCTTTGGAAAGCTCCACCAACCTTACCTCCAAAAGCTCCTCCATTTGAACTTTCATTAAACTTTTTCCATGTCACTCAACCTATATGGTCATTAAAAAAAATGGAGACACCACCAATTGATCCAACACCTCATACAAAATATTGGACAAGGAATTGACATTGATGCCCATATCTTGATTGCCACCTACATCACAAATTTACAAGCTTCATAGGTTCGTTCCAAATTTGTGCAAAATTTGTTATTTCATAGGTTTGTATTGTTTACATATGAATGACATCATTATTTAAACACAAAAGTCATGTGCACAACTTTTGGGTGTAAAAAACACAAATAGACATACAACATATGTGTTTAAATAATACAAATAGGCATTAAAATTTGTGTTTAAACAATGCACACAATATTGATGTTCAAACAATACAAATAGATGAATGACATTCATGTCTTCTCCATATGAACCTATGAAAAGTAGATTTTGCACGATTATTATTACCAATCGTGACCCATGAAATTTATGATGTAGGTTTATAAGAAACAATGATCTTATCCCAAAAGTGTAATACAAATCCCATGGGATACAACATAACACCTTCAAAAAACACATCATATGATGTAACATTTGTCATCATAGTTCAAATCTAAATGGATGATTAGTTTGTTAGGTGGTTAGGGTTCAAATGCACCAAAATGTTAGTCTTGGTAAGCCCACATGTTTTTTCGTATCATTACTACAATTCATGGTTTTTTCGATTGGGTTTTCTAGTCAAAAGTGATAGGCGTAAAAAAAACCACCCTATCAATTTAGACAAGTCATTTGTACATGTCCAACATGATTGGGTAGTCAAATTGAACCTTGTCATTTTGACTAGTGGAGTGGTTAACAAAATGACTAACTATTTGATAATGGATAATGGACCATTTGATTAGGTCAATTTTATACCTAAATTAAAATCATTTTTTAGATTATTATTTTAAAAATTAATAGGTAGGTAGGTAGTAAATAGGTTTAGGTAGGTCAAAAAAAGATATTTAGGTATGTAGGTGCTAACTTACCCTACCCTACATAACTTACCTACCTAATTTAACCTAATCTACGTACCTTAACTTTTTTAACATGCACATAGGTTATAAGGAATTAAACCCCAAACCTTCTCAATGATAAACCAAATCTTTACCAATGGATTACACCATAAAAAATGTTCAACTTTTATCAAGTTTTTAATTTCACATCATTAAACGTAATGGCTAAACTTAAATGACAACTAATGGCTAAACGTAATGATTTAAAATAATGATTAAACTTAGTGATTTAAAATAATGGTTAAACTTAATGGTTAAATTCAATTATTTAAAATAATAGCTAAATTTAATGGCTAAACTCAATGACTTAAAGTAATGGTTAAATTTAATGGTTAAACTATTAATTCAACCTAGTGGCTAAACTTAATGACTTAAATTATTAGTTCAACTTAGTGGCTAAACTTAATGACTTAAACTATTAATTAAACTTAGTGGCTAAATTCAACAACTTAAACTATTAGCTAAACCTAGTGGCTAAACTCAATGACTTAAACTATTACCTAAACCTAGAAGCTAAAATTAGTGACTTAAACTATTAGCTAAACTTAATGGTTAAATTTAGTGGTTAAATTTAGTGACCTAAAGTAATGGCTAAACTTAGTGGCAAAACTTAATGAATTGAAATAATGGTTAAACTTAGTGGCCAAATTTAATGACTTAAAATAATGGCTAAATATAATGGTTAAATCTAATGGTTAAACTTAGTGACCTAAAGTAATGGTTAAACTTAGTGATTAAAAATAATGGCTAAACCTTGATTAAACCTAATGATTAAATATAATGGTTAAACTTAGTTGATAAACCTAATGGTTAAATTTCATGGCTAAACATAAGTTAAATCTAGTGGGTGATTTTAATGGCTAAACATAGTGGCTAAACTTAAACTATAATTAGTGGCTATACTTATTGGCCAAATTTAATGGTTCAACTTAAGCTAAACTTAATGGTTAAATCTAGTGACTAAACCTTGTGGTTACACATAATGGTTAAAATTAAATAAATAAGTGGGTGGATAAGTAAGTAGATAATATGTAGGTAGGTAGGTAGGTAGGTGAGAAGGTATAGGTAAATAGGTTGATAGGTAAATAATAGTTAAATAAGTGGGTGGGTAATAAGTAAGTAAGTGGTTAATTAAATAAATAGGTGGATGAATAGGTAGGAGGTAGATACATAGAGTAGTAGACCATGTCATATTTGATTAAGGATCATTGACCATCTTGATTAAATATTCAACTTGATTAAAAACCATTGGTCCTTTTTACTAAGGACAATTGATCATTTTGACTAAATGTTCAATTTAATTAAAGACCATTGGTCATTTTGATTAAAAATCTTTGGCCATCTCGATTAAATGTTCAACTTTATTAAAAGCCATTGGTTATTTTGATTAAAGTTATACAACTTGATTATGTGTATTTAGTCAAATAAACTAATATAATCAAATTTATTAGTCAACATATAATGTGTCATTCAAGCCCCTGGCCTTTAGTCAAAATGTACATGTCCATTAATCAAAATGACAAGTTAGTCAATTTGAACCTCTTAAAAAACCATGATTTGTAGTAGTGGATGCACCCATTGATGTCTGAATCTAATATGAACTTGGTTCAAGTCTTCTTGACTCACCAATGTTGATTAGGCCCAACATCATTAATTGGGCACCATAATCTAATAAAACTTTCTAAGATAAAAATACTTACCCATTTCCATTCTTTTTGAATTGAAAAAAACCTTCCTTGTTGCACATGAAGACCATCAATGGTGTGACTAATGTTTAATCAATCACAACTCATGTTAAAAGGTTGGATAATTTGGCAATTGTAACTTGCCATGGAGGAAGGAGGAATATCCACATGAAAATGTTTTTTTTTAGGGTTTTTTCCATGTTGTTTGTTATTAACATGTTAATTATTAGTGATCAATTCCTCCAATTATGCAAATTGATCTTATGTGATGGTCATGCCACCATTTTTGGCTTTGATCATTAGCATTATTTGAAGTTTTACTTGTAGTTTTACTTTTAAACTGAAAAATCTTGCTTTCCCCAAGTCCTCTTTTGACCAAACCCATTCTTGGGTGGTACCATTTAGAATTGCTTCAAAAAATGGTTAAAGAACCAAAAGTGACCAAATCACTTTTTTGGAACCTTTCATTTAATTTTTTTTCACAACTATAATTTTATTCTCATGTTTATCCATTGCATGTTTTAATATATGGCTCAAAGTTTATTTTGGATTTTTTTAAATTGAAAATATTACAAATTTATATTCTTAATAATGATCGTTATTTTAGAAATCACATTCTTTAACTTTGGAAATTCATAACTAAATTATATTAATAAAAAATAAAGCTTCAAAATTACCTTAGGAAAAAATTCCCAATAAAATTCCCAAATCATGTTTCAAATTTATGTTCTTAACCAAAAAGTTCAAAGACAAGAACCAATGTTACATTCCTAAAACTTCTTTAAATGTAATGATTAGAAATATCAAGTACAAAATATTATTGATATTATTGAAATTTCAAAATCTATGGAACCTAATAAATGTATTCATTAAAATAATTGAATGAAAATATTTATTTTTATGTTTCATATTTTTTTAAAAATTCAATGGATCGAATAGAATCAAGTTGTGACATTCTTAGTGGTACCACCCAAGGATGGGTTTGCCCCTTTACCTTTACTATCCTTGTTGCTAGTAGATTTGGTAAAAATAAACTCTAAATGCAATGAACAGTGATGGTCAATGTCATGACCATCAACACCACAATGTTCACATTTTTCATTACTTGAAGATGTGGGTTTGAATGTAAATGTTATACCCTTTTTTGGGCATTCCTTCATTAGGGATCTCCATAAGTCCAACACACAACCCCTTGACCTTGTTCCACAAAAAAAGACAAGGAAATTCCAAATTGATTCCCTTTTGGCCTTCTCCCTCCAAATGGCAATTAACTCCTCTTTTTTGGAATCCTTTTGGATGGTCATGGTGATGGCAGCTTACCAATTTCCACCACATAAAATCCTTGATTAATCTTTTCCACAATGTCGAATGCTTCTTCTAGTGTGGCATGACCTTCATGATTAATGATGAATTGAGGTTTTGCCATCCAATTTGCACCTTTTTGTTTTGTTTGGACATGTATAACTACACCAATTATCATTATGTGAACCCATCATTGCTTTCCTTGGCAAATCATGCCAACATTGTGTACATGGTGCATGAATATCATCCTTTTCCCTTATAAAATCTTAGATTTTTTACATCTAATTTGTATGAATGTTCCCATACTTTAATCCTAGACACTTGAAACATTGATCCAATGGGTCAAATGGTGGTGGATCAGCAATGGTTGTCATGGCACCCAATGTTGCTTAGGAAATTTGTGACATAAAATGTGTGGGATCCAATGAGTCCACATAAGCCATAACACCAAAACTCTTGGTGGAGGAATATGTTGAATCATCTTGAAAATTAATGTTGGGTTGATTAGGATATGACATGGTTGCCCTTGACAATATTGCCCTTTCCTTCAAAGTTATTATGAGTTCCATGCATTGTGTTAAATATTATTACACAACCTGGAGAATTGTAGCATGTTTTGACCAATGTTTTTCATAAGTTTCCAATGCCCACCAAGGATTACAAGAGGGTTCCTTTGCCTTTTGGCTTGCATCTAGGTCTTGAACTTCCATTCACTAAATGAAATGGTGCCCACCCATCCAAAAAAACAAATCTCTGACAAACCTAGGGTTTTTCATATCCTCTTTTGTATCTCCAAATGACCTTACAACAAATGTGAAACTTGTAAAGGAATCTTTTTTGACTTCATAATCCAAGTTTTTTTTATTAGAATCCTCAACATGTCTTTCTAGGGATGGTGACATATAATATTATTTTCAAGTTTGCATACAATGTGCCCTTAAGCCTTAACCTTATCCTTAATATGGGTAATTAATTTTGTTGAACTTGTTACGGCTATAACCCAAAATTAAATTTAAAGTGCGCTTACATCCACCCACCAAGCTTTATAAAGCCAGACACATGTGATGGCTCACTATGAACATGACAAAAACAATTTATTAGTCATCACCATGATTTCATTATCATACAACAATCAATGGAATAATCCTAATGATGAAATCTAGGAAATGCTCACAATAATGCCAACCTAGGTTTATAACTCAAACCTTATTAAATCCCAATTATTGTTTGGGCAATTCATGAGTCAAGTAGGACTTACACAATGGTCAGAATTGATAGGTAGCCTTGTCCCATGCTAGACCATTAACCACAACAATGACAACCCCGAGGTTCATTGTGACTATCAACATGCATGGGTAGGCTTGTAGCCTTTCATCTTGAGTTTTTCACTATGCAATATGCATAGGTTTCAAAGAAATCAACCCATAAACATGTGTTTGTTTTAAGGTGTCAAGCAATGGCACACAACTTAACAAGCCCCCCTACCTCCTAAAAATAAATGATAGTCCAACTAACATAATGATAGGAAACAAATGCATAACCCAACAACATTAATGGGGGCATTTACACAACAAACAAGAAGCTAACATGCAACACTTCCACCCTTTTTGTAAGCCAAAAATGTTTAACCTACAATAACAAATTATTATAAAAAGGGAAAGGCTAATGGCGTGGCATTCCACATTTATTAATGGCATGACATTCCACCACTTGTGATAAGTAAATGCTTACCCACACACTTGGTGACAACTTGTCACACACTTGCTAACTCTTGCACTTGCTTCCTTGATTATGCTAAAAAAAAACCTCCAATTTTATTTATTTTTTGAATGAACTAAAATTTCCCTCATACATTCACCTCTTCTTTAAGACTCCAATGCCATAGGTAATTTGAAAATCTAATCTCCTATGAAACCATCATCCATGGTGAATTTTTTAAATTTTCCAAATTGGAAATGGAAATTAATTTTTAATCTAATTGATTAAAAATCTGTGAATTATTTTAAATTCATGACATGTCATGAATTTGTGTATGTCCATCTTCAATTGTACAATAAATTACATATGCTTGCACATCACGTTCAATCACAAGACCTTATTTGCCAACTAGACAAACCATCCATTCATCGGGTCAAATACGTCTAATTTAAATATCTTTGGCCACATCCACCATATTTAACAACCAAAAAGGATGAAAAATCAACTTCATCCAAATTATGGATGATTAGTTGTCCTTTTGGATGAACACTTGAAGAAAAAGAAAAAGAAAATTTGGAGCCCAAGCAAGTCCAAATTCAAATCTTGAACCACACGAAGCTAACCATATATTTCCAAGGCTTGGAAAAAATTTCAAAGGCTAAGGACAATGACAATGGCAATGGCAATGGTGTGCACGGTCAAGTTGCAACCTTGATTCCCTGCTGCTTCTTGTAACTTATAGTTCTTATTGTAGGTGTTATTGTTGTTGCACCAACTACTATTACTTCGTGTGAAAACAAAAACAATGGGGATGGGCCCCAATTGCTGAAAATAGGAAGCCCATTGGAGTTCATAGCTTCAACAACAATGGTGTTTAAAATCAGTAGTAGGTCATGTTGCCAAATTGCTCTTGTTACTATACAATGACATAACAATGCATTATGTGCCTTGCTTGAAGACATTGAAATAGACAAAGATGTTAAGTGCCCAAGGTCTAATGGCCCACTCAAGCTATCTGAACTCGGTTAGTTGTTGGCCCTCCACCTTACTACACACACGGTTGCATTGTTGAATTGCAAAGACCTTTCCTCACATCTCTTTTCAAACTTTGGGTACCCAACCAAACCCCTTTTTGGGTTCAACTCCCAAAGGAATTATCAATGAAAAATGACACCAAGAAAACTGAAATCTCTTTTAAAGCTTATTCAACTTGGAGCAACCAAGATTGATGTCCAATTACAACTCCTACCCTTGTTGCAACACACTCTCTTACAACAATTTTTTTTAATGTTAAAAGAAAAACTAATCAAAGTTCACATTGTTTGAAATGTTCAAATCATACAAGTCTTCTATACTTAGCATTTGGAATGCTTCTTGCAAGCATTGTATTTTAAAACATTAGTAACATCCTCCATCATTTAGAATAGATAAAACAATATACATGCATTTCATAACTAAAAGATAGTAAATGCTACAAATATCAAACTACACAAAGACAAACCACCTCACAAAACAAAACTCAATAACATAAAAGGGAATATATAATGACATGCAAAATGCAACAAAAGAAAAAATAAAATCAATTCTACACTGTCAAGTTAAAAATGTCTAGTCATTATAGAAAGATCCATAATCTTTACACCACTTGAATTTTTTTTATGAATTTCAATTTTCAATTCAAATTATCTTAGTTAGTCATAAAATAATTTAAGTAAAAAAAAATGCTGAAAATTTTGTACACATGGGAGGTTTTCCTTGTGAGAGTTCTACCATGTTTAATGAGTTAGACTTTACTTCTTGTCAACTCATTTCACATCATGTAACTCCTTTGACAACATTTTCCTTTATACATAACTCTAGTTGTCCTCACCATTGATTCATATACAAAACATGGTCTCCATCATCAATTCACATTACAGGTGAAATTGATTGCATCAAAAGAGGATATCACAAATGGGTGCATTTCTCACCTAGGAAGAATTTGAAAAAAATGCCCTTAAAAGGACGCCCATGCCAATTACATACTTTGAACAAGCACCATAGAACCCCTTCATCTTGCAAATTTAAGGTGAAACGGCTTTCCATCAAGTGGTTAATGTATTCTACTATATGGTTGTCTTTTAAGGCATAATCGATGTGAATCAAGTTGGTTCACATCACAAGTGGAACTAGTAGAACCCAAAGTGGAATTAATAGATGACCAATTCTCCCACCTAGGGAAAACCTTACAAAAGTGTTTGAGAAATATTAATTCATCCCTTCAATGGATATTTATTTTTTCATTAGGAAGGCACAATTTTTTACAACATTATCTTTCATCTACTATGGTTAGGGTTAGTTATCATATGTTGTTAAGAGATGTTTAATTCTAAAATAGGGCTAATAGTTAGGTGCTAGTAAGTTATTGTTTTCAAGTTTAGAAACAAAGGATTGAATCCTTGTTTCATCATTAATAAAAGGATCTTCATTCTTAAGCTGCTTTATACATGGTATATTCCAATGTTTAATTGTAAGTGTTTTGTGATGTAGCCAAAGTGGCGATTGACCCAAAAACAATTTAGCCAAATTTGGATACATACATAATTCAAAAGTTTTAGAAAATTGAAAATTTTCAATATTCTTAATCTCTAGTTGGAACTTATCATGAAATTCTAGAGATTTGGATTTGAACATTGCTTCGGTGCATAAGGTGACTTTAAAAGGATCTCTTACATGTGGACCTTCATTGTGATCCATTTCACATTCATTCGATGCAAGGCATAAGGTGATTTTGAACATTGATTCGGTGCAGAAGACATTCGGTGTGAATATTATCTAGAACCAGTGAGAATGAGTAATAATATATGTCAATGCATGTAGCCTTAACAACACCACCCCATATCTGTGATAGTGAAAATGCTGAGCGGAAAATGAAACCATGCAAAGAAGACTAATAGGCAAGTAAATTGCAGCAAAAGAGACACAAAGCAAATATGAACCCAAATGTTGAAATGGTAACATGCAATGCATAGAATTTATAATAGAGTCTTTTATAGTGTGGAAGTGTCACAATTGTTTGGGAGTGTGTTTTTTTTCCCTATGGTAACACCTTCTATTCTTGAGGATCATTGACTTGAGTCTATTGTACAAATGGCTTAACCGTATATGATTTCGTGTTATATCCTTGCATTCAAGATCGAAAAGCTCTGGTAAGAAGATTTCTTACCAGCACAATCAATCCATATTTGAGCTAATAATGTCCTATGTGCACAGATGCCACTCATGCTTGTTTGCTATGCCAAGCTTTGCTACAACACTAAACAGCAATGATCTGTAAGAATCTGGATTGCCCTCTAATTCTGGCTGAAACCACCAATGTAATTTGACAATCTCTTGGGGTTGCAGGCATTGCTGCTCTCTTTATTTTACTATATTTCAGAGCAAAATCAGTATTCAGTTGGCTGTACAAAACACCCAAAAACACAGGAGAAAATGTTACACCTTGAAGAGTGAACTCAATGAGGACTGCATAATTTCACAACCCTAGTGGGACTCCTCAGTAGTAATAATGTCACCCTCAAGCATAGTGACCCAAGATTGAAAAAAAGCCTTAGCGTTATGGATGTTTCTTCTTTGAAACCCGGTGACTCAAATCTCATGTGAAATTGTGAAAGGTATTATAATCAAGGGGGAAGGAATGAAGGAACAAATTGCTAACCTTTATGAATTGCAAATTCCATTAGACAGATATCATCATGATAACACTGCTTCAGTTCTACTTTCTGGTTTTGCTGTCTGAAGAGCACAGGCTTAAGAACCTTGCACATTGAAAATTGTTGTAGGCACACAAAATTGACCACTGCCAAATCACAGACATAGAAATTTACTGTTAGCACCCAATTCTTCACAACCAACCACACAATTCTTCAAAAGAAAACACCCAATTCTTCAAAAAGAAAGCACACTATAATTCATCACAACTAAAAGCAAAAATGGGGAAGAAAAATCTAAACCTTTTCCACACAAAACTCAATATTCCAATGGAACAGCTAACAACAGAGAGAGAGATGCAAACAAACTGGAAGAAACCACAGAAATCATCAAAACTGGAGCTTTTGAGTAGAGAATTTCAATCGAATAGAGAAATGAAATCACCCACAATACACTGCTGGGATATGGCACAGTTTGAGAGCAAGAGAAAAAAAAAGGCCCAGGAGATCAGAAACAAAGCAAGAAATCAGAGGAAAATGTAGAGGAAAATCTCGTGCACTCACAATGAAGTATACTCTGTGATGACGAACTTTTGTCCATCTTGTGCTCCCCAACACTTCGCATCCTCCCAAAGCTTGGCAGTTCTGAACTTCCACGAGATCCACACCAGCTTCAGATGATGGCAAATCACAAGCAGTTGCATTCGCAGATGATGATGACAAATCCAAACCAGCTGCAATACTCAAAACAGCGTTTGCATTTGCAAGCAATCGTGCATCCAGAGCAGCTGCATTTCCAGGCGATGGCGACACATCTGCAGCAACAGCAGCAGCTGCATTTGCATTTGCAGGTGATGTCATATCTGCAGTAGCTGAATCCCAAGCACCTGCATTCGCATTTGCAGGTGATGGTGCATCCAAAGCAGCAGCTGCATTTACAGGTGATGGTGAATCCAAAGCAGCAGCTGTGTTTACAGGTGATGGTAAAGAACCTGCATTTGCAATTACAGGCAGAAAGGGGCAAAGCTCCTCCTCATGATCAGTGCCATTGCAACTCATTGAAGAGCTTCTCATGTGGTATAGATGTGGAAGTGTAGGAGGTACATGAAGATGGCAGCCCGGGAGTTAAGTTGTGCCTTGCAGTTGTTGCTACTGCTACGATGAGACGAGCAGCGAAATCAGGGATGATGTTGAAGCAGTTGCTACTGCGACTGAGACTTGTTCTTCTAGTTTCTTGATCCTTCTCCTCCTCCTCCTCTTGCTGATGCTGCTGTTGCTGCTCCAGAGACTCGAACGAAGCATGTGAACTAGGAGGACAGGGATGGCTCAGTGCTGCGTTCAGGCTGTGTCAATGCATGCAGGTAGCAGCCACTCAAGGACGGATTCGAGGCAAAATGTTTGGAAATAGAAACATAAACGGAACTAGCGATGAGTTTGTAATGAGGACGAGAAGAAACAAGAGCATCAAAACTACTGGGTGGTGCTCAGCTTTTTACGGTTAGTGGTGCTGCTTTTTTGGGTGCCGGGGTTTTGTACAGTTTTAGGACCATTGCAAGCGGACAGATGAGGATCGACCTGGAATTGTCCCACCAACAAATGTGCAGGTGGTGGTCGTCAGACAGCGAGATTGCAATTGGGTTGGGACGCTTGAGAGGGAATTTCATGGGGTCGACTTGGGATGCTCTTATCTTTGAATTCCTGGAGGGACATTCAACAATAGAACTGCAGATCCTGTTATCAACTAATGAACAAAAAGTCTTGCAAATTATTAGGTCCTTGTCTTCTTTTGAGGTAAACCTAAAGCAATGGTTCATGTGAACTAGGATTAAGTTCTGTGAATTATGTAGTGTGTTGTTACCAGAAAGATAATTTGCGTGTGATTCAAAATGTATTTTATATGAATGAAGGCTGAAGTAACGGAAGCATTGACTTTCAACAATTTTTATTGAGCAACTCAAATAGTTGACATGCTAGATTATTAGTAACCATTGTATATTGTGAAATTTCCAAGGTTTTCCAGAAAGTTCATTTCAGGATTTGAATTTTGTTGGTATCCTGATTTCACTAAAATTCAGTAATAAAATACTAAAAACTTGGGGCACCATGTTATAATATTGTTAAAGTAAGTACCAAAACAACCCTACTACAAGGGTTTCAAAGGTTGGAATGCATGCAAACACATTTAGCCAGACAATTTCATTGTTGCTTTCAATCTCTCAACTCAAATGTAGTCTTTAACAATGTTGGCAGGTTTAGGGTACTAGATCAGGTTTTTTGGATGCTTTTCAAGTACCAAAACTTAATTATAGGTCTAGAATTTTGTTGGAGTCAGAATTACAACTGGACCAATGGAATTGACCCCATGTAGGAACTACATTTGGAACGAAAACAAGGTTGTTGGGATGGATGACATCCCATAACCTACGAGAACGCTCCTATACATATAATCCCCCCCCAATGTAGTACCCACCACCCCTGCATATATATAAGAAACCATGCGCACAATGTATATGAAAAGCACTGCCTGGAATTTTCCTTTGTATTTTCAGCTCCCTTACCTGCCTGAAGAAACTTGTTTTCAGCGAGCAGGATCTTCTGCGGTGAAAGGTACCAGCCAGGCTGTACGAGGATTTTCTGACAAGTGAAAGTTACCAGCCAGCCTGTCACTATTTCTAAAAAGTGAAAAAAGCCCAACTCTGCTTTACGTAGGAAAAGGACCGGAGTACAGGCCCTCCCGCGACAGGCCCTTCCGTGATTGAAGGTTCACTATACCCAAGATTATAGTCAATGGGCATCTGGATCTCTTGGAAGATTCCAAAAAAGTCTTGAAGATTATGGGTTAGAGGGTGTGTTTCTGGGAGGCGATTATGTTGTCAGGGTAGCACTAGGTTGATGTGTCGAAGGTGCTTACAAAAGTGCAAAAGATATATCCAATTTCAATAACTACGGTGTTTGGATCATGACCATAATTCATATAGTGATATCTGCATGGATGTTGTTGGTTGGTGGAAATCCAGCATAGGAAGTTTTTTATTCGAACGTACCATCTAAGGGCAGAGCCATTATACATGCTTGTTTATGTGTGTGTACATGTGATGACATGTGTTAAGGGCAAAATTGTGTTGTCCCTATTGGACAAACTAGACAAAAGTGTAGCAAAACAGAGCAGGTTGAGTTTACTAGGATTTATGAGGAGTTTGAATTGAGGTTTATGGCGGAAACTTGGGAAGATTTTCTAAAGGAGTTCTGATGAAGATGATTGGAGATTATTAGGAAGAGAAGTAATTTTGTTGGAAGAAAGGAGAAGCTCATGAAAGAAGGTAGAATAAGATTTTTGATGAAGAAGAACTATGTAAAATCATGGGATTCGGCAACCTAATTACCAACAAGGAAAAGGTTGTCGAATGAAAAAGAAATAATAAAAAAAATGGAAAGACTTGAGGGTAGGGACTATTTTTTGTCTAGCTACCATCTTGATGTCGCTATCGTCATGTAGCAACTATTGTCCTATGTAGATTTGAGAAACATCCACATCTACTTGCAAACCTCCTACAGCTATTGTTTATTATTTATAACGTTTGCAGACCTTTTGTGGTTATTGCCTACTATTTGAAGCACTTGCGATCATTTTATGGTTGATGTTTATTGTTTGCAACACCTATAAACCCTTTTGTGGTTGTTGCCTACCGTTTATAGTGCATGCAAATCCTTTGTAATTATTGTCTATTATTTATAACATTGTTACCTTCCCTACAAACCTCAAATTTTAGGTCTACCTCTTTGTTGTTACCCTTCAATGGTAGTTACCATATTATGGCAAAAAAATGTTTCTTAATTCAGATAATACCATAGAAAGTGGAAATGTATCAAAGGAATGAAAAATTAATATGTGAACATAACAAAATTTTATATAATACTTATATGAACTACTATTTCTTTTCTTTCCATACTCAAAGTAGAACCAAACACCAACAAAAAGCCATAAGAATCCATCAACCATTTTTCATTACATAAGGACAATTATAACTTTCTCCCATGTTTTTCTCTTCCTTTTTACACACTAGTTTCACACACAAGCTTCCTTCTAATGATAATGATTAATGAAAACTAATGGTCTAATATTTTAATGATATCCTTCACTCCTCCCAAAAAATAATAAAGAATCCAAGAAGGATGTTCACCACACAAAAGTTGAGTCCTTATCTTCCTAATTTGTTTTAATCTCCTAGATCTCCTCATCTTAATCCCTTCCACACATCTTAGTTAAAAGAAAATCCATCCATCCTTTATCCACTTGGACTAATTAATTTAAATGGCTTCACCCTTTAGTAAATAGAAGACACTAAGTAAGATATTTACCAGTAATAATTAAATAGTTATTAGAATGCCTTTCTAAGTAAACTAAACTAAGATATATATCATTTTTAAAAATTGATATTACTTTCATTAGAATTCTTCCCAAATTTGTTTTTCGATTATTCTGCCCCATGAAGGTAGTTTATAATATTAACAATATTACCATTAAAAATCAGTTTCATTTTTAATTCTCATGTGATTATTTTGCCATTTGGCGATAATATCATTTAGTGATGGTATTAATGTCCCCTAACATCTATATCGTTTAACCAATAAAACACAATTTTCTACCCTTACCAAACTAATATGATAAATTTTATACTTGTTTTGGGTTTTTTTTTTCAATTCCATATGGTCTAATTCTATTTTTAGATCATTACAAAGGTAATAATCATATAAACACGCATTATAGAATGTATTTTGTGTTGGGTTTCACATTTGATTTTTGTAATTGTTATTATTATAGATTTTGTATGTTTGAAAATAATATGTTAAAGTACAAAATTTAAGAACAAAACAATGTCACAATATTAGCATTTACCATTTAGTGACCATCCCCAATATTGAATTTGAAGTAGAAAGTTCAAGATTTTACGGATTATTTTTATTTTGGTTATTTTTTTACATAAACACAAGAAAGTCATTATGTGAGAATTTATTCATTTTTGGTTCTATAGATTTATCATTGGTTAAGAAGTTGTCTAGATTCAAATTTGAACAAAACAACTATTACAAATATTTAGATTTGTAGCAAAAACAATTTCCAAGAAGAGTAGTAGAATGGGACAAACAAGAATTGCATGGTGATCCAAAATTTGTAGAAATAACTAAACCAAGTTGCAATTCAATAGAATGAAAAAAAAAATGTAGTAGAAGAAGAACTACAACTATTGAATAACATAATGTAGTTCACATTTTAGAATGAACACAATATACCATGTTAAAAATACCCATGACAAAGAAGCGATCTACAGGGTACATGACATCATCTATAGCAATTATGGAACCTTAGGAATCATTTATTAGTAGAGTAATGAAGCAACCTAGTATTTGAGAAAGGTTGTTGTTAAAGGTAATACTTCTAGAAATTGAACTAGATAGATGGGGAGACCATGCAATAAGGGTTTACCCGTACAAATTGGCAATGAAAGGGGCATGGAAAAACAAAAATGAATTTGTGATCTTGAAGACATGATAGTTTATACATATCCAAAAAGATATTACATGTTCATGAAGAAGTGCATGAGGGGTTGGAAATAAGATCAATAAACAAAGGTTTTGTTTGGCAATCTACTTCACCTTGATAATATCAATGCAATGATGAGGGAGAAGAAGACTTGGATTGATGAAGTTGAATAGGCAATACCATAATATGTGGAGATTGTATTTTAGACAAAGTATATGGGAGAACATGATTTTGCAATAAAAGTAGTGTGTCAGTCGAGGATGGGGACAAGAGTTAAATGTAACATTCCACTAGTACCGATAATTAATGCAAACATGAATTTGTGACAAGTGCCAACGTTTGGCAAAATAATGAATTCAAATTCAAGCAAAGTTAGTAAAACATACTTCTACTTAGAGAACAAGTATGGAGTAAATTTGTTCAAATCGTGGATCAAGAGCCTAGACCAACACCCTGCCACTATAACTTTTGCAAACAAGAGAACCATGTTCTTATGGAATGTCCTTACATTGAAAAAATTGTATGGGATGCGATAATCCATCATTATGAAACCAAAATACAACTTGAAGAAATTATGGAAAAAGGATAGAACCCATTGATCGTGCTCCAAAATGATCTAATACAACAATGGAATTCCAAAGAAGCAATTCACATTATCAGAAAATATGACGTGCAAAGAACTCCCTTTGAAGTTAGATTACCTCAATTAATTAGATATCTGAATTTGGATCCACAAAGAGTTAGAATTATTGCAACACATCCTACATTAAATTATGTTAAGATGACAACTTTCAAAAGTAATGGATTTGTGCTAGGAATGTAGAAAAGACTCATGGAAAATATTATGACTAAGTAATATGGGAGTGTATCACTTCATGGTGGCATAATTGATACAATACCACAATTTTGTGCAACAATAGACAATGTGGCATATGGAACAGCTACAAAAGTTGTATACTAGACCAAATTTGTGCATGTTAATGAAAAAGGCATTTGATGTTAATTGGAAATCGTGAAGTGACAAAGGTTCCAATAGAAAAAAATTATTTGCAAAATATGGTATATATTGAACCCATTGTGACAACACAAGGAAATTAGTTACACATGTTGAGTATAATATTAACCCTATAATCATAAAAAGAACTATATATTCAACTTGTTGGTGGGTTTGTTCTTTCTGCCTTTGGCAATTATCAAGGGGTATTATGTGGATTTTTAACAAACATTATAATGACTAATTCTAGAATAATTCACATTTATTAATGATTATGCCCATACCTATCTCCACCCCAACCTTATTTATTGGTTATTATTTGAGATTTTATTATCCACTTATCTTCCCCCCTTTCTAATGTTTGTCAAGGTTTAACTAAAACTAAGATACATCCTAATCCCAACAAACCATGGTAACAACCCATCAACTATTTCCTATTTTACACAACATTCCCACAACCTCCCTCCTCAATGTTTTATTTCATGTCTTATTTCTAAAAACATCTAGATCCTTTTATGTACATCCAAAAAACCCATTCTCTCCTTAGTTGTCTCTCCTTTTTGCCACTTACCCCTTTCCATGTATGTTTATGTTGTACCCCCCTTATTCCCTTGCCATCATGTCTTTTTTTCCCTCATTAATAGTAACATGTTGTCCCTTCTTTTTTCCCTTCTTTTTTGTCATGAGCTTCATTCTTCCCTTTTTTTGTCATTTTCAAATTAACAAAAACACGTAGAACATGCGCACACTTTGCATATTATCCAACTTAGACATGAACTAGATTTAGGGTTGGATAACCCTAAGAGTTGTAAAGTTCCCCCCAACCATAGAGACTATTCATTCTTTCCTACCTCTACACATTTAATTTATGCCACAACCCATATTCCAAAATTGTCCCCTATATAAACCTCATAAGATTGAACTATCCAAAATTGTCAAGGTTCAAAAACCTTTTAATTACCCAAAATTGGGTTGTCTAACATTTCCTACCTAGAATGCCAAATTAGCTTATAATTTTAATGACTAACTCAATTTACTTGGCACTTGTCCTAGAAAAAACTAAGTTGTATTGCCTATAATGTTTAATTAACCTATATTTAATTAAATAACTCATTTTGTTTGGAATCATGGCTAGTTCAGGATACCCACCAGATATCCTTACTAAACAACATATCATAAGAGTAATACCAACTAGCTTTGTATTCGAAATATTTGTAGTGGTAAAACCTTATGTAGATGTATTTGTAAATTTAACCACATGAATACCATCACATTCCCAAGTTACTATTAAACCGATACCATTAGATCCAAGATGAGGCCCTTTAGAACCTTCAGGAGGTGTTGTAGTAACATCTATGCAACTTGTAGTATCCTACTCTAGGCCTCACACTTGAAACTTTTAAATTATTTTGAATATAATAAATTTTAATCTAGATGTTCATGTATGAGTATTCAAAGCCGCAATAAAAGCTAATGGTGAAACGATAGATGAGGAAATAACCAATATGTTTAATTTTACATTAAAGGATAATGCATCTAATTGGTGTAATAATTACATGAAAGTTCATTTGAATTGTAGATTTGTAGATCTAGAGCATGTGTTTTTAAAATGTTAGTGATCAATATAGAATGATGAACAAGTGGATCAACAACTCAAAAATTTGAAGCAAGAGAGCACAAAATGAATGGTGTACTATGAAAGATTACTAAAATTGGCGAATAGTATGTAGATGCTTACAATTGATAATTTTCTTACAACAATGTTTAGATTTGGATTATAATCCTACAAGGTCCAAAACTTGCCCCAAAAGTTTGAGACTCCACGGGAGTCTAGACTCCCTTAATGGGAACATAAATTGGGAGTTTTTGGGCATGTTTCCTCCCTTTAATTCTTAAGCATTCCAACCTTCATTGAGTAAATGTTTCATTATTTCCATGCCCTAAGCTTAGGTACCTCCAACTTGTTTCCTTATCATTGCCCTAATATTGGTTGTGATGTACTAAAACTAGTTGATTATTTATTTGAGAAACTTGTTGCAAACTTGTTTGCTTCAAAAGTTGATTTTGTGATATGGTAAAATTTTGGTAGTTTAGGGATTTTTAGACCAGTATCATTTTAGGCACATATTGATTAAGTGAATGGAAATCCAAGTGATGCAATCTTTTTTGCTAAAATAAAATATATTGAATGAATTTTTCATTGCATAATGATAGATGTTTAATGGTCATGAGGTTTATTTCATATTTGTTAAAGGGCTTGCTTATAATTTATAGAAGTTTTTTCCTTTTATTTGGAGTCCCTTTTAATGTAACTTCTTTAGTTTTAACATTTTTCACATAAATGACGAATTAGGTAAGAACTATATTATGTGTCATGTGATTATCATAGCTCCAATAAAAAGAAGATTCATCTTTAAAATGGGAACATAGAGAACATTTTTAATTCCTTTTAATTCTCATATTTCAATTTGGCTAGTGTAGTATAATGCCTTTTCCTTCAATGAAATGGTATTCTCCTATTGCATTAATGATGGATAATTCCTTTTACACCTATTTTAAAATTTAATATTTTTTTTGTTATAGTTAATAGTTACATGTCTTATTGTTCTTAGTAAAGGTCCTAAATTGATTGTTCACTTTTGAATTCTACCATATTATAGTACTTAAGTTAACAACTTTAATGCAAATTACATTATTCCTAAAAAAATTGGAATTTTCAAAAACTATTTTTTTCAAAGAATAATCTTTTATGAAAGAAAATGAAAAATCTTTTGAAATATTTATATTTTATTCTTCAAAATGGAATCTTCAAAATTAATTAATTGTTCAACAAACATGTGTTAAAGCTACCCTTATATTGTGGTACATGTTTTTTATCCTATTTTATTTTTGTCATTGTCTTATAAATTTTTTCCAATCTTGAATTTTCATTTGTTGTGTTGGTGTGTGATTATATCCAATTTGCTTCATGTTTATTTGATAGGCGTTGAAGTTTTTTTTGTCTATATCCTAAGTTTTGACCTATATTTTCCAATACCTTAAATGTTCATTGGATGTATAGTAATGGTAACTCCTTATTGATTAGTTTTGTATAATCAAGTGAAGGAATGTTCCTTTATATTTTTGCTTTTGTCATATTCTTTTTATTTCTTCAAGTGGTCATGAACTCCATGATTGTTTCCAACTCTTTCCAAAATTCTTCCCTCCTTATCTTTTTATTTATTTTGAAATGTTTTGTCCATAACTCCTTAAGTATATAAATTAAATTAAATGTGATGACACCTTTTTGTTTAATAAACATTCGATTTTCATCAATAATTTTGACATGTCCCCAAAGACTCAGCACACTATATTGAAGATAAGCCATTTAATATAATGTGTTGTGAATTTGACTTATAAGTCTTCAACACACTACCTAGCTCTTTGTGATGACAAGAGGTTGGCATGGGAGTTTAAATAAAACTAAAACAAGGTGCTCCATTCACCTTTCATTCACATCAAATTGTAAAAACCAAACAAAGATCATCATCTCCCAAATCAAAATTCCTTAGTATCTTGTGACTTTGAAGGCCCATAACTTTCACATAAAATAACCAAATTAAATATAAACCCATGTTATCATATATAATCTTTTAAGATTTCTTATACCATATCAAGCTCCCCAATTGGACATCATTTAATCCTTCAAACAATGGTTTAAATCAATGATATTCACTTTGGCAACTTTTGTCTCAACCTCTCAAATGGTCATAACTTGTGTAACAAGATTTATTTTAAAATCCAAGTTAATTATCTTCTAATGTTCAACATTATCTTTTCAAAATGTTTAAAATAGCTTGAATTGAACAAGATTTAGCTATGAAAACCTTGTCCAAAAGTTTGAGGATTCATCTTGAGTCCCAATTCAAAATGCATTGTTCTTTCCCACTTTGAGAATATGGGCATTTTTCCCTTACATTCCCACACATTTCCCATTCACATTGGGAGTGCGTTTAAGCCTTGCCATTGTTCCCAACCTATTTAATTTGTTTTGCCCCAACCTTAGTCACTTGAAGCCCAAGGCTAAAGTCACAACGAACTCTTTAGCCAATATGATATGCAATTCTTCATTTACAAATATGGCTTCCAAATCTTCAATGCTAGGTAAATTTTCCATGTTGGTGAAAGTTTTTACCAAAACATGATTGAACTTATTGGGAGAGAGTTTAGTATTGACAATAACATTAACACTTTTGGAATGTCATAATCTATTCCTTGTAAATTATTTAAAGTCTTTGTGAAATTTTCCTTCAAGTGGATATCCATGCTAAAAACTCATGTTTTTTCACCAAAACATATTTCTTTGTCAACAATTGTTTGGACCCACTATTCCTTTCAAACTTTTCATTTAAATATTGTCAACATTCATAAGGGTCCATGAAGTTTTTTTATTAAAGGAAGAAAACACCCTTAATTATGAAATTAATTAATGTCATTAAGGATCTTTTATCTAATGGCATTTTAAAAATTGGGCTCTCTTTAGACCATTGAAAAAATCTTGAAACGTAAATATCTACAATGGAGTTACAAATTCCAATTTCAAAACTTAAAGCATATGATATGGGTGCATTCACATTTATATGAACCATCTATCAAGTGTAACTAATGCTTGATTTTTCATGTTTTTTAATGTCAAAAATAATATTAATGTTACCAAGTTTTGTAACTAAACCTTGTTTTAAAATTTTGGGACATTTTCAAGATTCCCAATTCCCAAAATGGGAATCCACTTGAAAGTGTTGGGATTCATTCTTTTGCACTTCCCATACTTGTGAAGGTGCACAAGTGTGTTTCAAGCTTGAAACAACATATCCCTTCTTTGGCTTCAATTCCCTTGTCATGCCCCAAACTTAATTGCCAACCTAGGACTAAAGATGTAACACCCTTGATATGTTTTAGGTTAATAATGTTTTTTATTTTTGCACTTATGTTTTGATTTGAGCTCTTTCAATATATTTTGCCTCCTTTTTAAGTTTAGAAATTTGAAGTTGAGTTTTGTAAATAAAATAAATATATATTTAATAATAATAATAATAATAAACTAACTTTGTTAAAAAAACAAAAAATATCATGAAAGATGCATCATGCCCTACAACTTTGTTTAAACCTCATCTAGAAGAAAAAGAGGATATGGATCTTTTTTTGTAGTTGCATTTAATTTCTTGAAGTCTACACAAAGTTTGAGCTTTCCATTCTTTTTGGGCACTGCCACTATCAATGATAACCAAATGGCTTCTTTTACAAGTAATATAAATCTTGTTGTTAATAGTTTATCTATGTTTTATTTGACTATTGTAACGTAATTTGGATTCTTTATGTACCTAGTTTGATGTGCTAGTGAAATTGATGTGTCGAGTTCAATATGATGTTAAACAAGCCTAATTTATTTTCTATTAGTTAATTGTACCAATAGAAAATAAGGTTTGTTTGCAAACATTATATCTTCTTTTCATTTGTGATGCCATTTTGATAATCAAAACACAATAGGCTTTATAATTTTTATAATCAGTATTGGAATGTTTTGTCATTGTTATGGTTATAACATTACCACTTCCTTGTATTATGATCATGTTATTCCCCTAATCATGTGTTATTTCGGCATCTCAACACCATGGTCTACCCAACAACATGGAACAATTAAAGTCTATAACAATTTTCTATAAAAATATGAATGTAACTACATATGGTATACCGTGAACATACATTTTTAGGTTTATGATAAGTTTAACTGGTTTAATTATGGTCTAATTTTCCATATGCAAATTATAGGGTGCATGTTTAAATAACCCTAACCTAATTTTTCATTGTTCAGTTATGATATTAATTCCTAACCCACCATGTAAAAGTACATTGTCAATATTGTTCCTCCTTACATGTACTTGGATAACAACCATATGATTGTTTATAACAATTGTAATTGTGTTAATATTGGGTACTACATAAGTAATTGTTTTGTCAATATTAGGCTTAATGTTGATTTGTGGTTTATCTAATTTTAATTTCTACCACAAATATAATTATCTGGTGCAATTTTCAATAAGTGTTTTAGGTTAGTGTATAACTGGTTTCTAACACTTATTTATTAATATTTTAAAATATCTCTTTTACAAATATGAGCTTGCTAGGAGAGATATAAGGTATTACATGTGGTTTTGTTTCATTTACAAGATTGACCGAACTTAGAATTCTTGCCCAACTGGTGGTCCATTCTCCTACTATAAGAAAAGGTATTTCCAATGGTGGATTAGCTGCCTACATCTATTCTATGGTCTCAACCATAAAAAATTTCAAATTTTCTTATGTTTCGTAATTTATTATGATTTTCTTTCCCATGGTTTTATGTCTTTGAACACATGTTTTTCATTAACCTTACTTTGTGTGGTCACATGAACATCAACTATGTTAAACGAAGCACTAACAACTTTTACCTTGAACAACTATAGGTTTGTTTTCTGCAAATTTTTCAGCTTTGTTTTTGAACATATTCTAGATTTCCCCAAACTTCGAATAATGCATCAATTTGTGTGCCATTATCCCACAAGTATGGCAAGGATAGTGTAATGGTTTTGGGGGTTTACTAAATTGCATATTGAATTTAATAACAACTATAATTGGTTCCTCCTTTTTTTTGTTTATGCATGTGTTCAGGTCGTGGTTCGTACAATGACAATTTATACAATATATGTTTAGTTTCACAACAATTTGGTTTCCCATAGCTACATTCCTTGCTCTTGATGTTGGTGGTACCAATAATGAAGTTTGTGTTTCAAGTACAAAAATACTTTCTTCACACAAAAATGCAAATTCCTTATGAAGTTACAAAGTGTCCCTTTTCATCCCTGTTGTAGCAACATGTAGCCCAAATGATATTTGATCCATTAAAAGAACATAATGGGTTTGCATCCTCGAAACCTATTTGTTTTGGAATAATTATGCCCATTTGAAAAGTCAATTTGTCAAAAATAATCTCAACCGTATATTGGAAGGGCAAATAAAATCATTGATTGGAAATAATCTTGTCTTGAAATTAGAAAGCTTTTGACAAGACTAACATGTAACAAGAGGGTGTACTTGCATGTTCAATTTGGTTAATTAAGTTTCACAAAAATGATGGGCCCCCGACATCATAGGTTGAAAAAATGTTTCAATTTGGGAGTCTTGATAATTTTGTCCTTGAAAAGTTTGGGATGTAGTTCTCATTAACCCAAAAAAAAAAAAAAAAAAACCTAAAAGGGGAATAATTCATAAGGCCATGTTGGGTTTGTGTGAATTCAAAAAAAGTTAATTAATTAAACAATTTTGGCAAAAAACTATATTAACCACCTTTTTAAAAATTTTT
>Ga0116231_10001776_pt1 | contig 44846 bp, 49 predicted proteins | sample S1TSphgellanicum_2_FD_89695 | JGI IMG/M metagenome (GOLD analysis project Ga0116231, IMG submission 89695) | Host-associated microbial communities from peat moss isolated from Minnesota, USA - S1T2_Fd - Sphagnum magellanicum MG | ecosystem: Host-associated > Plants > Peat moss > Unclassified... | reverse complement strand
TTTGGGACTCTAGGTCTTTGGTCACAACTATGCCATCATACCCTAGTCTCTATATGCCTTGTTTTGACAACCTGCTCCAGAAGAATCAGTCTTAGCAAGATTTTGACCCTTTTAACATTGGACACTCTGCAGCAATCGTTCCCAGCCAGTCTAATCCTGTATGTTATCAACATGTGACATACTTTTCAATCAAGCCACTCCCGATTCTGACTAAATCATATCATTAACCTATATCTGAAAGACAGCATTGGAGTCCATCTGAACATGGCATTCCAACATTCCAACAGCAGAGACCATTCTCACTACATTTTGTCTAGTCTGAATGTATGTTGTGGGTTGTGTCCTTTCGGCAGATTAAAGGATTCCCAACCATACTTTTCTTCCCTGCTGGCAACAAGAGGAAGGAACCACCAGGAAGCAGTTTGTCATCAACCATACACACATCAAAGTTGAAAGCAGTGAATTGTGTTGCATGAGTAGTTTAGTTGTGGAATGAAATTCAGAACCATGTACCACTTCGAAGTTTAAAAGTATCTCAACTTCTTCACCTTTTAATTTTTAATATAGCTTTTTTGGGGCTATTTATACCCATTGAAAAAAAAGGCTGAGCAGTAGCAGAAAGAAGTAACGTAGGTGACGCTATCAGATGCCCGGAAGAAGATTTGGCAGAAAACCCGGGCGGGGTGAAACGTGGATTTCCTTCACATGCAAGGGGGACCATGCGTTATAAGGACCAGTGACTTGATGCGTGTGCAAATGGGTGCTCGTCATGGAAAAAACAACTTAAAAAAGAAACTGAGGACGAGCTTCAAGTTCAAAATTTTTATTTATTTTTCAAATGGTGGAACTGAATTTCTGACTAGTTTGTCAAATTTGTTTGAAAGTTGAAGTCAGTGGAATCTCCAGTTATCTGAGTCTTCACAAATTAGAAAGCAAGTCAGAAAAGAAAGTCACTGTAAACCTTCCTAGTGACACTTTGCTAGATGTGATGGTTGGGTGGAGGATTCAAGTGGCACTTTTTTTGTTCACGTGGCTTGGTTTCTTGCACTATCCACAAACAACTTCGTTTTTTCTTCTTTTGATAGGCTTTTTGGTAGTCTTGTGCATCCTTCATATTTTATTCACAAGAAACTACTACCTCTTTGTGTTGTCACAAAGTGTTGTAATGTGGAGATAACATAGCAATCCCACTCTGAAAAATGTCATGAGGAAATTGTTGTCAACCTTGTGATGTACACAATTTGTCAACTTCAAAATCTACTTGTAATAGATTTCAACCTTTTTGTCAATTTCTTGCTTAATGATTCAAAGAGCCATGTAAACTTGTTTGTCAAAGTGGCTCACCTTCAAAATTTACCAAAAGGTGGATTTAAATCGAATTTGAAGGATCCAAAACTCTTACATATGCAAAAAATTTACAGAGGAGAAAAATATGTAAGCAATAGGATTCCAAATAGTTCAATAGGTAATGAAAACAAATCACAACTTTAGACTAGTTCAAAAATACAAATCAGGATGTTAGATTAGATCTAAGCAATATCAAACTTGTAGGAAGAATATGAAATTATAAAAGAAAATCTACTTTTGCAAGAGTAGTGTAATATTACTAAAATCAAACATCACAAATAGTGTAACCTTCCTATAGTAGAATCGAAAAAAATTACAAAAAACCAACACACAAGAAAAACAAGCATATCCCTCTTTAAATATGGTTTCAAAACTAATGCTTGGTTCTATTGAAGAGCTACCAAAGGGATTCAATAGAGACAATGTTAATCACAATGGTCAATACTCCATGCCGATGTCATACCAAAGGTCACCATCCTACAACTAATGTTATGTTGAGTCTAACTTTAACAAAACTTGCCAATTCTATAGAGCAATAGTTATCAAAGGCATCAAATTCAAAAATTAAAAAGTTTTGGTTCGACCTTTAACAAATACAAACCCCCCTTCGCAAATGTAGTTGTTCTAATATGACAAAGATTTTGAGAAGTCTTTTTCTACACATGAGGTCTAAAACTCAAAGACGAATGTAAACCAATCTTTAACAAGATTTGTAAACAATTGGTACAACAAAAGATGTGAACATTAAAGTGTGTCGAGTAAGGCTAGAAAGGGTGTTTAATTGTATGTTCTATTTCTGCAATTTGCAACTACTAGAGGGTGACTTTTTGAATGGCTCCAAATTAGTATGAATGTCTTTGTTCCAAGCATATAGTGAAAGGAATTTTGCCTACATGTGCCTTGCATTACACCCTCTGAACTGAATAACACCTCTGGTAGTGTAGCATTACACCTGACCTTGGGCTCCAGCCACCATCAATTTTCAGAACGTGTAATGCCATGCTGCCAGGACATTAATCCAACACACAATGCTACAGTTTGTTAACACAATTTTGTAAAATAAAATAATTTGCTCATCTGTGCAAACATCTAAAGATTTCTATTTGATAAAAGCAAGGAATTGATCTCCCTAATGTCAATCTCAATAAAATCTTTTGTTCATTGGACCCCCCCTCTGAAGTCACAAATCCTTTGTAGTGTCAATCTCAGAAACTCCTTTCCTTTGTCTGAACCACTTCTGAAGAAGTTGCAAAGCTTCATAGTTACTACACATACACTCCGAAATTTGTAAGAGGTTTTCACAAACACGTAATTTGTTTGCATATACCATGTGGAAACTACCTCCTATGCAATGGTAGCAAAGGTATGACAGATTGCATCATCATGTGCCTTAGTTCACTCTCTACTACCATGGGCACATTTCTAGACATGGATACCCGTTGACTCAATGGATTAAATCTTAGTTCACTCTCTACCATTGGCACATTTCTAAAGTGTATATCCATTGAATTGAGGGGTTACATGACAAAGGGTCTAGGATTTTAAAAAGGATTTCTAAGGTTGTAGGGTTTTAAGGTCAGGTTTATATTTGAGTGGGGAGCACATACAGGAAATTGAAATCCAAAATCCACTACACAAAAAGATCTGCAGTCTGAGTTTCTGTTGCAAATTTCCAGAAGCAATGGGAAGAAGACTAGTCATCACATTTGCATAAGTAGCAAGTAAGCAAGCGACATAGCTAATCAAAACAGAAAGTCAATAGTGTATCCTCATTCAAGCTGCAACAAGCTTGAGACCGTAAGCTTTGTGTTTTGATTTACAAATTTTCACTCAGGAATGATTGTCATTACATCTTTGTCTCTTAGACGTTGCAAACTTGTCAGCAATGGGGTGATCATGATAGCATGTGCTTAAGCATGGATGAGTGTTTCATACGTAATTGGTGATGGAGAGTGAGAAAAAACCTTAAGCAGAGCTTGACTGACATCGAGGCCATCGCACACGATCAATCAGCCCACTTTGTTGATGTCCATGTATGTAAACTTTTGGAGCCATTGCCTGCCACAAAAAAAATAAAAAGCTAAGGTTGCATTCAAGTTCAAAAACTGACTGAGAATTTTGCACTTGGGGTTGTAGTAAACCAAGTAGAAGGAACAATGTTTTAAGAAACAACAAAAACAGCCATTGTTTCAATAGCAAGTTCTAGAACTTATGCACTGAAAAGATGCTGAAAGAAAAAAGCTCAAAATATTGAGGAAATTGGAAGTGTAACTATTGTCCATCACTCTCCATTGAAGGAAAAGCTCAAAATTTAAAGTTAAATATTAAACCTCTGCCCATTTTTGTCTGTCCTTTCCAGTTCACCACAATTCACGCATATAGTCTTTGTAGTTATTTTCACTCAATCCAAATGTGCACTCAACCATAACCGTGTCTTGAAACCCAAACAAACTGAAAACATATAAGATAAATATGATTTAACAATAGGACACCTACAGATTTTGCAGTGCAAAATTACCTACATGTTCCCTTGTTTTATTTTTTGCAAACTGACTGGTGGGTCAAACACAATTGGCAGATTATAAAACTCTGCACTATCAAGATTGCATAGATCAGATGACAGTAATCAGACACATCCATGTGAATCTGATCACAGATCTCACCAGATGAATAGGTGCCAACATGGATAGCTGAAGTCGCACACCGGCATATCCTGGAACTGCGATCAGGCAATCAAAGCCTGGTACCCTGGGATGTGCACTGCTTTTCCACATACACAAAACAGAGGAAAACATACATCATGCCAAGCAGCACAATCTTCTAAATTCAGAAGGACTTAGCTGTAAGCACCACTTCCATTTTTTTGTGCAAAAAGAGATGCTGAGTATTGGGAGTTTTTCTATCTTGGAACAAGAAAAGGTGAGCAGAGACTAGGTTGGGAAAGAAGACATCTCCCTGAAATTGCAGAGAATCTCCACAAACAACAGTTTAAAGGTAACCATGACAATAAGCACAATCATAACCTTATGAGAGAGAATCACTCACAAAGTGTCAGAGCATCATCTTCATCATGAGTAGCAGTGATGAGCTTCCATGACTACCCACTGACTTCATCAGCTTCCAACAGTTGGGTGTAGATAATTATATAATTATCTGCCCAAAATTTTGGGCAAACCATTTAGGTGGAACAAGACAGTACAGTGGACTTCACATGAAGTGAGCAGCTGAGTTGGAGAGCAGTCTCCAAGATGGTTTTATGAAAGATCTGCTTGAAGCCAAAACAACTTCTAGAGCAGAGAAATTTCCGGAAGACTAGTGGCAAAAGGATAAATCAGGAATCCTCAATACAGCAAGGTTGAAAATGACTTACTTTAGTAAATAAGTGAAGTTTTGGAGAGCAAGGGCATCATTTGAAATGTGTTCTTCCTTTGAGTACCTGCAATCCATGCAAATTTTAAGCTGCAGAAATGTCCAGGAGTGTGAGTCCTTTCTTAGAGTACAAATCTTCAAAAGGTTGAATCCATTACCTCCATGGTGGACCCTTCTCACAGAAGCGTGAGACCCCAGTCATTGCTGGCAATGTGTCAATGTGAACAATCCTTGGCTCCAAATTGCTGACATTTGTCTCTGATAATACACACAGAAACTGGGCCTCATAAGTATTGAAGAGAAAAATATCTGGCATATTATTGGCTAGCAGTGATAAGTCACAACTACAACAGTGAGCAGAAATTAACCTTGCTGATGAAGGGTATGGAGGGCTTGACCACCAGGGTAGTTTGCATATGAGGCTGCAGACATCAGTACTGTGGCCACTGCACTGCCACCAACATAAGAAACATCTGTGAATGCTTTGGGACAGAAGGACCCAAGACAGAATCCTCAACAAACTAAAGGTTGTTCAATAGATGCACAAAATTCTCCATGTTTGCAGAAGTGTCCCCTGGGCACCTTTGTATCCTAGCAAGTCCCAAGCTAGCAGTCCTGTCATGGACTGCTGTTGCATTCTCAAACTAATCAAAAAAATACAAAGATAAGATTGCTAATTGTGCATCTACCATTTTGAAAAGAATAGCACTGTGATCAAGTTTGGACTGTACCTCAAAAGAAACAACAAAATGCACACCCCATGAGCAACCATCCACATGGGCTTCTGCCGGTTGTTGTGTCTGCATTAAAATCAACAAAATTTTACAATGTATGGACTGCAGATGCCAAACAAATAGTAACAAAAATACTGTTCTCCCTCAACTCAATTAAGTCAACCAGAGCATATCTGTGAGACTGCAGAGGACACTCCACAATAACACTTTGATTACGTGAGTTCTGGCCAAATGAAAACAAACACAACAGGAATGGTTATAACCTTGTGAGTGTCACTCACAAAGTATAAAACCATCACCTTTCCATGAATGGCAGTGGCAGGCTCCAATTACTGGGTCTAGATAATCATATAAGAATCTGCTTAGAATTTTAGGCAAATAAATATTCAGAACTCTTCATCCTGAGTTACTGTTGCATTTCCAGAAGCAACAGGAAGACTCAGTCATGATGTATATCACCATGCACTTGTGTCAGCTAGCACTCAAGAGACATAGCTGATAAAATTCAATATATCCTCATGCAAGCTGCAAAGCTTGTGAGGGTAAGGTTCATTTCATTTCAGCTTGCCCCTGTACAAGAAACAGCTCAATTGACTCAAGCAGAGCAATGCATATTGCTGGAGTGATGTGAGATTCCCAAGGCCTCTATGAGGGAAGTTTGCACAATTTTGCTAAAGAATCTAAAAGAAGAAGAAAGACTGAGTTGGAACATATCTATGAGATTGCAAAGAGAACTCCACAACAACCCTTTGAAGGTAACATGACAAGAGCAAGTGTGGTCATAACTGTACAAATACCACTCACAAAGTATCAGACCATCACCTTCAGCAGGAACAGCAGAAACAAGAGCCATGACTCTCCACTAACATCTTCAACTGTGGGTGTGGATAAGTAGATAATAATCTGCTGAAAATTTCCTGAGTTTCTGTTGCATTCTGAAAGCAACAGGAGGACTTGGTAATGATGTTGGCTAGCACTCAATAGACAGCTAATCAACGAAGTCAATTGTATCATTCTGTTTCAAGCTGCAACATGCTTGTCAGGGTAAGCTTATTTCATTTTAGATTGTTCATGTACAAGCAAGCATCTAAGCCTCATTGGAACATACATTCGAGCAATCGCTGCTGCTGCAGAAATGTTTAGCACAGGCACTACAGGAAGAATGAAGCGTAGTTCCTGCAGGAATCCAGACAACGAAAACCAAATTGTTAACTTCACTGCCAGCAAATGCAGATGCCAGTTAGCCAGGAATCGTAATCCATATATTTCGGCCAGGACCTAGAAGAAAAAGTGGGATTCTCAACTTTTTCCATCCCTCTCCTTTTGCATGATGTACACAGAGAGCCAGATTCATAACCCATTTACTTTTGGCCATATGCTAGAAGAAGATTTGGGACCCTTAAGTTTCTTTTTTTTCCTTCTTTTGCATGAACTTCAGAAAAAGCACAGAAAAGCAGGGTAATTGACAACTGATTCTACAGAGTATGCAACATGTCTTGCCTCAATCCTCCACATCCTATCAATCTTAGCATCTTCCATATTTTCCCCTGATGCCTTGATGACTAGAACTACACAGAATAGCACAAACTTCAAGGACAAGGAAACAATGAGCAAGACAAAGAGACCTTATGAGGAAGTTTGGAGTAGACCAAAATGAAGCTCAATACAGGAAGAACATATTTTGCAATTCTCTTTTCCAGCACTAGACCTACCTGCAACACCCCAGGATTGTAGATGAATACAAGTTCCGAACAGTGACCCAAATTGGGATTTGAAGGCTGGCTATGACCATGAGAAAACCTTCTGCAATTGCATTCCATGCACTTCATCAATAATAGCAGTAGAGGCAAGAACCAAACTGTAGAGGTGACTACTTGGAAAGCAAGAAAGACCCAAAAGAAGTTAACATCTCCAGAAGTACAAGTAGAGAAAATACCAGTGACAAGGGGAAAGCAGCAAGCATGGCCCGTGGCAATGCAGAGGTGAAATACCAGTAAGGGGGAGAAACCTGTACCAGCATTAAGGGATTGCATCTTATGATGGATTAGCAGACATGTTTCTAACATGTTCCTGACATGAAAAGTGTGTATGATTACCATGCATGACAAGACTATATGTGGCAATATTCCCAGTCCTTTCCAAAAACTACTTAATGGTGTAGACATCACAGAAGGCATATCCAGAAAAGAAACTGAAGAAAATCAAAGATCAAAAGATTAACTGCCCCTTTATGGGTGGGCAATCTGATTTCAAGAGGCATGTGCTACCAACACACTTTTTACACAAAACTCTCCTGAGCAGAGAAAAGAAAGTTTTGGCAATTCCTTGAGCTTGTCTTTTGTAAAAGGATACACCCCATTCAGAGCTGCGGTTCAGCACAGAGTTGAACCATAACACATGCAACTCAGGCCAGATCCAGTGATTCCACATCAGAGAATCCAAAGAGAGAGTCACAGCTGCATTAGAAATCACAATATATCAGTTTTATAAAAGTCAACTTAGGAACCTGGAACAGTCTGGAGCAATATTTAACTGCAACTACTTAAACAATTGACACCAGGGACAATCAATGCACAATGTGTGAACTAGAGACCAAGCTGCAGTGTACACATTCCAACCACGACATGTTGAGGTTGGTATAATGATGCAGAAACTGCCCTAAAGAACCTAGATATATTCTCCCACTTGCCCTAACCAAGGACAGGAATTGTTATATGCAACAGGAAGGCATACCTATGCTCACCATGGCTGTGGCTGCACAGCACCTAATTGCATCCCATAATGTCACTGCTTGTATCTGTCTCATGACCCACACACAAGCATCTGGTCAAAGGTGATAACTCAAATCTGGACCTACACTGGCATGCACCATGATACCATACTGTTGTAAAGCAGGTACTCACCAAATTAGTTCTGGATTGTTCCATGAACAATGAGGAGAACCTAGCAGTGACTATGGAGCTCTCTGTACATTTTCAGTAGGAGATCTCCATATCCCTGTACGTAAGTGACTAGGTTTCTTGCTATGAACTTATGTTTAATTGAAGTCACATACTGGTATTGTCATGTACATGTCTGAATGCCAACCAACAAAAGACAAATAGAGGTCCACGGTTGAGACCTGCGATTTGTGCTGTAAAAGCTTTGGCAGAAGGCTGATGGAAGAAATTCAGATAAAAACTGGATAAAAAAAGTTTGGTGATGGGAAGTCTAGCCATACCAAGAGAAGGGTGAGGCCAATAGGAGCCAGAAGCAGAATCACATCACACCGGAACACAACTGCTGTAAATACCTGCAAGAATGATTAACAAGGTGTCTCCCAAAAAAGAAATTGAACAAACTCAACTCTGGGTGAGAGCACTTTAGCTCTCAGCCTCTTTTGAGTACACAACATCCAAAGCCTTCAGTTCTGGGCATTCAACAGCTTAGTTGTGAACTTGTAACATAACATTAGACATCATTTAAGATATGCCCATCTATGTGACCAAGATTATATCATGAAATCAAACCAGCAACTTGGTGCCATTGTTTCATGGAAGAGCATATTGTAAGTTGGCCACTAGAATAAAGGTAAATGAGAGTATGGCATACCAGAAGTCTCAAAGTGTTTTTGGGCTGCCCACTCATCCAGTAAGCAAAAGCCAAGTTCACTGTGCAGAAATGAACTCAACCCAATGACTCAGAATCCGTCACTTCAAGAGAACGTTGAACATGACCTGTAGTTGCTTTAAGTAATAGTTCAAAAACTGTTCAAGACCCCTATACATCCAGAATCTCAACTTGAAATAGTAATGCTCAGCTGAGAAAAGAACAACCATTTGGAAGGAATTTCTATTCTCCATTCTGCTCTTGCTACTCTTTTTAATTCTATGAAAAGCAGTAAGTTCATCACTCTCTCCTGAGGTAGACAGTCTGTTGTTGGGTCCTTCACTAGGTGATGACAAAGGAACAACAATGTCATCACTTACACTCTCGTGATCAAAAACCCACCCAAAATGAGAAAAGATTTCTGTTTTCACAAAAGCAAGAGAATGTTCACTTACCAAGAGCTAAAGCAAATACGTTGGGAAGTGGTCGAGACAAGTAAAAGAGGAGATGAAATTGTGTTGCAGTGATAATTGCAAATGCTGTAGATACGTTTCTACCAAACTGTCTGCCAACCTGCCAAGAAAGTTCAAAAGCAAAAAGGTTCCCTAAGATTCTCCTCCTCTCACAACTGTAGGGCAGAATATCATCACCCTTGACATTCAACTGCACCATTTCAAGCGTCCATGCCTCATCTCATTCTTTCCCTAAGAATGATGATAGACATGTAGGGGGACTGGATGCAGTTCGATAAGTGGTCAGCTGGCAGCCAAAACACAGCATCATAACATAGCAATAATATGGCAGATCTGAAATCAGAAGCTATCATGAACATCACAGTCTCAGTAGAGAGGCATGAGGCATGCAGTGTTGAAGAAGAAAAAGTGACAGATAAAGATGATACCTGCAAGCGTAGAGTAAAAATTGTCCCAAGTACAGTCACACCTAAAACCACACGCACTGCCACAGCAAGCAAGCACCGTATGTTGAGGACTCTCAAGACAATTCTCTGTAGAACTAGTACACACACGGTAAGTAAAGTCAGCAAAGCACAAGCTTTAGAGTCAAGGGCATGCCACCCACATGTGAGTGAGTGATACATTTTGCATGGCTGGCCTGGTTGTATCACATACCAGTGTAGAGGGCAGCAATCTTCGGAAGCTGCAAAAGATGGAGAATTGCAACAAGTGGTGATGATACTAGAGCAATCACCAATGCCCCTGTAACATTCACAGTGTTTGCATTTCTCAGGGCGGCACATTGAACAACTTGATCACATCAACTTTTAAAAGTTTTCTTGTTCAATTTTTTCCTTCTCTTCCTACTTTCTCTGCTGCTGCTGCTTGCTACATTTCAGTTCTTCTTTCCACTATGAGCCACAAAAGAAAAAGAGATGAAGTTTCTGTTGGTACAAAGAAGTTTTTACCAAGGAATGTGCGTGGCACCACTCCTGGAAACTCAAAATGATCATACTGCAAACAACAAACCATAGGTGATCATCAACTTCAGTTTTGATCAAAAGTTACGCCTACAGCAGATTCCTTCTTGCAAGAGGTGTGTGACATGATCATAATGACAGTTGCAATCTCTAGCAGATTTCTTCTTGCAAGGGATGTGTACATGATCAGTACAACAATTGCAATCTCTAGCTTGCAGCAGATGATAAGACAAAATCCAAAGCTACTACAAGAACAAACAAACAAACAAACAAAAGAAAACATATTCAGTTGAGCTTTTTCATTAGCAAGGGGGAGTGATGATGATGATGCACATACATACATACCTCTTGAAGCTTGTGGCGATGATAGAGTAGATCATGCATGGCCTGCAACAGAGTATCAGACTGGATCAGGAACACACTTATTACTCAAGCTTCTTTCTTCTCAAGCTCACAGCAAAGCAACATCAATGGCAAAGTCTCTTCAGAAAAAGAATGGAGATGGGAGGAAATGATCTAATTACAAAAACAGTGTAATCTGATTTCCTCCATCTCCATTTTTGTTGCAGAAAAAGAATTTCTGTGTGAGTTTTTTATTTCCCTCAACCTCACACATCAGCTTCAAGCAAAAAGTTTGGCATTTGGCAGCAGATTCCTATTTACCTGTGTGTTGAAGCTCTCCTCCACTTTGGTGTAGGGAGCGAGTACAATATGCGTTGCTGCAATCACTGCTAACAAAAGATCCCACTCTGGAGATTTCCATACCAAGTTTTTGGCTTTTTAGTATATGGGCAGAAGCACAACAACAGCCTCAATATTGCTGATCTGCTGCTTTCTGATGTTCTCTGTCTCTGTCTGTCTCTCTGTCTCTCTGTCTCTCTCTCTTCCAAGGCAAAATCACTGTTGGTTGTTTGTTGTTGTTGATCTGTTTTTCAAGCATCTGTCATGTTTGGCACAATTTCTCTTTCCTTGGGAAAGAAGAAAGCTTTTTCCCAACGCTTACTTTCATCTTCTCATCTGACACAATTGTCTGGGAAAAAACAAGCTTTGCCAAAACTTTCTTTCATCTCTCTGGGAAAGATCTTCTTGTGCCAAAGATGAAAGAAGCTTGAGAAAACAGATCAAGCAGAGGACCAAGGGAAAACACACCAGAACCATCCTGGGATTCAACAAACAAACTGAAATCAACAAACTGAGAAAAACAAACTAGCAAGACAAGAAGAGGAACTCGACAAGACTTTCTTCTTGAGAGAAGAACTCTTGTGTTGTAATGCCATTGCAAAAGCTACAAGTTAGAATTCCTTCCTTCCACTCGAAGCGTAGCTACAACACTACTCTCTTCCTTTCCTTTGATCATGCTCCTCCTCAGCGCGATGTTCAAAGTGACGTTAAGGAAAAAGATTCAAGATCTGGTTGATCTTGTGCAAAAGTCCTACTGTCTGTCTGCGAGCAAGTAATTTCCGGCGATGATGGAAAGAGCAAGAAAATCTAGTTGATCTTGTCCTACTGTCTGTCTGCGAGCAAGAGATTTGCAGCGATGATGGAAAGAGCAAGCGCTATTGAAGGTGTACAAGGAGCGATGTCGATCGAAGAACCCAGCAGAAGACACAATAACAACAACAACAACAACAGAGGAGGAAAATCACAAAAGGAGAAACGGAACAACAACCTCGAAAGAAAAACCAAAAGAAATAAAGAATACGCGAGAACTATGCTTACTGTCAAAGAGCGAGGAAAGCTTGCGAAGATGCATTGTGCTTCGACGCCGGAATCCCTTGGACGTCAACGATAATCGCTGGCACGCAAGAACAAAGAAGAAGGGGAAGACGCCGACGACGCCGACGATGAAACTCGCCACCGTCGAGCAAGAAAGAAAGAAGGAAAGAAAGAACAAAGAGAATCGTGAAGTAATGAATGCTCCTCGAAAGAGGAAATCTGCGGCAATTTGGATCCAAAAATCTGCAACAATGAAGGGGACGGAGAGAATTCAAGCTTCTTGCGAAGATTTCTCGCAACTAAGAAGCCCGATCTCCTCTCTCTCTCTCTCTCTCACTCTAGGTTTTGAAAAAATGCTTGACGATGCTCTGGAGAAAGTACGCTTCTTGTCCGCCTCTTCTTCTTCTTCTTCTTGATCACAATGCTGCTCTATGTTTGCTGATGCTTTGAAGAGGAGGATCAATCCCTCCTTCCCTTCCCTTCCTCCATATGAGAGAGCTGTGACAAGCACGAGCTCAGGATATCAATCCCATGGCCATGGCAAGCACGATTCTGATGAGGAGACAGGGAGCGTCCTTCTCTCAATTTCCCTCCTGGTGTTGCTCCAAACTCTCTTTCAGTAGTACACAGGCAGCAGCGGCAGCGGCTCCTCCTGTGATGTTCAACAAATGGGTCCTCGGCAGCCGACCTTTCCTACATTTCAAGCTCTCAAGAGCTGTAGCCTGTGCGGCAGATACAAGGACCCCCAGCAACAAAGTGAAGGTGCTTACTTTGGTCTCAAGGAATTCTGACACTCTTGTGGGTTCCTTTTTTTTCTTGTGGTTTCCTTCTGTTTTCCTTGTGTTTCTTGAAGTGTCTTTGAGGTCAGGACATGCTCAGCACATGTGGAATGGATATGCTTTGCATTCAGCACATAGCACTAGTGCTGTATCACATGTGGAATGCATGTGTTTTGCAGGCAGCACATAGCACCAGTGCTGCTGTATCACATGTGGAATCATGTTGTTTGCAAAAGGTGGCACATAGCACCAATGCTGCTGTGGAGGAGGAGGTGAAGAAGGAAAACGAATGCTCATCAGTGCAGCAATTGTCAACAACAACCATTACCACACCGACACTGGTTCCAGATTTGTTTCTGGAATCCTCGGCCATTCTAGATGATGAAATGGAAGACATCTTGGAGACAGAAGATGATGATGATGATGATGATGAATCTGTTCTTGAGTCTGCAGCAATTGTTGTGGGTGTTGCTGAGGAGGAGGTAATGGAGGTAATGCCAGTTTTTTCTCCAACCAACAAACATCTTGTGGTAAACTTCATTTTGCAATCAGATGAGAGCACAGGTGTTGGTATATATCTAGAATGCTTTGAATGTTACTGGGTTATCTGGAAACAACCCATTGCAAAAAAAATTCCTTGGGGAGTGGGGTTTGAGGGTTGAGCATGGCTTCGTGGTGTCCAACAGGTGAGTCCGACAGGAAATGTGTGCATAGTGGGTGTGGATCCAGATGTCTCTGGTGCACTTGCTGTGATCAAGTCTGAAGATCAAGGTGCCGCAGCTGAGGTTCTTGAATGAATTTTCATAAACCCCCTGAAACGCAACCCTCATCTGAACTTTTGCATGATGAAGGTGTAGAAGAGAATGTGTGAAGTTTTGCAGTTGTAGTATTTCAAGGCTGATTGGTGACGCTTGCTCTACCATGTTCAGTTCAGATTTTTTCCAATTCTTGCACAGATCAGTTTCTGTGTTACAACTGCTGTGTTGGGAATATTTGAGGGTGTAGGTGCTTGATGTTCCATGTGTGAAAGTAGCAGTTGGGAAAACTATGCGACGTCGTCATGATACATGCTCCATTGCAACTCTTGTGCACCAGTTAAATGCGCCACGAGGTGTTCTCCATTTGCTTCCCTAACATTTCCATGAAATCACACTCATGAGTTAAATAAGTACCCTATGAATTTTCTTCCATGAGGCCATCCACTGTCTTCACCTTTTGCTGGACTCACCGAGCATAGTGGGTTTGCAGGAAGTGTAGCATATGTGGAGCAAGCCCAGCCATTTCCCAAGGATGGCAAGCAGGTGAGCAAATTTTGCATTGGGTCTTGGAATCACTGAAGGGCATGTTCATCATTGATGAATACCAAAATTCAGCAAAGCCTCACAATGGGTTATGTGTCTTTGTACCTTATGACAATTTGGCCCTTGTCTGATTTTCCCATGTTGCCTGTCATTCTCTATTTCTTCTTCTTGTGTGTGACTTTTTTGTTTTTCCCCCTCTTCATTTCTCTTGTTTTTCTCCTTCTATGTTGTTATGATGTTCTTAGTTGTTAGCTGGTATCATGTCTGAGTCTCCTCAATACTTGTGGACTTGCAACAGAAACTGAGTACACAGGTTAGTGCTTGGTTTCCTAAAACTATGGCATCAGACAATGCAACTGTGGACATGAATGCAGGGGTGGTATAGCACAGGCTTTGGCTATGGGGCATGGGTTGGCATTTTGGTGGCTTCAGGCTTCCGAGTGGTGCCTGTCCGGGCACAAGCATGGAAAAAAGCAGCAGGCATCTGTGGCAGAGAGTACACTAAGGTAATATTCCAGTGCAGGTTGAATGTTACATAATGTCTGGCAATCTGGTTGTTGGAGGGTTTAGGGTTTAGGTTATTAGATGTCAATCCTCCTCACAGTGTGGAAGCTGAGAGTTATCATGTCATAAGTCACTACAGCTTTGCAGGTGTTGCACATCTTGTCAGTGCCCAGTACATGGCACAGTTGTTGCTTGGGAAGGAAGTATAGCTGTTCTGACCTATCTTACTGTCGTGAAAGGTTTTGAGGTCCTGGGGTCCAATTCATCGATCTTTAATCTCTTGCAATTTTGCTTTCTAAGAAGTGGTCTAGGGTTCAGGTGTTTACTTTGAGATCTAGTGGTTTAGAGGCTTTTTTAGCATGGGACTCACAACATTTGAGCACCTTGGTAATGCAGGATGACAGTCGAGCTCTTGCATCAATGCTCTTCCCAGAGCTATCACCACTGCTCAAGCGCAAAAAAGACCATGGTAAATTGATTTTTTTTCTTTGACCATGGTAAAGACAGTGAAGCAATCGCTTCACTTTATTTCAATATTTGAGAAATGCCCATTACTTTTTTTCTGCATAAAACATCCATTTCAAAGACATGTTTGAGGCCTAGGATGCAGGATTTTAGATTCAGATTTGAGCAACTTAGAGAGGAAGTTGGATCTTAGTCATCAAGGCTTTGACATGAAATGTTGGTCTTGGGTATCTATCTGCAGGTCGAGCTGATGCACTTCTCATAGCAAGATTTGGGAAGAAATCACTTGAAACTGGTGAATCATGAGCAAGGTATTCCATTCATTCAAAATCTGTATGGCTACTGTCTCTTTATTGGCTTTTCCCAAAGGGAAAAGCCTTTGTATCCATATAGGACTGCAGGATAAGATTTTGGATTGAACTGGCAACCAATTTTTGTGTGATAGCTGGAGGCATAGCTATACTCTTGAGGCTGCTTCTTTTCCCTCAAATTCATCTCGCATTCAAATTGTCTAATCAGGATACATGGTTCCATTGTTTGAAATGGGACCTACTTCTGATTTCTTTTGTGAAAAGGGTACTTAATTTTTGATATAGGCTATGTGAACAGAGAGTGCATGACATTTTGAATGACAAAAAAGGTTGATTCTTTGATCCAATTGTGAAATTGGTGAAAAGTTTTCGGAACTTTTTTGTATATTTGTCATCTTTGTGATCCTATTTGATTCATCCAGTCTTGCAAACTGCTCATATTATCTATATGATCCCAAGATTCAAAAGGCTTAAACATTGACAATATTTTACAAGTATTGTCAGCTAGAAAATTGCAGGAATCTTCTATGCTCCATACAAATTCTACCCAAGTTCAGATTATGCCAAATTTGGAGTGGTCAATTATCAGTTTCCATAAGGTTCCTATAAGGTCCTCTCTCATTGCTTAATTCTGCTGTTAACACAAGCATAATTATCCTATGATGGTTCTGCCCCTTATGGCCAAGTTTAAACAAGCAACAGTTGAATAAAAGCATTCCCTGAAGTTCCCATGAACACCTGATGAATATCCCTCAAAATGTGAGACCAAATGAACTCTTCTGCATCATTTTTTAGTCTCTCCCTGACAGGCAGAGCCAATAAATAACACAATTTTATGACAATCAATGAAGCTCTCACTTGATGGAACTGTAGTCATTGGCACAAGGAAACCTATTTTGTTTGGTGTGCAGTTGTGTCAGTCTAAGTGCACAGATCAAACCAGTTATTGAGTCCTAATGGCATTTTTCCATTCTAGTCTTTTGTCATACTGCTGCTACCGGAATGCTTCAAACCATGTACTAGTACCATGCTAACATACATGAAACTGTCCACTAGGAATGATTTATTGAATGTTCTGGCTTTCTACAGGATCCATATCCACAGACAGTCAATGAGGCTTTTTTCCTTTTTTCTCATGAAACCGAACCCACTTTTAACTCCTTGTGATGAATCAAGGTTTGAAGAGTAGAAGTGTTGCAACACCACTAGTAGCACTCAATGGTGGTTCTCTGGATATTCAAAAAGCCCATTCGCTCCTGTCAACCAAAATTCAGTTCAAAACCAAGGCTTTCTTAGTAAGTATCATCTTTTATAACAGTCTGCATGCAAAGCAGACTCAAAAAACACCACGAAGTGTGCAGCAAAATGCTCCAAAAAAACAAAAGAGAAAATCAGACTCAATTCAGAAATTTGGAGAGCTTGGATATAAATGACTAAAATACCATGAACAAAAACCAATGTTATCACCTCTCTCACCAGGCACATGGATCATCATCTTCCACCTGCATCTATACATTATCAAGGGCAAAAATCTGGTAAAATCAATTTTGAGAGAAAGAGGCCTTGGACAGTACCCCATGGAAACTGCTTGTTCCGGATGTGCAAATAGGAATATTCCTGCCACATCAATAGACTTGGATCTCAGTGAAGCACACCAAACCCTTCATAATCCAAACTCCTCATTGTAGACATAGTTGCTTCAAGAACTATGCAGAAGATGCAATTACTTCTTCAACTCTCTCTCTCTCTCTCTCTCTCGCTGGTTGATTGCATTCCAAAGGACAAAACAGCTCCAACAGAACCCCCATACTTTTCAGGTTCTTTTTCACCATACTTTATATCCTACTGGAATGTATTCTTCCAGCACCATTTTGTGATGGTGTCTGCTTTACAGACTAATAACAAAGAAACAAGGAGGGGGTGCTTAGTAATTTCTACAAACATATACATCTCTCTAGGTAGCTTAACAAGCTTGTGATAGTCAGAAGGGACTCTTGACATGACCTCAACAGAATCAATAACCACTTACGTGTGAAGTGGCTATTAACCCTGAGAACTATAAGATGTTGGCTTAGTGATCTGTGTCATCATGCTATTGAATCCCTATCAAAACAAAGAGTGAGTGGCAGCATTTACCTGTCGTTCAGAAGCTTCATGATGCTCTTCACCAGCAAACGTGTATATACCCAAAGCAATGCATGCAATATATGCAGCAACAGTGATGTTCCGCCACTTTAATGTCTCCTCTGCAATATACACTTTCCATTGCCTCTTAGCAACATATTGTAAAGAAATCATGCAAGTGAATAAGGGTGAAATGAAAGCTAATAAAAGATCTATGTGGAAAGATTGAGCTTCCCAAAGTCACACATAAAGCACAAAAGATTGGTCTCAAAACCATTCAACCAATTCTAACCTCAGAAAAGATTTGCATTAAAAAATACCCCACAAGTGTGTGCTATTTCAAAAAGGGCACAAAGTTCATTCTCAAAAAAATGTTCATTGTTGGATCCAGATGGCACAAAGAAAATGTCAAATGAGATTGCAAAGAAAAATTCACAAAACAACAAAACCCAACACGGATGAGTCGGGGTCATAACCTATTCAATACTTCTCACAAAGGATCAGACCTAATGCTTATCACAAAGGATCAGACCTTCATTTTCACAACGAATGGCAATGCCCGGATTGCATTGCTCCCAAAACTGCTTTCAAATCAGCTCTCGCAAGTGAGCGTAGAAAATGTACGTAGGAATCTGTCTCAGAAATTAGGGTTTCTGAAATCATATAACGTTTCTTTGTTTCTTTCCTCGAATTGACATGAGCCTGTGAGCAAAAAGAATAGTTTGCACATACTCCTAAATTGCAGTCCAGGAAGATGCAATACGGGGGGTTTGTGTGTGTGTATACATATGTGCGTGAGAAAAAGAGGAGGTACAACTGATTAGAGAAACAGTGAGAGAAACCAGAACTCGACTTACCGGCATCATCATGTTCGTGTGTTGATGATGCAAAAGCGCGCTTGGAAGCCGCTGCTAGACAAGGTGGCTTTGCAGATGATGATTTGAGGATACGAGAGAAAAGAGAGCTGGATCTAAGCGCACGCGCCATCGCTGAAAGCTTGAAGAGGAGAGATCCGTGGCCCACACTTCTTCGCGGACACTTGCTCGCTCCTCAGCTCCCACCTCCTTCCTCATTCCACGTCCTGAAACCGCGACGTCCTCAAATCCAGGTAACCAAGATAACAAAAATCCAAGTCCCAAAAACCTCCCCTGACATCTCAATCTCAGGTCCCAATTTGCTTTTTTTCTTGGTCTCTCACAAACATGTACCTTGCCAACTGTGACACTAATTATATTATTTTAAGAAATTTCAATTTTTTCCCCAAATTATTTTTCAAAGATCAAAATTTTGTGGAGGAATTTTTTTTCAATTTTTTTCCCCAAATTATTTTTCAAAGATCAAAATTTCGTGGAGGAAATATTTTTCAATTTTTTTTTGAAATTTTCTATTTTGAGACGGACATGGAATCTTCAAAATTTATTCAACAATGAACTTTGCCATGCTATGCTACTTACAATAATGCACTTTTATAAGACCAAATATTTAAGAATTTGGGCTTTGCATTATTGCTACACACTACAAACGATTGATTAGAAAAAGAAAAATTAATTAAATCTTATATTTTCATATGATTTTCAATAATTCATTTTAGTATGCATTTAAAAAAATAATTTCATATCCACATTGATGGGTAGGGAAAAAGAATGAGGTACTTATAAGGATGGAGCTAGTTTTTTTTTTTTAATTCAAAAATATATAAGAATTTTTTTGAAAAAGAAAGGTAGTTAGGCTTGAAAATGAAGTAATTGTTTTTGGGATTGTTTTTAGAAATGTCCAAGGACAACCATATGATAGGAATTGTTTTGGAATTGTCTAAGGAGAACCATATTATATATTCCAAAAAATCACACATATACAAGATCCTCAAAATTTCTTCACTTTTATAAAACCAATTATTTAAAAATTAAGCTAATTCAAAAAACATGCCGACATTAAGAACTAATTGCAAAGAAGGCCATGACTTAGCATGTGAAAACTTTGACAAAAAAATATTTTGCAAAATGAAGTTTAAGAAGTTGGTGAATTTGCCATTGTTACTAATTTTGCATTTTGAAAGGGTTTTGATCTTGTATAAGTCCCTTACTCAAGTCTTTTAAAAGTTTGATTGATTTACAAAATATATAGAGAGAGAAAAAAAACCTTCAAACTTAGTGTTTGACAAAGGTCACATTCTATTGAAAAGGCTTATGTGAAATTCAATCTCCAATGCAAAAAATTCACAAGTTTGAAGATGCTTGCTAGAGTGGTGCCCAACATGAAAAGTATTTTGCATACTTTTGCACAGTAGTGGATGAAATTCCATTGTCTAATTGCTTCAAGTTCAACTTTGCTAATGTTTTTTACTTGGGCTCACATTTTTGCACACTATCAATGGCAAGATCAACTAATCAAAATGAATTGATTTGTGGAAATTAAATTCCAGTTGAATGAATATATTGACATTTGCATTCAACTTGAATTCAATTTCAATTGGATTTTAAAAATTTAAATTTTGTTCAAATATAATGAAGTGAATTCAAATTACACAATTCAAAAAAATGATGTTTAACCTACTTGTTCCAAGCCTAACTAACTAATACCTACCCACCAAGATGGACATGAAAAAACACATATGTGTGTTTTCATGTCCATGGTGTTTATGTTATGAAATCTTACAATTGTTTTTGTGTTTCTTATGTGAGAATTAAAAACAACAATTCAATTCAATATGATCACAAGGAATTGACATTCAACAATTCAATGAGAACTTGAAACAAGCTAATATGGTGAGGGAAAAAAGTGAAACAACAAAAAAAAAAATTGTAATAAATTCAATCAAGTATCTAAAATCATCATCATGCATGCACATGATTTTTGTTCCATTTTTCAATTGTAACATCCATGGTGACCATTTAGGCATCCCAACTAGTACATCTAACAAAATTGAATTGAAATTGAATCTTCACTTGGGAATGGGCTAAACAAATTTCAAAATGGAATTACCCAAATGGCAACTTATCACTTATGAAACCTAAAGTTGTCCTACCTAAATCAACTCCAATGAGTCATCATCATTGGAATTATTCAAATTTCTAAAAATTCAATGACATTTTATATAAATTAATGTCTAAAAATTATAACTTTTAAAAATTGAATAAAACATTCAAGACAAAGTGACTTCCATTGAATCCAATGTTACATTCCATATGTTACAAAACTTGTAAGGGGCTTCCATTATTTTAAGGTATGTGAACAATAGACAATAAATAAAGTCATTTGTTTATCACTTTCAAGCTATAAAACAATGGAGCTATTGTTCACATGCCCTAAAACAATGGAAGCCCCATTCACTTGGCCTTCCCCATAAAGAACATCAAATTAATTATTGAAAATAAAAAACCCCATGTTAGTTTATCATGAGATTAAAAATGTTTGAAAATTGTAAGAAAAATTGTGTTTGGTGAAGTTCTTTTATGTATAGAGGAAAACATGAGGTTAATCTTGAAGGTCTAACATCCAACCTCCCCAAATGTTCAAAAATAGGTTAAAATGCTATAATTCATTTCAAACATCAAACTGTTAATGCACCATTTAAAAAAACCCAACTATAAATACTTGTAACACTTAATGTGTGCAAACTTCATGTAACCCCCCCCCCCCCCCCCCCCCACACACAAAGATTGAATGTATTCAAATGGTTCAATTTGAAAACATTGAATATTAATCAATGTGCACAATTGATTCACATGGGCAAGACAAAGAAATCCCCATTTTGATTTAGATTTTAATGTTATACTAACAACAAATAAGTTGAGGAATAACATATTTTGGAAGACCCAAAGCTCACACAATAATATTTCAAGCAAGAAGAAAGACCTTGAAATGTGATAATACTTGCCACATTTGATGTTTGCATTGTCATGGCCTATTGTGAACTAGATATACATAGTGCACAAATGATTTAAAAACAAGTTTGTTCATTGAATTCAATCCATTATTGTAAATAAAAAGGTGTCTTAGCACATACATGCTAAACATTTCATGGAATCCCCCCGTTCCCTCAAAAAAATTGCCCATGGGCCTTTCACACAATTTGGCAAGCCTAAAACATGTTACAATGTTCACATTTTGTTATTTTATTTATCACAATGTTTATTAAATTGGTATAAGTGAAGCAAATATAAAATCTAGTAGGTGGAATCATTTATTTGAGAACTCCCAAATTAAAGGTTTTTTCTACATGAAGTTATGGTTGAAGACCTATTGAGTGTTCAAAAAATACAATTGTTGTAATCAATAAATGTTATTTGTTTTTAACACTAGGATGTTCCTCCCATTAAATGTGCAATTTTCTACAAATTCTTTATCAATTACATGAATTATTGAAATATTTCAATCAATATTATTTGATTGCACACAAATTCACCAATCTTTGTATGATTTTTAGTATTTTATGGGTAACAATTTAAAAAGTATGTTTGGTCCAAATTATTTAATCACATTAAATTTGAGCTATTACTAACTAACATCATTTGAAGGTGTGTTGAACAACATGGTGTGTAAAATTGTGATTGCTCGAACCAACAATTAAACGGATGTAAACTTTCAACTATATGGAAATTTTAAACATATTATATAATAGAAAATGTTCATGGTGATTAAAAAAACAAATAAAAACCTTTGTGAGGTATTTGAAGATGTTGTTATGGAACAAAATGATCAATCAATATATATACATACAAATATTAAGTCAATTTATAGATTACAAAGGTTGAATATCTCAATAGATTCGCACATGTGCAGTTATTTTTAAAATGTAAGGAATTATTTAATACTAGTAGTCTTAAAGTTAGATGGATTGAAAAGCTTGCCATTTTGCAACCGTACAAGATCAACAACATTTCCAATATGGTTGAAATTTAATAGTATATTTTCATATATTTTTGACATCTTTATCTTTTAGTTACAAGGAATTTTATACATCCTTATTGTTGTCTTTCACTTTTATGTTCACAAGATGCATTCTTACATCATTATAATTTTACATTCAAATTTATAATGAAGTGAAATCTATGTTCTTGTTGTGTTTTATGTTGTTAACATTTTACACAAATTATTATGAAATAACACAACAGTTCTTGCGAGAAAAAAAAATCATCCTAAAGCGATAATACTCAACAATTTTCCAAATCAATATAATGTTGAATAAGTTCTAGATTCTTGGAATTGGGGTTGCACAATGACATTACCATGGTCAAAATTTCCATAATTGGAAAAGAAAACATTTACTTATTTTTCTATCATTTGCATACTTTTTGTTATAGGTGGTAAATGTGAAGTAATAGCGGGTGTCAAAAGTTTTATTCATGTTTTTGAAATTATCACTTGTTATGATAAAACTCCTTTGAAAGAAACTACTAAGAAGAGGAAATCATCATCCTTCATGTAATTTTGATGCCTCTTTTACACATCGATTGCTTATCTTATTGCTTAAGTTAAAAGTCGTGAAAAGTAAAAAAACTAAGCAAAACACGAAATAAAATACAAACAGATGCTCCAAGAAATCGTTGTTGAAAACTATCATTATAAAATGTTTTCTAAATTAGCATTAATCTCATTAACAAAAACACTTTTTCAATGTTTTCTAGATTAGCATTAATCTCATCAACAAACACTCTTTCAATGTTTTCTAGATTAGCATTAATCTCATTAACAAAAACACTCTTTCAATGTTTTCTAGATTAGCACTAATCTCATCAACAAACTCTCTTCCAATGTTTTCTAGATTAGCATTAATCTCATTAACAAAAAAACTCTTTCAATGTTTCTAGATTAGCACTAATTTCATCAACAAACACTCTTTCAATGTTTTCTAGATTAGCACTAATCTCATCAACAAACACTCTTTCAATGTTTTCTAGATTAGCACTAATCTCATCAACAAACTCTCTAAGCTAACCATGTTTACACTTAACAACCATTGTCAATTTTAAGTTTTCTCATTAATCTTAATCCTTCTCCAAAAAAGCATAGTTTTGACACCCATTTATGTATGTAGTACTACTCAAGTTTTGCAAGAAAACACAAGAGGCCTAAATCCTCTACCCACATTGCCCATTATGGGAAAAAACCCTTTGAAAAGCCCTATCTTGAGTTGGATGAACATAAATGAATCTCTAATGCATAGAGCCTCTCTTTGAGGTGGATGAACATGAAGGACCTCCATAGTGATTATCTTGAGTTTGATGAACGTGATTGGACTCTATAGCTACTTGCAAGGCTCACATGAAACCATCCATGAATCAACACAAAATTATCCATTCACTCACAAAAATTATCCATAGACCCATATACAATCATCCACAAAACAAGGCAAAAATCATCCATAAATGCACAAAAAAGCATCCATGAACTAGCACAAAACGATCCACAAAACAACACAAAAATCATTCGTAAACCAGCACAAAATCATCCATAGACCCTAACAAAATCATCCATGAACTAGCAAAATGGTGCTGGTTGGTCGAGGGTTTTGCTCCCGTCGGCCGCGTCGCACAGCCGAGCAGCGCGCACACGCGTGTGCCCCGCCCGTCTCCCCAACAGCTCGCCCGTCTTTGCCTCTTCTCTTGTTGTTGTTGTTGGTGGTGGTGCACGGAGGCCATCTTCTTCCCTTGCAAGAAGCGTCCGTGGACCAAACAAACAACTCTTCTTCTTCGTCTTTCTTCTGCCACACACAAGAGAAGAAGAACAACGGAAGTGTACAGCAATCTACCGGCATCATGCCCGCCATTGATGGTCATCGCATGTTCACCTTCGAGGATGGTGAGCGCGAGAGCGAATATGGTTACGTCCGTAAGGTGAGTATGTACGTGGATCCATAGCTTTTCTTTGTACTTGTCTGCTCTCGACTGTGTTCCTTCATGTGTGGAATGACAACAACAACAACAACAACAACAACAACAACACTGTGGTTGCTGTAGGTATCGGGGCCAGTGGTGGTGGCGGATGGAATGGGAGGAGCAGCTATGTATGAGTTGGTGCGAGTCGGCCATGACAAGCTCATTGGCGAAATCATTCGACTGGAAGGGGATTCTGCCACGATTCAAGGTATGGGGGAAGAATTAGGGTTTCCGTCTTCTGCTGCTGCTGCTGCTCTGCATTTATGGATTTGAAAGCGGATTTTAGTGAAATTACTCAGTGAATTTGGGATCTACTTGATCTCTCTGCAGGAGTAACAAGTCAGAGAAGATACTTGTAAGTACTTGATGATTTCATAGAAGACAATCCAATGTAGAAGCCATGATGATGCTCACCATGATATGATGCTCACTGAATTGCAACTTATATGTATGCTTGTCTTGTCTTGTGGCAGTGTATGAGGAAACTGCAGGATTAACAGTGAGGGATCCTGTGTTACGAACACACAAGGTCAATAATGCAAAGCTCTATTGATTTCTCCTTGGCTTGCAGTACACAGTCTTATTTTCATTCTGAAGGAATTTCTTGTTGTGAAGAAGAAGTCATGGTGACAGATACACAGATTTGGAATTATTGCTTTTTTTTTTGGGTAAGGGCTTGAATCTGAATTGAAGCAGAAGTGTCTGGTTTGTAAGTGTGAGGAATTCTCTTGATAGATTGGGAGATTTTGATTTGTGTGTAACACAAGTTTTTGCAATGTGTGCAGCCACTTTCTGTGGAGCTTGGGCCTGGGATCCTTGAGAATATCTTTGATGGAATTCAGGTTTGTTATGAGAAGTTGTTTTGTTGAATGTGCTTGGAGATGCACTAGAATTTCTTTTTCTGCAATTTGAAATGTTTGAGCATGAATTCTAATATGTGCAGCTGTTACCAATTCATTTTGATAGGTACAGTCTGAAGCGTAGCATAAAAGAACAGATCCTGACACCCTTGAATGGTGGAAATTCTCTGTGTGTTCTTTTAATGCAGCGTCCATTGAAGGCCATTGCTCTGAGATGTGGAGATGTGTACATCCCTCGCGGTGTTGCAGTGCCTGCTTTAAACAGGGATAAAGCTTATGAATTTGCACCAAAAAACCTGGGTAAAGTTCTATTTTCTCATTTGATCACCAGTGAAGCTTTAATCCATTATAATCAAATCTTTGTCTCAATCTTGATCTTTCACTTCCAGGATTTTATCATCTCATACAAACAAGTAGTTGCTTAGGCAATCCTCAGTATGTGAATGTAAGTGATTAACACATTGTGATGGGAAAAGGATTTTAATTAGTCACCACTGATCAAGGGAGATCAGTAGCTCTAATTCATCAGATTGTGCATCATCTCACATCACTCTGTGTGTTAATCTAGCATTTTTTTTCTGAAAGCATTTTGGTTGTTGAGATGCTGGAGGGTCCAAACATAGGCTTGTCTGAAGGTCTGAAGGTTGGTGATAATGGCTATGTTACCACAATTTGATCAGTGTGTAGTTTACATTTTGGTGCTGGGATCTTGCAGCTGTTGGCGATGCAATTACTGGAGGTGATTTGTATGGGGTAATTGCTTCCTAAAATCTTGCTAAGTGTTGGTAGTGTATTCATGTGGGTATCCTCAGACAAAGTTCTATAGGACTGGTCTGTTGTTGCAAGGAATGTGAAACTGATAGGCAGCATAGATTCAAGAGTCTTGTAGTAGTTATACTGTGATTGGACATGAAGGCAAATTAGGTGCTTGCCATTGGAGGATCCTGTGCTCTTGGGCAAGGTCCTTTGGTTTTGTCATTTTCTTACACCTGTCTTGGCTCGATTGAGATTTCTTTAGGTTGGTTGTGTTTTACCTGTGAATGTTTATTGTGTCCAGAACTGGGGGTTAAGCAGACCTCTGACCTTTCCTGGGCTGTTGGCTCCTGGAATGGCTTTACAGATTGTGTATGAAAATAGTTTGATTGAGCATCACATTGGACTGCCACCTGGCAGTATGGGGAAGATCACATATATTGCTCCGGAAGGCCAGTACACCTTGCAGGTCCATCTTCTGTTTCAGATTTAGACTGTTTTGTTGTGTTCTTAAGTGTAAATCTGCTTGGCTGTCACTGAAATCCATGGACCTTGTTCTTGTCAACAACATTCAATGCTTATGAAGCAGAACATATGGGGTTTATCTTCTCTATTAGACATGGAGTTGCTATTGGTCAGCTGAGTGAAGTATATGTACACATAAGTTTGACGTACACTGTTTGGTTTCTGTGAATAACTTCCAAAGCATTGTAGGACTTATAGTTCAAGCTGTTGTTTAGATCTATGTATGGCTTAATTTCCCATGTTGCAACTATGCAGGATGAAGTTTTGGAATTGGAATTTCAAGGGCGGAAGAAGAAGTTCACCATGCTTCAGGTATACTTTTGGACAGTGACATCTGTCCCTTGGGAACCCTAATTTATAGTGTGCTTTCATATCGTTCAGAGAAAAGGCTATGTCCCCAGAATCATTATGGTTGTGCATTGTGTCCAGAACAATGCAGCACATACTCCTTTGCATGAAATTCTCTCACATACAATAGCTTTGCTCAGTGCACTTCTTGAAATTGTTGCTAATCAAAACACTCAGACCAAGCTTTTGCCAGGGAACTGTGGTGTAACCAAGTATTGTCTTGATCATATGTACTTCTACATTGAATCTGTGACATTTGGAAACTTCTGTGCAGGAATGGCCTGTCCGAACACCAAGGCCCGTGGCTTCCAAGCTTGCAGCTGACACTCCTCTGCTAACTGGCCAGGTTTTTCTCTGCATAGTTGAAGCTAGTTAACATCTCATCTCATCTAGTGATGGGAAGATCATTCAATGTCCAGTTGCATCAAATGTAAACATCCCATCATGTGTCTTCTGACAACAATTATGACAGTTGATATACAGAGGTTCTTTGACACATTTTCTGAAACTTCAAGGAGTTTTGGGTTTTAGCTCCCACTTTATCTCAAAATTTTATGTTCTGATTTGGTTTTAGTCTCTAAGCTGATGATGAGTGAGGAGTAATGACAGCAAGTGACTGACTTTCTTAGTGAAGATGATGGATTGGGACCTTGTGAGTGGCACTCACAACTTTATGACCAGACTCATTCTTGTTATGCTTGTTTCGGTTTGGCCAGAACTCACAGAATGGTTACTCTTAAATCATCCTTGTGGAGGTTTCTCTGCAATCTCATGTATGTTTTCTGGAACTGGTTGTATGTAGCAGCGGGTCTTGGATGCCCTTTTTCCTTCAGTGCTCGGGGGTACATGTGCCATTCCAGGTGCATTTGGGTGTGGAAAGACTGTGATCAGTCAAGCCCTTTCCAAGGTGACTGTTTGCTGCAAGTAGTACTTTATCTCTACATTGCATTTCTGAAGGCACTCATGGACATTATTATTTGTTTGTTTAGTTTTGGTTCTTTGTCAATTAGTCTTCAAAGTGATTGTTTCTACACCAAAACATTTTTTGAATCAGCTTGTAACACATGACTAGCTCTCTTCTATGGAGATTCTGCTTATGCTTTTTGAAATTAGCCAATGGGATCAAATTTTGAACCAGCTTTTTGGTCATAGCACTTACCGAGTTGATCTATGGACTGTTGGCAGTATTCGAATTCCCATGGTGTTATCTATGTTGGTTGTGGAGAGCGTGGGAATGAGATGGCTGAGGTTAGAATTTCACATAACTCATATGCTATGGTGTCTGTTCTATGTTTGGTACCTAGCTAAGGCATCAGGACTACACTTTGTGAATGACTGTCTTTTTTGAGGAATGCAGGTTCTTATGGATTTCCCTCAGCTTACCATGACCTTACCTGATGGTCGGGAGGAGTCTGTGATGAAGCGTACTACACTTGTTGCTAACACTTCTAATATGCCCGTTGCTGCCCGTGAAGCTTCAATCTACACAGGTTATTGACTTTCGTTTCAGCCTGTTTCTGAAGAGGTGCTGCTTGCTATGGACCATGTGCAAATTTTTCCTCTGAAAGAAAGACCAGATCATGGCTCAGGGTCGTGAAAATTCTGCTGTACTGAGTTCATTATCTAGCTGACATTATGCACTGTTATTTGGCCAGGCATTACACTGGCAGAATACTTCCGAGATATGGGATACAATGTCAGTATGATGGCTGACTCCACCTCCCGGTGGGCAGAGGCTCTGAGAGAGATATCTGGGCGTCTTGTATTTACCTACCTCTTGCCCTCTCTACACAGAGTCTCTTATGGGTGCATTGTTTTTGGCTATTCAATGAGACAACTGATGAGTTGAAAACCATGGTTTGGAGATGCCTAGAATAATGCTTTCTTGTTTTCTTTCTTCATCTTGTTACCTACTTTGGTTTTCAGTAGTCCTTTCATTTCTACTTCTCTATTGAGGTCTAAAGTTTTTGCAATATACTTCTGTACTTTGCAGGCTGAGATGCCTGCGGACAGTGGCTATCCAGCTTACCTTGCTGCAAGGTTAGCTTCCTTCTATGAACGCGCAGGAAAGGTGAAATGCCTGGGAAGTCCAGATAGAACTGGGAGTGTAACCATTGTTGGAGCTGTGTCGCCTCCTGGTGGAGACTTCTCTGACCCTGTGACTGCAGCAACACTTGGTATTGTCCAGGTTTGTTTATGCACTTTCTTTTTCCTCCTTAGGCCCGTTGTAGACAACAATGAGTTAGTTTCCTGGTTGCATTGGATATCCTTCATAGTCTAAATGGTGACCAAAAGCAGTGAAGTAGTGCCATTTTCAAAGCACTTCGTTACATTCACATGGGCCATGATTCCTTTTCCAACATCACAGGTTTTCTGGGGTCTTGATAAGAAATTGGCTCAGCGGAAGCACTTTCCAGCTGTCAATTGGCTCATCTCCTACTCCAAATATACACAGGTATGCTTTCACCATCAGGCAGCTGACACAAGTTTCATGCTCCATCACTGATCACTGTTACTTCATGGGCCTTTAAAAGTATGATATTGGATTGTGTGCTGGGAACTAGTAAATTTCTCTATTCCCTAGTGCCACCCAACTTTCAATAACTGTACAGTGGGCTTGGTATGCACCAGATTCCAACTATCTATGTCACATGGGCTACCATATTTATTGAGACTGTTGAAAGTGGGAACTGGAATGTGCACAGTCATAGGCACATCCATAGCCAGCAGTTTTACACCAATCTTTTTTGAGCATTCACCTATTGTACTAGTGTGGATCAATGTGGTCACTTAAATTGCCATGACTTGATCAAGGCAGATATGCATTGTGTTGCATAATGGTTGTAAAGGAATACTAGGGATCAACCTGTCTCATCACCATATACTTTCTCCAAGCTCTGCAAGCCACAAGATACATTTTAAACACATTTTGAGATAGTATGACACTTACACAAGGAGGGTGTTGTCATTAATGATGATTGTATACACAGTTAGAAGGTTGTTTTTGACTTCTTTATAATATGGAATCTCTATTCATTGGGTGTTTGGAATGTTTTGAGTCATGTTGGATCATGATCGTGCCCTTTGCTTTTGGCAGGCTCTAGAAGGATTTTATGAGAACTTCGATGCTGATTTCATTTCAGTTCGAACAAAGGCACGTGAGGTTTTACAGCGTGAGGATGATCTTAATGAGATTGTGCAGGTAAGAAACATCCTTACATGGTGGAAGCTGCTGAGTTTACCCTTCAGTTGAACAATTGGATTTGTCTTCATTACAGACAGTACACAAGAAAATTATTAGAATAATGTGGAAAGAGCATCTCCCGAGAGATTTCTGCTTTATATTTTTCTGTTTGTACTGTTCAAAAGAATGTAAGGTAATTGAGATCAGGTTACTTTGAACATAAAGCCAGCACACACACTAATTGTTTTTACTGTTATATGCAGCTTGTTGGAAAGGATGCTTTGGCAGAGACAGATAAGATCACTCTTGAAGTTGCTAAACTCCTGCGGGAAGACTACTTAGCACAGAATGCTTTCAGCAGGTATGATGTCAGATAATTCCTGTTGTGGATAATTGCACCTTGGTTATGCTTAAGTGTGTTTATCAAGCAAAAGCAAGCTATTCCATCAATATTCCATCTCCAATCTGTTGGAGCTTGCATTCTCTATTTCTCGAATGAATATTTCTCCATGGAGAGTAAAATTTATAACTGTACACATGGAGCTGGAGATCATAAGACAAAATTTCTATTTTTGGAGCAACAATGATAGTCTGTTGTTGTGACTCTATTACTTACAATAAGACAAGACACGTGATTTTTTATGGTGGTTGCAGCTATGACAAGTTCTGTCCATTTTACAAGTCAGTTTGGATGATGAAGAACATCATGCACTTTGGTGCTCTTGCAAATCAGGTATATCCTTATTTAGTTCATCTATTGTTCTCTTTTGGTTCCTCACATCTAGTACAGGTCACATGTAAGCCCAATGGAGGCAACACAGTGATATATGTTCAGGTCTTATGTTGGACAAGCTGTTCATTTAGAGATGTTTTGCATTTCATTACACACCTGCCTCTACTTCCACAGTCTATAGGCGATATGCATGGAACAATGCAGATGCTCTCATTGGTGATCTCTTGTTGCAGGCTGTGGAGCGAGCTGCTGGATCTGAAGGGCAGAAAATTACCTACAACATTATAAAACAGCGGCTAGGGGATATCCTCTATCGTCTTGTGTAAGTCCCTTGCTTCAGCAAGTACTCTACCTCTTTGCCATAGCTGCTATAAGGTCTGTAGTAGACATATGTCTCAATCTGAACCCTTCACCCTGATCCACCTTTTGGATATTATAGGGAAACAAGCTTTAAACCAGCATTAGTGTCATTTGTGGTCGATGCATATAATTAGCTCCACCGTTTGGAATATGGGTTCTTTAACATTGACATAAGTTTCTCTAGCTTTCCTCTAAACCACCAAGAGTAGACATTATGTGCATAACAAGCTCATTGTCTAAATCTCCTAGTTTGAAGTTGGCAAGATACTAGTGTTGTCTTTACAGATGGGAGCTAGAGATTCCATGGAAATGGTGTAATGCCTTTCTCATTACATTGTTCTGGGCTGCAGTAATGTATGAGTTTTGGACTTGTGGTCTCAGGTCAATGAAATTTGAGGAGCCATCAGAAGGGGAGTCTGCTCTCACTGCCAAGTTCCAGAAGCTGTTTGATGACTTGTCTACCAGTTTCCGAAACCTTGAAGATGAATATCGTTAATCCTTTACAAGAAGAGACAATGGGTCTCTGAAAGATATTCCCACTTCCTGAAACATATGAAAGGAGGATTGGGAATTGGGAGATTCAAGGATATGTAGCTTATGGCATGGTAAGTGTTATGATTCTTCCTCAGCTTGGGCTGGAAACTTCCTTATCAAAAGTTCCTTACTGGAAATGTTTCATTCTTGGAGCTACATCAGGGAACATTATTTATTGATGTGTTGTGTATGATCAGCAACAAGTTTCAACCTAGTGTTGTGGGAGCTTAGCTTTTGCAAGGTAGAAAATTGCAAACAGTGTGCCCAAGAGATGGGATTTCACTTCTCTTGAAAGTAGGTTGGAAATATCGCAGATCTTTTTGATTTGGTAAGATCAGCTAAGGCCTCCAAAACCGACAAATAAGTAGTATGGTTTCTTCTGAAGAGCATGATTAGCACTTTGTAGCACCAAAATCATTAATAAATTGTTGGAAGCATGTGCTTTGAGCACCAGGGACCAAATTGTGCACTTGGTACAAAACTCTCAGAATTGCTTGAAATCTTGTTGAAGGGCCAGGATTATCAAAAGAAAATGTTGATTTTGCTTTTATCACATGTTCCCAAATGTTTCATACAAGTTGAACTCTTCTGCCACTTCAATTGTAGAACTGGCAATGCTAGAATCAGCATATGGTAGTAAAGGCCTTACATGTTTGAATGCACCAAACATGTGTGTAGTGATAACCTACATGTAAAGGCAACACCTAACCCTAGGATGTACTGTTTGCCTTTCATTTTGCCTCTCCGCTCCAAGCTCCATTTAGGAGCCACTACACAGAAGTCACTAATCCTGAGACCCTTTGACTCTCTTCCCACATATCCTGTAACCCTGAAGGATATGCACAAAATAGACAAAAACTTCTGCAGAAGTTGATGAGAACATGGAGCCAGAAAATAAACAGCTCAATCAAGTGGGTTGAAAAGAAAAATCTCATGCTGCCTGCTACTGCTATGAGTTACATTTGAAGTGCCATCTCAAATAGCGCTCAGTTGACACCTGATGCACCTTAAGATTCAAGTGCCCTTTCTAGTCTTAGCCCTTCAGAAACAGACCCCATGTCTTGTGCATCCTGGCTGCCCTGTGCATGTAAAAGAGAACTCTGTTCATGGTGATTTCCAGCAGAATGCAATCTTCTCTCTGACTTCAATGTCTCCTCTAACTCATTATCCTCCTTTCTATCTGTCTTGCCTTCATCTTCACTAAAATCTTCCTCCCCCCATTGGTCGAGGATCTCCTCATCTAGCCCTTGCATGATCACCTGACCATCAACATCATCATCCTCATCTTCATCCTCTTCCCATTCCTCCTCATTCCAGGCATCAACACCCCAGTCATCTTCATCCTCATCCTCGTCATCATCATTACCCTTGTCTTTGCACAGTAACCTTGCTTCTGCTTCACTAAGATAGCTCAAATCATCCCTGTCTACAGTCTCATCTTCTATCCGCATGGCACTTCTAAGCTCTGGGGATATTAATTCATTCTCTGTTGCAGTGGCCACACTAGGATGTTCCTCACCTTCAGGCCAACCGCGATACATAATCAACTTGCTTGGTTCTGTTGAAACCAAAACAGCCCCTGTAGCATCCTGGATAGCCACAGAGTGACAAAATGTCAGGGAAAGTTTTGTGGGCAATCATTCAACATGTAGTGCAACAAAAAGTTCTTACTTAATCAAGAAGGCATCAGTACTTTTGCCAAACTGCATACTTGGAGCATGGAGAATGAGGCCATCACTAAAATGCTTGCTGCAAACAAACCAACACATGCTTCTCAAAAATCTTACAGCCTGTGAACATGGCTGCTATAGCATCCATAGTACACGGGAATTCTCAACACATGATTTGGTTGCAAGAGCAGAAAGGGTCACATCCACAGAAAGATTGAACAATACTGTAACCCACCCACCAAGGCATGGTTGCAGGTATGAAGACTGACCTCTAGTTGTTGCACAATCTCTGCGACAGGGGTACCTTTTGCTCTTCCCTTCACCGAGACTTTTACGAAGGCATGTTTTTGCAAGTACAAGCGGATGGATTTTGCTAGGCCTGCCACCACGTTGCTCTTTCCTGAAAACCCAACAACACCCAAAGAAGAAAAAAAACACCCTTCAATGAACCTTGATGAAAAAACAGGATCCATTTTTAACTTTTTGGAGAGAAGGCTCCTTCCAAGAAATCACAGATACATGATGAGAAGATTACCAATGTGGAAGTGAGCCACTTTGCTCAGTTTGAGAGCTTGGTGTCGGAGTAGGAGTCTTTCTTTCTTAGTCAATGGTTCTGCCTTGTAAATAGGCCCTAGTTTTACATGCTTAGTCTGCTGGTCTTTCTTATACAAGCTTGGATCATCCTCTTTTGCAAATTGGTCATAATCCTCATCCAGTTCAACTGGATCCAACTCTGACAAGTCAAGAGAAGACTCCAATGCTGGACCTTCATCAGATTCACTGCCAATCTCAAGACCCTCTGCAATTCTATCTTCTTCCTCCAATTTGTTCTGCCAAATAAAGAACAGTGTGAATGCATCAATAGGAAGTCAACCATCAATTGTGCACGTAACAACAAAGGAGGATGACAGATGAAGTATGGTACCAGGCCTAATTTCATTGCCTCAATCTCCTTCTCCAAAGTCAATATATGCTTCTCCAATGACTGCAAGCAACCAAAGCAAAAGATAAGCTAGTGGCAAAACTACTGTGAGCTCCTTCACAAGACTCGAGTCTTCATGGTCAGACCTGATATTGACAATAGATACAAAGCAGAGCACAACAAACCTCCATCTCTCAAATCTTATGTTATCTCAAATCATCTATCTACATCCACAGCTTTGAAATCAGTGCTTTGTGGGTAAGTTGGAACAAACTGGCATGCCCCTAAGCCCCATCTCTTGGATCCTTCAGCTTCTATTAGCATAAAAATACCCATTAAACAGCAGATGTGCAAGGACATACCGCTTTTCGTTGTAATTCAAGTGATCGTTTCAGAGCCTGCCGCTTTGTGAGCAAATGTCGTGGCCGCAATTCAGAGGGGCGCTGGTAGTTTTTTCCACGGTACATGATTATGGCTTGACCCTTTGAAGTGGTCACAATACCCACCAGGATCCCACCACTCTCAATTTCAAGCATCTTAGCAGTCTTCTCTACCTCACCCAGGTTCCCCTTTATGATGATCTTTACTAGCTCCCTGTGCTTCCAGTGCAAATGCATATTCTCCACCACCCCATCAAACACTCCTCGCCGCCCTAGAATTCACTTTAGAATTCAGCGCACAGGAAAAGAGAAAATCCCAGAGCCAACAAGAACTTCAAACTATACTAGCTGTTCCTCCATTTTGCACCCTGACTAGTTCATTAGGTTAGTTTTAACCAGCTTGCTGACAGGGGCAAAACATTTTCAGATGTAGAGAAGGTGGGAGTCCTAACCAACAAGAAGATAAGCTTTCATTCGCAAGCCAAGCTTGCGAAACATATACCGCTCCTCTTCTGTGATATGCTCCCGATCCACAGGTGCATCTGCAGGATTCATAAAGTGCTCCACCTTTGCTAACTCCCTCTCTGCCCTTTCTTTCTTCTGAATTGCCTGCACATGAACAGTCAAGACACCCACACAAGGCCCACATCCAATTTACCCATCACTCCATCTCTAAACCAATTCATCAACACAAGCTGAACTTTGAAGCATACATTGTGACCCGCCTTGTGATGAAATGTAGCAAGACTTACCAAATTGACCCTTCTCTCTATCCTGTTGGCAGCTTGAGCTCTTTTAGCCTTGCGTGCAGCTACGAGCATTTTGCGCTGTTCTTCACTATTCTGCCAGCTCTCCCATGCTGCCTTTGCTTCCAATGTCTCAGCCAGTGTCCCAGTTGTGCTGCAAACCAGATTGCAAATAGTAAGTTTCCATTACAGTGGAGAGGATTTGCAAGCAGTGGTACTGAGTGGTGAAGTTTTTTTCTGAATTTCAAAAACAACAACAGTAGCTCAATATCAAGTAATGACATCCCTTCATTCAAGGTGTCAAAGGGTGGTATATCTTCATAAGTATTGAGAACTTCTCCATATCAAAGGACTGCAGCAAAAGGGAAGAAGATTTTTCAACATTGAGTCACAATCAAAAAACAATTCTGAATGCAGATCTGTATTGAGGAAACACCTGTTTTCTGAGGGAGCATCTGCAAGCTCCAGAGTTGTGCTGCGACTTCTCATGCGGGCACGTTCCTCCTCCTCCTGCAAAGCTTTGGTAATAGAATCTCGCTCCTGTAGAGCTGCCTGCACTGCTTGGGGTAGAAAATCCTTACCTCGATACAGTGTTATGAACTCTTTATCTCTGGCAAGAAGAGTGCCTCCAGTCAAAGCCTGGAACATTCATGCATCAATAGATTGTAAGTGCATGATCCATGTTTATTCTGAACACATTGTGAAGGCATGCAAAGCTCTTGACTGAAAAAACTGATGATGGAATAAACATTCTGGGCTCATTTTGTTTACAGCTACCCAATAGAACACACTGGCAATTACAGGGAAACAAAGAGGACCACTTAAATATCACTGCCAAAAAAATACCAGAAGAATCCTGACCTTCAATTCTTCAGCCATGAGCTCATTGTTTGTGTTTTGGACACCCCTTTTCACAGCAATCTTCACAACCTCAGTCTTCTCCCACAGCTTCACAATTGCAGCAGCCAGCCCACTGAGTCCCCTGTTTCTTCCTGTAGATTTGCACATTTCCTAATCTTGACATTAGTATGTCTTCAATTGAAAGCAAAGAGTCCTTAGCATCAGAGACAGTCCTGAGGTATTGCAGAATCCTGACCAACTCATCACAGAACTCTGCCACTACAGAATGTTGGTAAACTACCTTGTGAAGAAAGATTGACACCACCACAAAATACATGGCTAACTATCAATGGAAATGCTTGAACACTTTGCTCAGAAGGACTATTTAAAGGTGACAGACTAGAGAATATACCCAGGACAAAGTGGGGTGGTAAAGGTCGTGCAAAGCGACGCAAGTCTGTCAATTCAAAGTCTGTCAGCTTGGCCTTCACACCATATGGAAGCAGCCGGAAGGGTCGTTTACACACTGCATCTGGGCTCAAGAGCAAATCCCCATCAATAGGCACAGGTCTGTTCCCTGTCCAATTCACCCACCGAGGCCCTAGCCCTTCCAGAACATCCTCCATTGCTTTCAACTCTGCTTCCTCTTCTAGTTCTGCTTCAGACTTAATCTCCTCAAGACCTGCTTGACACATTTCAATATTACAAAAAACACTCTGTAAGGTTGCAGCAGCTTGTGGGTTGCCAATATGTTATGAAGCAATCCTTCTGTTTAGGAAACAACCCTCAGGTCAAGAATTGACAAACAAAAGGCAATTCACTTTGAGAGTGATGAGAACAAAATCACCTGAGAGGTCCACAGCTGTAGCCTGTGTGATACTACTGTCTGCTGCATCTTCCCCCTCTTCTGGGTCAAGAGACATCAAGGCTTTTCTCTCTTGCTCTTCCTTCTCTTGCATCTCACGCACAGAAGGAGGAACATAGTCTTTTCCTCGATAAACCACAGCTGCACTTCCTGCTCTCCAAATGACTAAGCCTCCTGTCCCTCTCTGTCACACAAACAAATCCTACCATCTCAGGAAATTGGACTCTATTTCTGAATTTGCATATTCAATCAAGTGATCGTGGCATCAAGCTCCAGAGAGAAGGGTATCAGCCACTACTGACCTCCAGAGCCTGGTGAGTCTTTCGCATGTTGATTGCAGGAGGACCCTCACATTTGACTTTCACAATCTCAGAATTCTTCCATGCATTATGAATGGCTTCAATAATGCCAGGAGTGACACCAAGTCTGCCGATTTTCAATCGCCGCCTGACCATCAGTCCAAGACCTCGTAGTCTTTTCAGCTCATCTACAGGGATGGTAAGCTCTGCCATAGTTGGTGGCCTCACCTTCTTCTTCTGCTCTGTTGTTTCTTCATCAGAGTCCTCCTCATCAACAGAGTTTGCTTCCCATGGAAACCTCAACCTTCTCCCCTGCTGATCTGCGATTGAATCTGTGGCAGGCTCTGGGATTGGATGGTCCGGTGTGCTCCATCCTTTGTTCACCCCCAAAAATACAGGCTGACCAGGTCTGATAAACAAATTGTCAGCAACCGCAGATTTTCCATGAACGACTTCTTCTCACTAATGCAACAGTTGCATGCTGAAGCTCATTTTCAGCTCCAAAACCAACCAAGCAAATTGCAATGTCTCAATCCAGGAAAGGCATGTCGATAGCCATGGACACAACAGCTTGCACAAATCACCCAGACCTAAATTCTTAAGGAATCACATGGACCTAAATCCTCAATGAATTCAGCAGAAAGTTGTGGATCTCCAGAGACATTTACTTGCACAAAAAACACATTCTGTAATTCCTCTGCTCATCATACATTTCTCCTGTGAATGACAGTTGGGGCCAAGAGTCTACTAATCCTGTATCACCATGGCATGCAAAAACCCTAGCATTGGATTTGCTTAAACCCTTGACATTTTTCTTGACCTAAATCCTCAAAGCACACTTTCAGCTAAGGTTGCATCAGAACAGAATACATGATTGATCAGTCAGTTGCTTCTTGCCCTCCAACTAAAAAATGCAGGGATTGCAAAGTCTCCAAGAGGAGCTCACCATAAAAAATGCAGGGATTGTAAAGGTGCAGAAGAGAAGCTCACCATGATGATGATGCAGGGATTTGCAAAGTGTGCAAGAGAAGGCTCTCAAGGTCTTGGATCCTTCTTCCTTACCTTGGGAGGAAAACTGAATTTGCAGTCAAGGATTGCCTTGGCTGAGGATTGAGATCTCCAAGAGGACTGTTGTTCTGGATACTCCGCAGCTTGTCTACAATGCGAGCCATGGCAACTTTGCCTCCTCCTCCCTCTTCATCAATGCTAGCACCTTCTTCTTCAACCTGGTCTCTCAAGACCGCCACCCTGTTGTTGGGAAGATGCTGCTGTTTTGTTTCCTTGCTGCTGTTACTTCTTCCTGCTGCTCCTCCCCTTGTTGAAGCAGGTCCTTGCTCCCATGGTGCCTTGTGCATGTTACGACTATCATACCGCGAATTGCTGCTATGTGTTGGGTATCTAGAGCTTTCCTCATTTCTTGCGGAACTGGAAGAACTCCTTCCTCCTCTGTCCCCACCTGCGGCTGCCGTTTCTTGTTCATCAGAGGACTTGGAAGCATTCTTCCTAACTCCAGCAGGAGAAGAAGAAAAAGAAGAAGAAGAAGTTCCTCCTCTCCAAGTCTGCCGTTTCGCTTCAGCAGCGGCGCGCTCAAACCCTTCCTCGGCAATGTCGGGTAATGAGCTGCTGGTGCTGCACAGCACAGGATGCTGCTGCCTGAATTGCGAGGACGAGGAAAGTCTGCTCCGGTGGTGCAAGAGGAAAAGTAAAGAGGGCTGTCTCGTATGGATGCTGCTTCCATACGAGGACGCTGCTGCAGCAGAGAGACTGCTCTGAGAACTTCGCGAGTCCACCGCTCGCATCGGTCCCAACAAACGCGCTGGAGCCAACGCCATGGCTCCCCTCCCAAAAATCCTCCAACAAAAAAATTTCACACCTATTCTTCCTCTCCGTCGCCTCGTCTCTAAATCTCAATTACAGATCGAGGAAAAAAAAAAATACACAATCTACGAGACAAAAAGTAAATGCCGCCAACGACCGACCGATGCTTCTTCGTCACCACTGAAGCTCTTCGAAAGCTCCTCCCCAATTCTCGAGATCAACAAAACCGAATTTGCTTGGGTGAAACCACAAGACTTGATCGCATCATTTGCTGCTGGATGTCGCCCTACTACACCATCTCCATGATGAATGTCGGGTAACACAGCACCACCCACAACTCCAAGAAAACAATTCTCGATCTCCGTCCGCCTCCTCCGTGATCTCGACGACGGACACAACCGAGTCCGGTTGAGGATAACGCTCACGCACTCTGGCACTCTCGCTCGCGCATCACAGGACCCGCCGGTTCCCAACCAGGTTATAACCTACCAGAATGATACCTTCTTTCCCACAGAACCCACAGTAGGTACCTACCAGGTATCCTACTTAGGATCTTTTATGTTAATTTTGAGCATTGTGAGAACAAACATAAAAATCCAAACAAGTCCTTCCACAACGTAAAGCCCCTTTAAAATGTTAATGAAAAAAAAGTATTGTACATCTTTGTTGTTTGAAGTTGGAACCTACCACGTCTGAGCTTAACTACCTCACTTCTATGCCTTAACACCTACAGAAATATGAAAATGCAAATTAACATGTGTTCACATATAGGAGAAGGTCTTGAGTACAGGCCCTTCAGTGATTTGAGATCTGTGCCTGAGGCTGATAACCTATTGGGAACCATTATGGGAACATAAAAAAACCTTGCCCTTGGGGCCAAGTACATTACCCGAGTAATATTATAATATTTATACCTACAACCAAAAAAAAGATGCTACACATTAGAAATCCTATTATTGTATGATATCCAAACAAATCATATGTTTGTGTATTTTGGTTCATTGCAACATCAAACCAATAGAAAAGGGGGTCAATATGTATATCATTGGTAACAGATAGGAAGAGGCAATAAAAAGGAATGCAATCATAGAAGACTAGTGTGTCAAAATATTGGTTCAAGCCAACAAAGGTTTTCCAAAAATGGGTGCAAATGACAAATTAAAAAAACCTATAACATCCCCATCAAAATCAGAATGACTAAAATTGAAGGATATTAAGAGCATAAAAACCGCATCAACAAATGAGACAGGCTTAACCCTAAACACATTTTGCAATTCTAAAGTTCTTGAAGCATGACATCTTTAGATGTGTGATTGATTGCATTGACAGCGACATTAGGATGTGAACACCATCCCATCAGAATGAGAATCAAGAGTTGTTCTAAAAGGCCTCAAGGATATCATCTCAAAACACTCTTTTGGTAGGTGCTACATCAAATTGACATAGGACAAAATGAAGGCGGAAATTATATATATCTTCAAAAGCAAACACGTGGAGCAACTATTGAATATGTTAAGAGGTTTCAGGTGTTGCAAATGGGTTTAATTCATGGAGGTGATTAGGCCGTTGCTAAACAATGTGAAACTCCAAGGATTCAAAACAATTCAAGGACAAATATGACAACATCTTATGTGAAAAACCTAACAAAAATACTTGGGATAATTGCTTCTCAAATGTCATTTTCATCAAAACGGTCATGAAGATACAAACCGTAATAAATGTCCCTCCAGCTTAAAAGATGAAGCACATGAAGGAATATGGATCAAATGACCAAGAGAAGATGAGCAAATAAAGACACGGGGATATGGCAGTTTTCAAAGGGTTGTTATTGGAGTTTGAACAAAAGTTGGAAGAATGAAACAATGAAGGAGCACTTACTAGGAGAGGAGACAGGAGATGACCTTTGCCTTCCATCTTAAGGTGGTGATCACATTTAATTGATTTTTCTATACATATATCACAACATACAACTTGTGCAAGTTGAGATCTGAGACCAGTAAATGGGATGCCAGCACAAAACCAGGCACTGGCCTCAAATGTGAGTGAATTCCTTCAGCTTGAAGTTCCAATGAAGTTTCATACAAAAAGATCATGCACAGAGTGAGTGCCTGCATTCTGCAGAATCTACTCCCTCACAGGCTGCAAAGCTGTTTCTGCACTTCAGACTCATGATCTAAAAATACCTACTAACTGCCAGGCAGACAAAAAGAGTGCCCGATTTTCCCTTGTGAGTACACTCTTTTAGAGTATCTCATTCCATCGACCGAACTTTTCTTCATATCCAGGGGAACAGTAACAGTAAGAACTTACTCAGGCTGCAAAGCTGTTTTTGCAGTGTGGACTCATGATCTAATACCTATAACTGCACACCAGGAAAAAAGGGTGAACATTTTTCCCCTTATGAGCACACACTCTTTTAGTGCATCTCATTCCACCCATCTTCTCCATATCCAGGGGGACAATCACAGTAAGAAAACAGGGATGAAGTAACAATTGCAAGAGCCATTGAAACTGACAAATAGACAACCTTCCAATGCAGAGTGGAGGGAATACTGCAGTTTTATGGAAGGCTCCATCACCTCATTGCTCAAAATGAACACTCTTGACAAATAGACATGCTGGCTAGACCTTATGACATGGACACCTAGCTGCCATTATTGTTACCGCTTCTGCTCCTTTACAAGCCGTGCAATCAACTCCTCCTGTCGATCAGCAAATCCAGCAATGTGCAATCAATGAAGAGCAATTCAAAAAAGAAGAGCAAACATCTGTGTTAAACTGAGTGTTCAAAAATCATGGATGCTTCAGTAGAGTACCTTGTTGCCCTTCAAGGGTAGATTCATCTCCTTGAGCATTGCCTTGAGCTGTTGCACAGTGCAGACCTGCAAATTCTTCCCAGAAAGTCTGATTGATGCTCCATCTGCACATGGGGACCCACACACAATTGAGTTTCCCTTGATCATAGAGGACCTTAGGCTCCAGAAACTCATAGATTAACATCCTGACCTTTCCTCTCTGGAGTACCACCGTTAGAAATGTTGGCCCTCTTCGATGCTGGCTTGTCATCAGGTTGCCGTTCTGCAGGCCTGAACAAGGAAATTGCCAAAAAAATCAGCCCTCGACAAACAGCTGAGCAGTTGAAAATTTGAAGTGATCATCAATATGGCTGCAGACTCTCCTTTCTTAGAAACAATCTTGCTCACAACTTCCATTCTAGTGATTTCTTCCCATCTGAGCTCAATTCATGAAGCACGCTCTCTGAAAAAAAAAGGTTGGCAGTTGAGAAAAGATTTTGTTAGTAACATTCGGGATGGACAAAAATTACCTTTTGCCATTCCCTTCCTCAGGAGTTGCAGCAGCAGCAACCTTGCCTTTGTTGTCTTTTGATTTCTGCTCTGTTCTGCCCTTCTCTTTTTTCAGAGTTAATGCACGGATAAGGATGTTTGTGGAATCAGTTTTGATCAGCTGTTCATCTGAAAGGAAAACAGAGGGAGCCATGAAAAACAGAGGTCACAAATAAAAACAAGTAGCAAATCCGCAACCACCAATATCAGTACTAAGAGCTGGCCAATTGGAAGAGCTGAACAAACCTGGAGGAGCAGTGTCATGTTGGCATATGTAAACCTTCATTCCAACCTGCAGTTTGGAACACAAAAGATTACTCACAAACACAACAACAAGGCCTGAAGACAAATTAGGTCTATTCCGCTGACACACGATAGCGTGACAAAACTGTATAGAGTAAAATTTGGCTTCTCAACCACAGCTGGATGCGAGGGTGGCACACCCGAAAAAACACAAGGAGAGGGACGGAGGAGGTACACTGCCAGAAGAGAATGGATGACCTAAATCTCATTCCATGACATAAAAAGAAAGAATCAGGTCGGCAAGTCAGATTCCTGTGACGCCCAAGTAATGCTGCGCTATAGATATGCCACACATTTGTGGGCAACAGCAAAGCCGCAAGTTGTGACCTTAAACAGCCAGGATGAAACCTGGTATCTAGAGTCATTTCCTTGATGTTCAAGCAGAGGAGGACTACTAGCAGCAGTCCACGAGAGAAGAAACCGCAGCAAAATAAATCATGCCAAATCGGATCCGCTTCTCAATAAATTCACCACCGACGCACAGATAGCCGTGCATCACGAATGAACGAGCAGAAGCACAAAGGAGAAAACTTCACAAAAAGGCGGAGAGAACGAAGATTTGGCAAAGAAGAAACATCTGACTACTGCGATGATTCAGAAAACAAGGATTTCAAGTGTGTCGCTGCTGCCGCTCTGAACATCCAATTCTCTCTCTCTTCTTCTTCTTCTTCTTCTTCTTCTGTTGTTCCAACGTTACTATTATTCATTTCCGAAACGAATTCATCACAGATAGAAATCGGATCAAACAGGCTCGGCGGCCGCGAAAGGACAAAGAGGAGGCCCCGGGGTTTCAAAAGGGGAAGAGGCCGGCGCACGGGCTTGAATGTAAAAGAGTGTAAGAAGAATGTGTAATACCATGGTGGAGGACGGCTGTGAGAAAAATCCTCGAGATGGAAGATTCTGCAGGTATTGTGCTGCTCCCGCCATCGCACCGGTTCTCAACCTCCAAGATCAAAGAGACTTCTGATTTTTTTTTACTTGATTTTGCAGTGAGCTCTAGCGGCCACCGTTGCCACCACGCGCTTGTGGATCGCTATCTCTCTCCCCTTTCCCGTAGCAAAGCTCTCTGCGTCCGCCATCGCCACCCTCTCTCTTCCCGTTCTTCCTCTTCCCCTGGCTTCCCCTAACCCCCGGTTACTGTTCTATTAACCCGAGTTACTTTACAGCGAACCGCGGTTATAGCTCCTTCGGGAAACCTGTGCACCTACTCGTGTTGGGCGGTTACTAAAAAGCGAAAGACACCCGGAGGTTATCACGGCGGTTCTTAGGAACCGTACCCCGCCATTCTCAAAACATTAAAAAGAACATGTTCTGAATTATAACGACAATTCTTCCTTTTTTTTAAAAAAATTGAAATAACCAGCCATAAAATCGCCAGTTATTTACCGTTTTTTTAAAAAATTAAAATTTCTTGTTATTTATTTATTGGGTTTTTCATGAAAACCGCCAAGTCTTTAAGGGCAGAATTTTTTATTTTGGACAGAACCGGGACCAACGGTTATTTGAATTTGAATTCCTTAAAATATGGAAACTGGTGGTTCTTAAATAAAATTTTAAAAACCAGATTTTTAAGTTTTTGAGAACCGTGATTTTATTTTAAAGAAACAGCTCAGATAACCGCCGGTTATATTATTGCCTTATTTAATGAACTGTAACACGAGTACCTACAGCTCAATGTCCAAACAATAATTTTTTTTAATAATTTAAATTTGAAAACCAACCCACCCCCCCCCCCCCCACAAAAACAAAAAAAAAAACAAAAAACAATAAACAACATTTATAAAAAAAATAAAAAAAAAACAAATACTATA
>Ga0116231_10001775_pt1 | contig 44850 bp, 45 predicted proteins | sample S1TSphgellanicum_2_FD_89695 | JGI IMG/M metagenome (GOLD analysis project Ga0116231, IMG submission 89695) | Host-associated microbial communities from peat moss isolated from Minnesota, USA - S1T2_Fd - Sphagnum magellanicum MG | ecosystem: Host-associated > Plants > Peat moss > Unclassified... | reverse complement strand
GACCAAGTTGGGCATTTGGGAAGTAGCTAGCTGGGAGAGCATTGCATGATGGATAGATTTCCTTCCCATTCTTGGTGGGCAGAAAGCTGCAGTGTCAGACTCAGTAGAGGGATGGTGTGCAGCAGGCAACCTCGGAGCTTCCAGGGTGTCGATTCGCATGGATGACCAGACGGATGGATGGATGGATGATGAGACAGATGAACGAAATGATGCTTCACATCACGATGTCCTTTACTATATGTAATAAGGTGCCTCCCAAGTTCTATTTTATTTTATTTTATTTGTAACAAGCCAATTTGATTGGCCTATCACTCCAAAAAAATGAAACTACAGATGCTCCCCCAAATAGAAGGTTCTGTTTTGAAGTATAAAGTTCCTTCCCTTTGGCCCAGCTCTATAGCAGGGGAAAGGCAGACAACATTTGCCAAAGCATATGGGATAAAAGTGAGGTGTTATGGAGAACATGTTGAGGAACACATTGAGGACTTCAGGAACATAATGGGAACCTGATGGGAACTCATTGAGAACTTTTTAAAAAAAACATAGTGAGAACACATTGGGAACCAGGGGAAAATGAAAAAATAATTTAATTTATGTCGAAGCCACTAAGGTACTCCGGTGATAAACAAAACAAACAAGGGGTGTGTCACATTGTGACCTTGCCATATACATTAAAAAAATGTTTTAAGGCAAAAGAAGAATTATGGAAATTCAAATATTTCACCATGCAAAAATGTAATCCTCAAAAAAATCCTCTCAAAGAAACCAAAATCCTTCAAGATATTATAACTCTATAACTGATCTCAAGTTTCAACACAAGCCAAAATATCATCTTTCAAAAAGCCTCATATAAAAATAGACCTACTACCTAGGAGCCAAAATCCATTAAGCTACTATACTCTATAATGAATCTAAATACAGTATCCTTGCCTTGGTAGGCAAGGCCAACAAACTTTCATAGATAGAAATTTGTTTTTGTATGTGTATGTTTGTTATTTTGCCTTGCTGACCAAGCTTAACATTTAAGCAGGGCGCCGATTCTTCGGGGCCACCGTCTCGCGCAATCACCACGAAAGATTGTGTGCAATTTCTGTGTTTGTTTCTGTTTTGGATTGCGGCCGCTCGAAACCTATAAAGCGCGAATTTCATTGGGGTATTTTGATTGCAGTGTGGTTCTTCTCGCAGGAGGGTTTGGTTTCCTTTTGTAGTTGGTCGTCTTCTGGAGTGAGTGGTTGAACAACGAACTGCAGAAAGAGATTTCCCCCTCACCCTCGTAATAATAATAATACCAGTAGGTTCTTGCTCAACTCCAAGGCTGAATTTGAAGAGAAAACAAAATTTGGAGAAAGAAAGAAAGGAAGATAGGTGTAGTCTCGATGATGAAGTACCGCGTAATTGGAAATGGGTTGCCGCTTTTCTTCTTCTTGTTGTTGGGTGTGTTGTGTGGAGCTGCTGCTTTGAGAGGTGGCATTAGCAGCAGCCTGGAGCAGCAAGCGCCGGAAGGCGGAGATGGAGTGAATATTGTTGATGCTGCAGCAGCAGCAGCATCTGGATGTCAGTCTTTGAACCCTAGTTTTGTGAGGAGGGAGACGTTCAGATCACCTGCAATGATATTCAGGCCTGGAGATGCAAAGGACAAGTTCTTCAATGGTGAAGTGCCTAAAGGCCATATCGGAGTGATAGATTTCTTCGCTGAGTTTGTGGATGAGGATGGCGTCTCGGTGCCGCTGCACGAGGTTTACCTTCATCACTGGGTCATAGCTGAGTTCGTGCTGCCGAAGAAAAACCTGGCGAGGCATATGGAAATGGTGATGAGGGGTATGAGGAACTCTCACACTCCTTCTCGTGCAGGTGATGATGTTGTTACTTTAGGCCGGAGACATGGTCATCATCATCATCATCATCATCATTATGTGAGGTCTGAACGCCCGCTCCATCGTAATCCCTTGAATTACATGGGCGTTGGAGGTGAAACTCGCGGCACCGAGACTAGGTACCCTGCCCCTTTCGCCATGGAAACAGGAGCCACAGCCAAGGTCCCCAAGGATTTTGAAGCAGTGTGGATCCTGAACGTGCACGGTATCGATACCAGAGGAGCTGTGAACAAAATTGGTTGCACTGAATGCAGGTCAGAGCCTCGCACCAGGTTCCCTTGTAGTACTACTAGCTAGTTCCTTTTCTTCACTCCCAAAGCTCCTCTTGCGATGGAAAAAATAAAACTCCAAAAAATTAGGAGCTCCAGAATTCTAATTCTGGAGTTCCAGGGGTTTCTCATTAGTTTAAACTTCCTTAAGTCTTGGAAGCACATGAAAGCTCCAGGTTTGTGTATGTATGTATGTATATGTGTATGTGAGTTGGATCTATTTGGTGCAGATGTGATTTGTACAATGTAACAACAACAGAGAAAGGGGATCCCTTGCCAGAAGGGTACATGGGTGGTCTTCATTGTTGCTCAGATGAAAGACGTTGTGCTGTTGAGGAGGGTTTTGTCAATGGTCCCAAGAGGACTCTCTATTTACAGGTAATGAAATTCTTGCCATTCTTTCAAGACCTTAACTGCATGAAACATTTCAGCAGATTACAGTTTGGACTCCAATTCTTTAGTAATCCTCCTCCCATTACTTCTGTTTTTCTCCAACCAAATATTCATGGCTTAAAATTAGTCCCTTAGCCCTGCAATCCTGCAAGACTGCAAGCTTGAGTATCACTTGAGAGGACATGCAGGTCATGGGGGATGGCTTCTGATTCCAAACCTTGAGCTTACTGGAAGGGACATTAGATGAACTTTGAGTGTTGCTTTGTACAGGATCTCTAAGCAACAGACATGGGTGGATTTGGTTGTGCTAATCAGGAGGAATTAACTTGAGGGGTTGAATGGGCAATATTTGTTTTGCAGTACACATGGGAGTACGTGGAATGGGATGCATGTGTTGTGCCTACTACTCTGTTTGGCATCGATGTGACAGATAAAGATGGTTCGGGAGATGGTCTGATTGAGTATACAGTAGAAGGATCATGTGGTGCTCATGCAGATCCTCAATCTGAAGAATGTGTCGACACTCGGGATACAACTGTAATTGCTCCCTTTGGAGGAAAAGTGGTGACCGTAGTGTCTCACTTACACTTAGCAGCCTTGGATTCCAGTCTCTGGGGAGAGGATGGGCGCTTGATCTGTAATTCTCCACCTGTTTATGGCCATGGAACTGAAGCTGGCAATGAGGATGGTTACATTATTGGGGTGGGTTCATGCTACCCTGCTCCAGGGAGTCCAGGTTCCAGAATTATTGAGGGTGAGCGATTGCATTATCAAGTGAAGTATAGTAAAGTAGATGGTCCTCATACTGGTGTAATGGGCCTACTAGCCATAAGGATGGTTAGAGATGAACCTCAGAATCCTACTTTGAGGCACTCAATCTTGACCTATCTCAACAATTTAGTCTCCTGGATATCAGAGTCTTGGTTCTCTCCAATCCAGTCCCTGTGAAAGAAGTTGCAGTTTAACATAAACAGGTGATGTATAGCCAGGGTGCATGTCTTTAGTTTGGGTCCTGATCCTGTAGAAATATCTATGGGTTAGTTTGTAGTGTGCATGCGTTGTGTTGCCAAAGTGATCATGTGAAGAGCAACCTGCATCCGTTGTGCTTTTTCAGGTATAAGACAAGTTCTGGAATATAGTTCAAGGCAGGAGTGTCAGAATATCTTCCTTTGAGATATGTTCAGGAAGCTTGAAGGATCATTTACTATGATTTATTCTTGGTGTTGATTTCCCAAGTTAAGAAAAGTACATATGAATTATATAATGAAACCTGAGCTTTGCTGAGGAGACTTTTCAGATGTTCAAACATTAGAGGTCACTTTGATGCGAACTCTTGTCTCCTAATTCTCCATGGACTGCGTTCTCCCACATGACATCAAACATGAGTTTATGGTGTTAGGTTTGCAAGATATAAATTTGCTGAAGTCTGCACTGATTGTATGCATCTCTGTAGCCCATTGGTGGAGACCATTTTGCTGGAGGATTCTAGAAGGCTTGTCTAAGATACAATTAGATCAGATTATGTTTAAAAACTTTTTCTCATGTTCACAGTGCCTTAAACCCTGTACAGGGCATGCATGGGTCATTTTCCACAGGGTCTTTTGCCATATCACCTTGTTGATGTCTAAATTATGCACAGGAGAAGGGTCTAAACCTAGACCTATGTAAAGAACTGCCCCTTTTTTCTTGGCTTCTTTTTCCTTTCACTTCTTTCTGACCTAAAGCGGCCTTTTTGACTTAAAGTGGAGTGTACAAGGCTGTTTAGCTTTTGCCTTTAGGTTTTGCCTTTCAATGTGTCGGATGCTGTCATTGTGTTGTTATTTTTCTTGCAGCTGGAGGTTCTCCACACATCTTGTTTCTGGTGTTGCTTCAACGTGCTTGTGTTGCTTCATCAAACTTCTGTATCCTCTGTTGCTTCATTGCATTTCTTCTTTTAATGTTGTTTCATCGCTCTTCACTGTCACGACTTTCTTTTGCTTCACATCTTCGCCATTGCATCTGCTTCTTGTGCATTGCATTTCTTTCTATGTTTCTTCATGGCGCTTCTGCTCCCTGATTTGCTGTTGGAGTGTTGGTGTTTTTGATTTGAGTTGGGATGAGTGAAATCCAGACAATTGAACATTGAGAGGTCTGATCCACATTTCTTCCCAGAAAAATCCAATTTGTGCAACTGTTTCCAGAATAGGAGATGTCAAAGTGCTCACATTCTGTTACCTTGGTTTCTATTGTGTTTGTAAAATTTACCATTTTACACTCTGCATTGCTCTGCACAACCATTTACTCATATTTTTATCAAAATGCATTTTTATCCCATCACTTTCTTTTGGGGAAAAAATATCAGAATTGTCTTCTCTTTTTCTCAAAACCATGTCTTCAGTCACCAGAAACCGAAAGAAGCCCCTAACACAAATGTTTTTGATCAAACTCTACAAGCAATAGAGTTTTCCTTGAAGGAAAGGCTAAGGGAGCTATGGGGTTGTAAACTAGAGGCTAAGGGACTATGGTTATATAGCTATTGGGTTATTGGGCTACATCATCTATTAGGTTATATTGATTATATTGGCTATATGACCTATGGGTGATACAGATATATGGCTATAGGCTAATAGGGACTTTAGGCTATGCATTTAGAGTTTTGAGCTTTGGTTTTAGAGTTTAGTTTTTAGGATTTTGTTTGGTTTTTTTAGGGTTTAAGATTTTTGTTTAGTTTTTGAGGTTTAGGACTTGAAATTTAAGCTTTAACTTTTAGGGTTTTTGTTTCTTTTTGTTAATGTTTAATTTTCAAAGTTTAGGACTTGATATTTTAGGATTTATCTTTGGTCATTTTAGGGTTTAAGTTTTTAGGTTTGAAAATTTTTAATTTTAAGTTTTAGTTTTTAGGGTTTGTGTTTAATCTGTTTAGGGTTTAACTTTTGGGGTTTAGGACTTGGGATTTTAGGATTTAGATTTTAAAGTTTTAGTTTTAGGTTTAGTTTTTGAAGGTTTAAGATTTAAAATTTTAGAGTTTAGTTTTTGGATTAGGGCTAATATTTAGAGATTATGATTAGGGTTATAAGGTATGCCTTGTGCTCATGTAAAAAGTCGACATTATGAATCACATTTTAAAGCTAGGGTTGAGGACCATGATCAAAGTTAGTGTTGGCTTATAGTTTTTAGGGTTTTGGTGCTTAGAGTCTGATTTTTAATGTTTTACGGTAAAGTTTAATGTAAAGTTTAAATAACATGATCAAAATGAGTATTTAGGACCAATGTGTTATTTAGGAACATGATTAGAGGTTTAGTTAAAATGTAAGTAAGGTGGGTAAGTAAAAAATCAGCCCAAAAAATATGGATTTAGGTGTAGGCTAGGTAGGAGGGAAGATTCTAGGTTGTATGGGCTCATGGTGATTATAAGGGAGAGCTCAAATCAAAGTATCCTTTTCATTTTCACTCTAGCACATAAGATGTCGTCTTTAAGCTCAAGCCATATTTAATAGTGATTAGAGCTCTTCCAGAAGTGATGAGGAAATGTTGTTTGATGAGACAAATCAAATTTTTTTAATGTATTTTCAATGTGCTTTCAATGTTTTCAATTTTGAAAACCTTCTTAATGACAAGAAGGATGAGGAGATTGAACAATTTGTTGATCTACCGATAAGGGTCTAGAAAGTCTTGGCCATGATTTGGGCCACACCAATGTTATTAGAAAACCTCACCAACTTCACATTGACGAAGATTATGAAAACACATCTAGAATATATGTAAAATATTCTCAAATTTAACAAAATATTATTTTAATATTCTATTATTTCCTAGCATACCAAAAGGTACCTCTCTTAGGTGTTTCATTAAATAATATACAAAGGGTTGCCCTTGAGTGTAGATCCAATGCGCCAGGGAAATGCAACACTTGAGAATGTTGTCCCTTAGAAGAATAAACAATTGACACCCAAGGGTTTCCCCATGGAAAATCACTCCAAGCACAGTTTCATACTCCGAGGAAGGCGAGGTTCCAAAACAATTGTACATGGTTGGTCAGAATTAGCAAGATGTAACTCAATAGTTCCAAATATGCCTGTAATCTGATATTGCCTATTAAGCGGGATGGGTGCAAGCACTTTTGTGAGGATTATTGTCTTCTAAGCTAGCATGTTGAAAGGGATGCATACCTCATCCTCTAGTAGTAGAGGATGTGCTGAATCACTTGCATGGTCATGCAAACTGTTGTTTTCGTATTAACCATGAATGGATGGTGAACATGGAGTGTCTGTTTACACAGATAACTGAAAAAGAGGAGGTGGGAAGTGCAAGGGGTTTGGCTAGTAGCTCATGAGCCAGCTGCAGTAACGAATGCCTACATCACGTATCAGAAAGGTTTCAAACTAATTGCTCTAGAGGCAAACAATATGACATGGGTTGTAAGTGATGAGCATTTTGACTGGCTCCAAAACACTGCCATGGTTCCAAGAAGAAGCACTCACAATGCAGTGAAAAGGTGAAGTACATTCACCAGAAAGTAGCCTACCAAAAGGTAGCTTCACAAGTTTGAAAGGTGAAATCACAATCTGTACAGAACTTTTTGGCAATGCAAAACATCAGTGGGCCTGGAATTATGTCTACAAAATGGTCTTCATCTTTCTTTGGTTTAAATACAGGACATGTAGTAATGATTTTGAGACACATTCCTCAGCCCACGAGAATCTGTCTTCTTCATGTACTGAAATAAAACCTTCAACGATTGCTGACATTCCTCTCCTTCACTGCAGTTAGCTACAAAGATGACATCTATGCTGCTTTTCTGTGCCTCATTGTCTAAGTACTGATCTGTTGGTGTGATCACTTGTTGCTGAATATAATGTCAGTTTCAGGATTTAGAGTTGACACATGTATGACCACCCTTTTCCTCTCTCACGAAGGTTTATATATGGGCTTGGGTTTACAGCGAACAAAGAGTGGTTATAGCATGTATTTGACATTACATATTTACATCTGTTGACGTAGAGAGGATCTTAGTGAGGTGGGTGCTTCTGAACTGTAATTATCTGAGTTTTCCCAGCTGCAGAAATGGTGGCAAGGGCAGAGCCAATCATGGCTATTGCACTCATAGCAAGCTCAAAGATCTTTATCAACCCTTCCCAAAACTCTCTCGCAACTGCAAGGCACTCTCCAAAAGCCAGCAGCAATCAGTTGCATCTAGACACAGTGCTATACATCTAGACATTCAACTATGTGTTTCATATGACCCTTTGCAACTGCAGGTCAGCCACAATTCTTGCATTTGGTTGGATTATAACACTCACAATATTCCAAAAATTTGCAGTTGCTGTTATAATTTCCATGATTTGTCTAAACCTGAGTTCAACAATCTCTTTCTACAAGTACAACAGGAAAATCTGTCTAAGTTCAAATTCTTGCAGGAAAAATTCAGGTCAAAGAAGCTAGACTAGACCTTTGCATACCTCCAGCATCAAACATATTAACTCCGTGACAACATAGATGACAGGAGCAAACCTGCAACAATCAGGGCAGCGCACATGCTGAGGAATAAAACAGTCCCAGTAGCAAAGGTGGTAAGAGCGAGGGTCACACTGTATATAACTGTCAGGGATGTGAAGAAGAGGGCCATGAAGGCACCAACTGCTGCCATTGACATCAACATCCCGAAAACTGCAGCATTGGCTGTGGCTGATGTGAGAAGCGTTGTGTATGCAGTGAGCCCGGTTGCTGTCATAGCTGATATTATCCCTGCCTTCACCCGGTCCACAACTTATTTTTCACGGTCCCTCTTTAAGGCCAGTGTGCCTAGATCACATAACCTACGGGCTGTGGGGCTTCAAAGTCTGCACTCACGTCATAATTTGTGTGGGATGGCAAATTAGAATCAAATTTTCTCCTGCCTCTGGAGCTCAAGATTGTAGTTCTTGTCAAATTATGAGCAGCGCTATTGCCTCCTTGAGAATGGAAAATGGATCAAAGGCTCAATTTGATCCTCAACAAAAAAGAAACGCTCCCTCTGGTTCAGCACAAAGAATGCAGTTGTCATATTATGGTGTTATTGCCTCCTTCCAGACAGACAGTTACTACTGGCCAGCTTCTTCCACCAAGGATTGCTAGAAGCCCCAGATCCCAACCAACTTAGAGTTCTAGTTCATCGACTTACCACATTGCAGCTGGGTAGGCCGCAATGAGCAAAAATACTAGCATGACTTGGTGCATTTTGGGCCTTCTTAAACCAATTACAAGACGACCATCAGGGCTCGCCTCTCACTACTAGCTTGAGTTTTGCTCGATCCTCCATCTACCAAAAAATATGAGAAATAGAAAGAAGAAAACAAACGAAGCTTAGAATAGAGACCAAGAAAGATCGCCAAATGGTTGTTAGTTCATTTTAGTGTAATATCGTCATATTTTGTATGTCATGCATTGGTAAATGTTAGCATTGTGTAAATGATAGGTAGGTAGGTGAGTATGTAGGTGAGTTAATAAACAGGTGGATAAGTAGGTGAGTGGCTAAGTGAATAAGTAATTAAGCAAATATGTAGGTAGGTTGGTGGCTAGGCAAGTAGGTATGTAAACAAATAAAAAACAAGTTAGGTCAATAATGTGACTAGGTCAATAAGGTAGTTAAGTCAATAGGGCAACCAAAAAGTTACATTAAAAATTTTGTCGAAAGAATAGTCTTTAGGTTGATTCAAAAAAATATAAAAGTTTTGTCAAAAAAGGATAGGTTTTGCTAATAGGTATAAGTTTAACCATGAAAGAAATAGAAGTTTTTTCAAAATAAAAAAATTTAGCCAAAAACAAATAATGATTTTGTCAACATGTAAAGATTTAGCCATGAAGAGATGGAAGTTTTGCCAAAGGTATTGGTTTAACCATGAATAATTGGAAGTTTTTTCAAATGGTAGAAATTTAACAAAAAAATACATAAAATTTTTACTAAGAGGTGTAAGTTTAACCAAGAAAATATAAAAGTTTTGCTAGGAAGAAGAGGTTTAGCTAAAAAGAATTAAAAGTTTTTCCAAGTGGTAGAAGTTTAACCATGAAGAGATGGAGATTTTGTTAAAAGCCAAGAAGATTTATAATTTTTGCCAAGAAGTAAAAGTTTAGTTAAGAAAATATATAGGTTTTGTTGAGAGGTAAAGGTTTTGCCATGAAAAGAAAGAAGTTTTGCCAAAAAATAGAAGTTTAGTTAAAAAAATATAGAGATTGTGTTAGTATGTAGAGGTTTAGCTATGAAAAGATGGAAATTTGCCAAAATATATAGGTTTAGTTAAAAAGAGCTAGAAGTTGTGCCAAAAAGCAAAGGTTTCACGAAGGGAAAGGTTTAGCCTTGAAAAAATAGAAGGTAGGTAAATCCTGGGAAGGACACTTAATGTAAAATTTGGGATTTACGTGTGTCAAATGACCATTTTTAAGGGGGGGTATTAGATAATTGTCCAACCTATTTTTTATCACCCTATATATATATTAAAGCCACCCTATATTAATTATAATCCATTATTACATATTATTACATACCCTATCTTATAATTAAATTGATTATTTGAATAAAATGTACACCCTTTTTTTTAACTAATTAATTTATAATTTTTACCCAACAACCAATATATTGCACCCTATATTTTTATTCACTTATTTTCTATTTATTTTTACTAATGTCTCCCCAAGGTAATTAGTAAGTGGTGGATAGGTAGAGTTAAAATATAAGTCAATAATGTAACTAGGTCAATAAGGTAGTTAAGGAATTAAGGTAACTAGGTTGGAAAAAAACACCAAAAAATAAAAAGGGTCAAAGGTTAGCAACCCAAAAATGTTAACTGTGATATAATGTTCGGTTAACACAAGGTCAAGAACCGAATGAAGAAACGCAGCCCATCATATGGACAGAATGGCCAACTATTACATTGGTGGGTGCTAGTTATTCTAGTCGTGCCTTTGCACTTCTTGATTCACCATAACTTGTAATGTATGAACTTTGAAAGTATAATCCCATTGATCATGCATCCAACTAGTTTTGCATTTTCCAATCGCCAGGCTTGCTGGGGAGTTCAATTCACAGGTCTTGTGGCCCTTGTATTAAGAATTTTATTTTCACATAAAGTATGGCAATTACAACAAATCAAAACCAAGAATCATAATTTTCACTATTGAAAAAATGATTGGTACTCAAGGATTCAGGTAAAACGAAACATGGGTCTATAGTGTACATTATACATGTTGTTCAATGTGTTGGTGGACAATGCAAAAACAAGGATGGATTTATGTTTTGGTATTACTTGGATGTTATTTTCCTACCTCATGATTCATCGCTGGATAGTACCATATTCAACTACTCTAGGTTGTTATCTCTCAAAATGATGAGTCCTTGCACATTGTGTGTAGTATGATTTATTGCTAGATTTTGTCAGGGTTGCTGGTTTTATTCAAAGTTAAAATCCATTCAATGATTAGAAAGACAAGTCTATTTCACAGCTTTGAAGACTATACTATAGTCCTCATAGCATGTGTCAACATGAGCAATTTCTTTTAATGATGAGATTATATGTTTAGGTTCAATTGTAATTTCAAAATAATTTGAATCATACCCTTACACTTGAAACAAAAACAATATGTGGCATTTTAAGCCAAATAAATTCATTTATAACAATAACATCATGATGTTATAAATTTTACATCATATTCATTAAAATTGGGAAAAATTTATGCTTGAGGCAGCAGGTGTGGCAAATTTCGTTTCATATCTTTTTAATGTGGCTTCTGTTGCTGGCCCAAAGTGTGAGTGGGACCTTGATGATAAAGATTAATTGTGAAAAGCCTATTTAAAACTTCAATTTAATTTCCAATGATGAAAATTGTTCAAATTTCATTATTTCCCCCATTTTAGGTCTAAAATTATGAAATCATCTTCAAGAAATCCCACTCATCAAAGGTTTTCCAACAATACAAGAGAGCTTGCCCCAATTCCCTAAAAATGTTTAGTTTTGATTTTGTTGAATGTTCTTTGACAAAAGTGTTCCAAACTCAATAACTTTGGCATTGCAAGTCTAAACATTGTCAAACCACCTAGGTGCACCCTTACTCATCAAGGGCTTTCCAATGATACCAAGAATTTGGCAAGGGGCATCATGATTTGGGAAATCTCAACATGACAAACAAAAAAAACAAACAACATTCCTTAATAAATAGATTTTCCTTTTATCTAAAAGGAAGGTTCAATCCTTGCATGGATGGGCTCATGTCATTTGTTCCAATAAAGTTTTTTGTATGTGAACTTGATCGCTTTGTTTTTCTTGTTGTTTATCCTTTAGACATGGTTTATTTATTTATGAATCCATCTAACTCATTATGTTCATTTTATTTGTACATGGATGAACTCTATTATCAATTCCTATGAATCTAGATGGGTTTGAATATGTTGTGCAAATATGTCACTTATATGACATTTCCATGAACATGCTTATGGTAAAACCGAAGCTTAATACATTAAACTCAACACATTTAGGACATCATTTCATTAGATTTTTTGTTCACAATCATTTTGTAGCTCCACCTTAACCAAATGTAGGAGTTGTGAGAGTTGTGATTCAAACTATGATTCACCATAAGGTGACATTTGTCAATTTTTTAATATTAGAACTAAATGATAACTTGAAAGTAACTAGATTGTCAATCTATTAACATTCATTAGTTATAAGGTTTTAACCCATTGCAACTATGCAATGGAAAGAAATTGTTGTAACAAGACCTATGTCAATGGCTTTTTATTAAGCTTTTGTGATTACAAATCATTATGTATAGCTACATGATCACACCAGCCCAATGGAAAGAGACCCTTATTTGAACAAAATATTCCAAACCATAGGTTTTGTACATACTTATATCTAATCACAACTCCCAAAGGGATCAAATCCTCTTATGGGCTATTTTCATTATTTTTCTCAATGTATTCACACCTTTAAATTTGCACATTGAAATTTATTTGGTTGTTATTTGGCAAATGGGTTTATTTCCTCCATGAGTTCAATTCATGCCTTTGGTTTGCTTTATTTGCTAATGACTTTTTCATATATGTGGTGCCATGTTGAATTTTTTTCTAAGTTGAAATTACTTTTGATTCTATCAATGATTCATTTGTTTCTTGTTACATTTTTTTGGATAAAATGAGATTGTGTATTTGATTAATGTGGGTCTTGATGTTCCTTTCACACTTTAATGGTCTCAATGATTATTTGAGATACATAAATTTCCTTTAAGAAGTAATATTAAGAAATGGATCAATAAAAGATTTCCATATTTTTGGCGACCTCATATAATTTATCATGAAGTGTTGGTGATGATAGATTTCAAATTCAAAAAATTCATAAAAAAATGCATGGTTGGTAGAATATGAATAAATTGGGGTTCATGTATAATTTAATCAACCATGTATTGACATATGGGTAGATTTAGGATATAATAGCTCAAATATGATAGATGCAAGTATCCTAATAGTCCAAAAAAAATCATGGAACAAGGTTTTGGGGGGTCAAATTTAAGACATTGATGTAAAATGACATATGGTTGTGCATCGTCATAGGTCAATCTTTTATCATTTAGTTTTTGAAATCTTCCTACTTACTTTTCCCTCTTCTATGTCTATTGTTCATTAATGTTAGTGTTAAAAGGTGTGCATAGTCTAATGGTCATCTCTTTCACGTGATGTGCACCAAGCAATCATTGATAGTACGTTTACAATTTGATTATTGAGTTTTAAAAAAAATTATGTACATTTTTATTCTTTTACCATGTCACTTAATAATGCAAATGACAATTTGATCTGTGGTATTACAAATGGGAGTTTGTGTGACAATTTGAACACAATTGACTTTAAGAAGGTCAAATTTGAGAAACCAATGTCATCATGGGTTGAACCTATGTATGGAGCACAACCAAACATCATTTTTGACCCAAAAAACTGGTCTTTCAAAAACATTTTGTTGAAGTATATGGTATTTGCAACAAGGGTCCATCACTAAATGTTTAAAACTAGGTAAGGACATTGAAAAATCAGAAGTAGAAAAGTTATTTAGGTCAAGTATCAATATGAATGGCTATTGATACAATTGGCCTAATGATGAGAAGTTTATAGTTGAAGTAGAGAGCTTGTGGATGATCTCACATCAAATAACGCAAGTGTGCACTCACACATGGATGATTGACAAGGTAGAGGTATGAAGTTTTGTTTACCAAAGGAAAGGCAAAGATATTAATTGGGCAATTTTTGCAAGTGGATGATCTAAGACCAATTTAAAATAATACAATCTTCAAAGGCAACTGGAGTTGGAAACGAATTTGGTAATTTTCAATTATGATGATATTGTTGTAGATTTAGAAGCAGAAGAAGACAACACAAGTATTAAAGATGATGCCATGCCTCCTCCATTTAGCCATGGTTGTTTTTTTCTTGAAAGCAAATTGAAGCAATTAGAAAGTTACAAGAATATGTTCGTGCTTTGGAGAAGGATTTGCCATCCATAGAAGTTGAGATTTCATTTTTGTTCAAAGCTAAAGATGATGGGTGCAAACAAAATACAATGAGCCAACATGATTACTTTAGAAAAAGATTGCATGTCTTTTTTTTCAAAAATATTTTTTTCATACAAATGAATTTTGGAACAATTTGTTGTATTCTTTTATAATAAATGCTTATAGTTGTCCCAATATATGACATGTGGTATTTATCCTTTTTCTTTTTTCCCCCATCAAATGTGTTTTTATTATATGAGTCCTTTTAATAGTCCTTTGCAAAATTGACTCATGTCTAATGCCATAGGTGTTCACTTTTAAAGGTTCTAAATCAAAACTTAAACTTAAAATTTTATCAAATGGATTTTTGGTTTGAATTCCTTGATATTTATATGAATGAAAAAATAACAACTTGCCATGATTGTCATGGCTTTAAATGATAAAACTATTTTTCCAATTTTGACTGCATTTCTTTACCAACCGACACATTTTTGGCTTGTTGGATTGTGATTGCACCCTACTACAAAACTTGAAAAGGATGTCAACCAAATCAAGGATTGTGAAGGGTCAAAACACAGTCAAAGGAACCACAAAAGGGTGTTGAATGTTAGATTTTGTCATAAAAAACTAAAGATTTTTTCTTTTTCCATTTGAAACCATGGTAATCATGGCACATTATTATTTTTTAATACACATGAATGTCAAGAAAATCAAATTAAAAATCCATTTGATCTAATTTTAGGTTTTGGTTTAGTTAAAGACTTTTGAAACAAAAACATTTTGTCATTAAAAAATGACATTTTTACAAAGGACTTTTAGAGGACTCATATAAAATAAGTTGATGGTAAAAAGATGAGATGAAAATAACCTATTAGACACACACAAAAAACATTCACAATTTTATAAATGTGGAATTTTGAATCTTGAAACTTCAAAATATGTACATTGGAAAATTCAAAATTTTAAAACTCCAAAAGTGTTTTACTAAATATAAATGGGGTATAATTTATATGATGTATTAAACAAATTTTTTGTTTATATTACATTAAATTCAACTTTAGAAATTAACATTTTTGGTATGATTTTAAATTATCATAATTTTTCAAGATGAAACATAAAATTTACAAGGAATCTATACATTTTTACAAATTCATATTTATTAAAATAATATTTAAAAAAAAACTTATTGGGGCAATTCTAATCATTTTTCATAACAAGTTGCAAAAACAATCAAAATTCATTTGTATGAAAAAATTATTTTGGGGGAAAAAAACATGTAATTGTAATGTAAATTAATGCTTGTGGTTCCTTTGTGTGCATTTTGACCCAAAGGGCTTATCAAAGCAGCAAATCCCAAATTTTCATAATTGTTGTAGTAGATGGATGCCCTAATGTTATAGGTTTTGGATTTGTAATCACAAGGTGACAACACAAAAACTATAATAGTTACACTTGTTAAATAATATGTTATACAACATGAACTAGACTCCCATGGTCTCATGGTTGATGCCTTGAAAAACTTGCTGGTAATGGTGGAGGTTAATCATGCTACAGTTGTGGTGAAAAACTCAAAAGCACAGCAAGAGTGGAAGAGGATAACTAGTAAGATGGATGTTTGGAAAAGACAAAAGGTTACATTATGCACCCAAGTTTAGTGCATGAAAAGCTGCAAGCAATGTCCATCACTTAATCCATCACCTTTGCCATATTTTTTAATGGAAAGTGATGTTTCACCAATTTTGACTTCATTTGCATTAATATTGCCATGCCCATTTTGCTTTAGAGGTTTTGTTCCTTTGTGGGATTGTAAACTTAGCTCCATTGAAAACATATGGCTTAAAGAGTTAATCCTTCAATAATGTGGTTGGGTTGTGTTTCCAAATAGATAATATCTTTCTAATGATATGATTATCCCTAACATGGTCAACAAGACCATGGAACAACATGTTTTCATTACCCTCATTGAAGCCACATGGGTCATTGTTGCATTTGACCTTTAAATGTCATAAGGTGGGTTCAACACTTTTGCTTTGGTGGTTAATTACACTAATAAAAAGTGGCAACATATATGGCATGTTAAAATCAATATCTTTTAGGTTCACAAGATTTCAAAAGTTTCCATGGTTAAACAATTGAATGTGTACTTGTTTTGGACCATTTGACAAATTTGTCACATATGTGAAAGATGAAGGTGCTAGCTTGAACACTCTCATAATTGCTTTAAGAAGAAAAATTGTGTGCTTCATTGATGTTAACGTAGCCACCTACTATGAGCATGCCATGTCCAAATGTTGTTAATATGCAATTAATGATGTGAAAGTTTGTAATGGAATGAGAAAAGTACTTTCCATCAAGGATGCATAGACTCCTCTTTAGAAGACTATTACTTGGACCAAAAAAAACAAAAGGTAGGCAATAATGGGTTATAGGTCAAGAAAATTGTGTCTTTTTCCACTACCAAAATCCAATAAGATAATATCATTTATTATACTAGTATATAATTAAAAGCATTTTTCAATTGGGTGGTCATTTGCCAAATATTCTCAACATCAATAATGTTTCCAAGTTGAACACCCAACTGTATTAGTAAACAATGTGAAACATGTGTCAACTATTTTTGAAAATATATTCTAAGCATCCAAGGTTCTCTAGTTGGCACATAATCAAAACATTGATTCATATTCAACTATTTTTATGACACTATCAACACACATATATGGATGATAAAATCTATTAAAAGATGGATCAAATGCAATCTTGTTTACAATTTTGTTGTGACTATCTTTCTCAATTAGGCTACACAACTAGTAAGCAAATTCAATTTTATACATATAATATTTTAATATTTATTTTAAATTATGATAACATTAAATTACATGTAAATTTTATTTTTATAAATGAATGGTTATTTTTTATGCATATAAATATTATATTTTAATTTCAAAATAAAGTTCAAGGAATATTTGAAATATATGTTAGTAATATTGTATGATGCCAAAAAAATTTGTGGATATAAATAGTAAATTTTAATTTAAAAATAAAATTTTTAAAAATTCTGAAATATAAGTTTGGAATAATGTGTATGTTCAATACATCTAATTTATTATTTCTATGTTAATTGAATTCTAATTTACAACATATCATATAATGATACATAATTAATAATTTTGTGGAACTTTAATGTTTATTCATTTTTATACACATGATAACCTTTTTTTTTTTTACATTGTAATAAAATTTCATTAAACATTAAACTACATTAAAATTCTATTTGTGTAAATGAATGGTCGTGTAAGATGCAAATATTTTGTTGTGCATATAAATATTAAATTTTAATTTCAAAATAAATTTTAAGAAATTTTTAAAATATAAAGTTGTAATAATGTATGTTCAACATATGTAATTTGTTATTTATATGTAAATCAAATGTTAATTTATAACAAATCAAGTAATGAAACATAATTAATAATTTTGTGCAACTTTAATGTTTATTCATTTTTATACATATGATGCCTTAATATATTTTTTAATCATGATAAAAAATTGTTAATTATGAAGCTACACATGTAAATGTTTTTGTATAAATGAATGGTTATGTATGGTGAATCTTTTTGTGCATATAAATATTATACTTTAATTTGAAAATAAAATTTAAAGAAATTCTGAAATATAAATCAATTTCATAATGTGTATGTTCAATACATGTGTAATTTATTCTTTTTACATAGATTCAATTTTAGTTTACATCATATCAAATAATGATACATAATTAATATTTTTTGGAATTCTAATGATTATTGTAATGTTGGTTATTAGTTCCAATAATTTTTTTAAAATTTAATTTTCTAAGCAATATTTTATTTTATCTTTTTTTAAAATTATAATAGTTATTGGAACAATTAATAAGGATATTTAATAAATTATTATATAATTGCAGATTTTTTTTAACACTACTATACTTACAAGCATATTTTTAAAATATATATATTTAAGATTTTTTATATTAGCTCATAATAGCTATAACAAGTTAAGTAACAATATGAATAATAATAGTTAAATAATTAACCTAACATAACTACTAGCTTTATTATTAATGTTGTTGTTATAATTTTAACCAGTTATTAATTATCATTAAATTATAATAATTACTGTAATTGAAATACCATTTAAAATTTACTAATGATTTTCTCATATATTATTTAATTATATGTTTTATGAAATGTGAATAAATAGTTATAATGAATTAGTAGAATTTTAGAATATTGACTAATTTTTACTAATTAATTATGTAATAGATAATTATAGATAATTGTTCAAATTTAAAATTTTATCTAATTATCTTACTATTTAATGAATGATAATAATATTTTAATATTTAATTATATAATTTAAAATGGTTGATGAATAATTACTACAAGTAATTAATGTAATTAGCTAAACCTAGGCTAGGTAGATGATTAGTTTAGGTCTAGGCTTAACTAAACTTAGACTAGTTTATAATCCGCTTACAACTAGATTACACCTATTTGAATTACAATTAAGTTGTAATTGGGTTTCAACTAGGTTATAATTAAAACGTTTATCCCATATTGTTTGGTTTTCATTCAAGAATCCAAATTACAAAAGGAGTGCACTAAGACTGTTAGAAAACTACAATACACATGGAAATGTAATAGCCATTTGGGATGAACCAATCAAAAAAGCTCAACCCCAAAGGCTAAACCAAACAAAATAAGATTTGATTTGTTAAGTGACATGTGGCTTAGGTCCAAGCTTAATGTAAGTGTTTAGGTCTAGCCTTAATTTAAACCTAAGTAAAATGGCTTATGTTTAAATTTAACCTAAGTTTCTAAGTTTAGACCTAACCTATGCTTAGGCTAGGTGGCCAATGTTTAAACACCACATGGCCTAACCTATGGATGTGGATGTGTAACATGCCATTTAACTATTCGTCATTTTATTAATGTAGCAATGTAGCATATTATAGATGGTAGTGTTGAACTTGTGTTTCCTGTTCCATAAAAGAGAAATCCTTGAAACTTGTTTTCATTGATATATTATTAAACTAAACTTAAATCCCTAACAACCATAGTATTGATGATTGAACTATTTTCAAACTTATATATATATATATATATATATATATATATATATATATATATATATATATATATATATAATTTTTAACTTTCATTTTAAATGTCCAAAGCTTTTTTAAAAGTATGTATTATGCATTAACAATATATACATCACATACATACTCAAACTTATTAATTTCAAATCATGTCCTTAATTTAATAACTCCAATTTGACAATCTTATTCTAGGGTTTTGAACAACATTATTCCAAGTAACATTTATAAAAAAACTTTTTAATATTAACTTGGTAGAAGTTCAAAAACACATTGTTTCAAAAAGTAGTATTTATGACAACATTTTTTGACCACCGTAGTATGTTTTCACCCTAATGCAGTTCACATCATGCGTTTCTAGGTTTGTCAAATGGTATGAAGGGTAGAAAACCTTGTTCATTCCCAAATTTACAACAAATGAAAACATGAGGTGTGTCATTTAATTCACAAGACAAAAATGTGAATAAGAGTTTTAGGATAAAATTAAGATGAATTCACAACCAAAATTAGTTTACAATGATATCAACTTATACAAACCAAAAAAGAAGGTGATTAATGCAAGTTGAATCCATAATGGTGTAAGAACAAACCATGGGTGAACTAAATTCACAAAACACACCATAGCCCAAACTTGAACGGGAAACACCATTCATTTCCTATAATATACTCTATGACAAATGGTGGCAGCTACATCAAAATGGCAAAAAATCCTAATTTTGCCAAATTATAAATCCCACCACTTTCTGGACTTGAAATTCTTGTATGCAAACTCTAATCGAAAAGTTCAAGGAAAAAGTTATAGTTTTTGAAAAAAACTTTTCAATGTTGTTGGGTAAAGGTTTGTGGTAAAATATCCATTACATGTGTAATCACTATTGAATAACATGCTTGTAAATTTTCAACTCAATTTTGGGTTCAATGTTTCTCAGGCAACCTACATATTATAATGTATTATAGAGTCAAGAATGACATATAAATAAATGAAACACTTTTGTCAACATTTGAGGGTGGAAAGAACATCAATTAGACCTATAACCTTTCATGAAGTCTTAAGTAAATAGTCTAATAATTCTCAAAATTGATCTCAAGCTTCATAACACAACATGGGTTGCTTGGTGTTACAATCTATTGCCATTTGCTAGAAGAATTGATCTTCAATTCTATTAACATGAACAATTAGGTTTTGTGGTTACTTGTTTGCAATTGCCTTAGGTTCACCAACACCTAACTTTACCATGTTCGAAAGTACCACATCCATTTCACGTAGTTTGTGGTTTGATTCTTGAAGCTCCACCTCTTTTCCATTGGATTTGGTGGCAAGTATTCCCATCCATAATCATTTTTCTACATGGACAATGTTCACCCAAGCTAGTTGCATCAATTTTAGTTTACAAGAGGATTCAGCATGATGAGTCAACAACTCTTTGTATTTATTTTCATAATTCCATATCTTAAAAAACTTCATGCATGTCTTGCTTATTCTTCTATACCTAACAACAATTTCTATAAAATGGTGTGCATGCATGTAATGAGTGAAAATTGAAAACACTCTCTTATGCTCCATTTCCAATTAAGTGGTGTGAGTAGTATGCAACGTTTTCAGTGTTTTATTGGGTTTGTGTTACAATTTTGGAAGTCAATTTTCAATGTAAAATATTTCACCAAAGTCTTTTGTGATGTAGTTTTCTTGTACCCTATGTTGTAGAACAACCATTTACTTATCTCAAGCTGACCATTCCATTGTGATGCAATCATAACATACATGATCAAGTGTTGGATAATTTTGTATAAGTCTTCAAGGTTGAAGTTAAATCACACATATGTGTCATTTTGCTTCCTTGTTAATGTTCAATCATTTCAACATCACATTGTCACAATGTAAGACAAGCTTTTCAATGTCTTTCCTTCAACACCTAGAAATCATTCTTGTGTCAAGTGCCTTTGGAACAACATCTCTGCACTATCTACCAACCTATACTATTCTTCCTCCCACCAACAAGGTGCCACAAGTAGCTTAGCTTGTTTGTTCACAGTTCAAAATCCACACATGCTCCTAAGTGTGCTCCTAAGTGATTTGTAACTGACGTAATGCACAACCAAACTGAACCAGCACCCACACTGGTCCATGAGGGATGGATGGTAAGTAGCCAAGAAATAAATGTATGTTGGGTTCTAGTTCCCTAGCCATGGTGGTCACCTCGATTGCTTTTTTTTTTTAACGGCCTATCTACTAGCAAACCTACAAAGCAGTTTGTTAATGAGGTAGTTCAAAAGCCTGTCCTTCTTATCTGGTAGTCACCTACTTCCTACCTGTCTAGACCTATATGTAGGACCTACTTCTTTACTGAATGGGGTTATCAAGATGAAGTTCATCCACAACGGAGTCATAACAGGCATCCCATGGACGGTGTGCCGGTTCAATCTGGTCATTTATGCACATTTTCTCCATTCTCAGAGGTGCGGGATAAAGAAATCGGGCCACAGAGAACCAGCACCCACCAGTGCACCATGAAGGATGGATGAGTTCTAAGTGGTCACAAAACAGTTTTCTCTTGGGTTCCAGCTCCGTAGCTAACCATGGTGGTTAGCTCAGTTGCTATTTTTTTCCCCCTACCTACCTACTAACAACAACCCACAAGCAGGTTGTTAGTAGGTAGGTAGTAAAAAAAACAGCCCTTACTGATGTATAAACCATCAACTTACCTAGTAGTTACCCTATTTTCCTACCTATCTAGCTATCTACCTATCTATATATGAGACCTATTTCCTACAGAAACGATTACCAAAGTGAAACGAAATATAAACTCAGTTGAGGTTCATCCACAACTGAGTAATAACGGGCATCCAGTGGATGGATGGTGCGCTGGTTGGTGCGTGCTGGTTCACTGTGGCCAAGAAAAGCGCACGCTGTTTTGGGTGTCTTCTTCATTCGCTCGACAGGTTTTTCCTTCCGTTGTTGTGTCTCACAAGCTTTGTCAGAGAGCCGTTTGAGATGGTTTGAGGCAGCTGGTTACCGTTATGGCATTTGACATGAGTAAGCATAAGAATCTCCCAGCTGTCGCGTTCTTACCTGCAAGTTGTATGTGACTGTTGAGTCTCCAGCCACATTTGCAACATTTAGTCCTTATTATAGTAGTCGTGGCATCTTTAAGATGTGTCTGTCGAGTGGAGTTTGTTTACTAGTACACACATTAAATGCAGGGTTTTGAAGCTGTTTACATATCGTCTAGAGCTTGAAGTTTTAAGTGGCTTTGAATCATTTTCAGACCGTTGTGGAATGGATCCCCCTCTCATAATCTGCTATTCATAGCCTATTTGCAACTTGAGCTGCTTTGTTTTAGTGTTACTATCTCCAGATTGTTGAGTTTATCTCTTCGATTACAGCTGCAAGAGGATTTGGGCCAGCAATTTCCCTTCACTCGAAGGGGAACTAACATTATATTCCCAAAGTGGTTGAGGTGTTGGGGTTTTGGGTTGATACCTCTGTGTTTGTTGTGTCATCGTGTGAAGGTTTGGTGGACAGTTTCATCATTTTAAAAAAGATGGCGAAGAAGCATCATGCAGAGGTGAAGATCGACGGGACGCCGGAGCACTACATCAAACACAGGAGACAGCGCATTTTGAAAGCGTGCCTCGCATCATTGTGCGGTCTTCTGGTCATCTTTGTGCTTCTATTGGGTCTGGCAGCATTGATCGTCTGGTTGATTCTGCGGCCCAAGTCGCCGAGCTGGAGCCTCCGAGACGTGCAGGTTGTCACCCTCAACTTGCAGTTCTACAGGTCGGGTCGCCGACTGTATTCGACTGGACCTCAAGATGACCTACTCCTCAACCCTCAGCTCAATGCCGACCTTTACTTCACCATAGAAGCGGAAAATGCAAACAAGAAGATTAAATTGGTGTACGACACGATCAATGTGTATTCTTCCTATGCAGATTACAGATTCGGACACACCAACGTGCCTCCCTTTCTCCAGGGTTACAGAAACACTACACTTCTGCACCCGGAGCTCAAGGCCCAGAGCGTCCCGGTTCCAGTCAACTTGGGAAACGCTCTTCAGAATGATATCCAGAATAACAATGTCCTGTTACAGATTCAGGTGGACGTGAAGGCGAGGGTGAAGATTGGCAGTTACAAATCCTTCTCATTTTGGGTGCATACTTCCTGTGACATTGCAGTGACAGCTCCCAGGAACGGACTGCCTGGAAAGTTATTATCGGCGAAGTGCTAATAATTAGGTTGGACAGCCACATCTGTTCCTGATCATTTCCTGATGTAAGGATTAGACGCTTGGACTGCTACACTTGTAAAATGCATGAAAGATCATGGTGCACATTTCTCAGGTCGAGAATACTTAAGACAGATGCCCATGTCTTCCTAGTTTTGAACGGTTTAGTGCAGTGTAAGTTCCCTATACCAGATTGACTTTCAGACTCGACAAAATGCTATTTTGCAGCTCGCTTGGTGGCTAATCTCCCTCGCAAACTTTATTCAGAGAACCTACCATAAAATCCTGGCAATACAAGAAGCCCCGCAGATTTTATGGGATTTTACGTTTGTACATAAGTCTGATACACACTACATTTGCACTGGAGTTCAATCGCAAGCTGATTTTTGTGGGATGAACTTCTTCATTCTGTCTCTATGAAAGGGTGAAAGAAATCTTTGTTGGAATCATTCAAGTCTCAGTAAAGGAGCTACTTACCTGCACAACCCTTTTCCATTTTCTGAGCTTGTCCTAGCTTCTCAGCTCAGTGTCTAAACCTCTCTTTGTAATGACTTGTAAGTCATCTTCATAAACACTGCTCTGTACTTGGTTCATATCTCTGTTCCTATGGCCATGGAATGAGTCAACCTAATCCTGATTTTTGATGCTTGACAAACAAGGTATCAATAAGGTTATCAGCCATGAAAAACCTCCACCATGTTGTTCGGAACAACCAGTAAGTATTGTGCATATATATATATATAGTCCAAATGTATTAATTTTTGGGTTTGAATTGCCATATCTGAAACACCTTGTGAATGCACTCGAAATTGTGAATACAAGTTGAGAAGATGTGGGTATTGTTTCTTCGTTCAAATTGCAGAATCCCTACTACAATTTGAATTTCCACTTTTAAATATGATTCATGAAAGTTGTGGGGTTGAAAGTAAATTTTGATTAAATTTGTGTGTGTTTAATTTTGATTGAAAAAGTCTTGCACTCGAAGGTTTTTCACAAAAGAGCCAACTCATTGATTGTTGCAAGATGTAACTTCCTTGAATGCATTATCATTGAAGATCGTCGCTTACCATGTTCATTCTAAGAATGAACCATGTTCTAATTGTTTGCAAAGCTCAAATGAACCATTCTAGACTCAACACTTGTGATGTAGCCTTTGCAAGTGTTGGACATAGTTTACCATAAGTATTCAAAAGGCTTGCTAGAAAAGGAGGCAGTTAATCCCTTTTATCATGAATGCACCCAAGTGCCACATATTAAGGATATTTTGTTTTTTCATTGTTCTCAATACCATCAGGTTCCCCAAGATTCTCAAAGCGCCTCGCAGTTTATCCCATATGGTTTGCCCAAAGTTCAATTCTCATTGAAAAGTTGGACTGTACAAGACCTTGTTTGTGGAACTATTCTACAACTGGGAGTCCTAAAAGGTGCTTCTACTGGGTAATGCCCAATGTTCCAAAAAAATTGATGATGGGCCAATTAATATTGCTCCTTCAAAAAGGGAAAAAAACAGTTGTGAGCACACCCATTAATCACAACTATCTAATACACCTATACTGATCTTTACAAGTGAATGAAAATAATTAGAGGAAGAAGACAAACTACCTTACCCTAAGGTTGGTTTCATGATTAAATAATACTCAAAATAGTGAAATAAAATTTTGTGAAAATATGAAGTTGACATATTGAAAATCATCATCATAATTATCATAGGCTACATTCTGAATAATTTCAGAACTCATATCACAATATTATAGTAGATGATGGGGGGAAAATATAATTTCAAAAATTTTAAATGAATTCAGTTTTTGAAAAATAAAAATAAAAAATTTGTCAATGTGAAAATCGACACTAGGGTGTGGTATTTGATTTTCATGCATAAGTTTCCAATAAATCACCCTAGAAAGGCCCAGCATACATTTTCCACTAAAACAGCACCTTGTATTCTACAAAAAGGTCGGTAGCTAGGTAGATTAATAGCTCCTGCAAAGCTAGGCACAAGGGGCCATAGTAAACCAGCACTCACAAGTGCAAAATTTTGAATGGATGTTGCACTGATGGGTTTTCGGTTTTTCGTCCCTTCCAGTCCCTGTGCTAACCAGCTTGGTTTAGCACAAGTTAACTTTTCTTTCTTTTTTCAGATTTTTTTTCAAGGAACTGTTTTTTCTCTTTCCCCACTATCAAAAATGATGATGGAATGGAAAACATGAGGGCATTGCAAAAAAATTAGGGCTAGGGTTTGAGTTTTGGGACTCATTACAAAACCCCACAGGTAAAACCATTTCAGAACCAAATAAGGTATCGCAAATTACTTGATTGTATGTATTTTAACCCCATGGAAGGTCATAAATAAAATATTTGTAACCAACCATATGAAGATATTTCAAATTAACTAATTGTATATACTTGAACCCTCATGGAGGTTTGCACCCATCCATACGAGGGTATTGCAAATGAACTGATTGTATATATTTTAACCCTCATGGAAGATCATAAGTAAAATATTTGTACCCACCCATATGAAGGTATCACAAATTAACTAATTGTATGTACTTTAAAGCCCTTATAGAAGGTCATAAATAAAATATTTGCACCCACCCATATGAAGGTATTGTAATTGTGTATGATGTTAGTTCTAATGTACATACTTTGTTATGCAGGTATCATGAGGCAACAAAATATTACAATTTTGAACATCAAACCCCAATGAAGACACTCCATTTTTGCATGATGTTAGTTCTAATGTATGTATTTTGTTGTGCAGGTATTACAAGGCAACAAAAAATTACAATCTTGAATGTTAAACCTTAATGAAGGTATTACATTTTTGCATGATATTAATTCTAGTGTATGTACTTTGTTATGTGGGTATTGTGAGACAACAAAAGATTACATTTCTAAACCTTAAACCCCAATGAAGGTATTGAATTTTTGCATGATGGTAGTTTGGTGTACATATTCTATTGTGCGGGTATTACAAGGCAACAGAAGATTACATTCTTGAACCCTAAACCCCAATGAGGGTACTACATTTCTACATGCTGTTAATTCTAGTGTATGTACTTTGTTGTGTGGGTATTGTGAGGCAACAAAAGAATCTAATTTTGTTTGGGAATCTTAGGGTATTGCATTACATGGTATAAGGTCCATGCGATGTGGGTATTGCAAAACTATAATCATATCTAGATTGGGCTCCTTTGAACACAAAATTGAAAGAATTTAACAATACTTGCATCCAAGTTCTCAAATATCATTAGTGGAGACCAAATTTTTAAATAAAATAAATATAATGCAAGTATTGCAGCTAATGATGTTGGTTTTAAATATAAAATGCAAGTATTGCAAAGTATTCCAAATTATGAATGCATTGATTAGACATAAGCTTTTCACAATTGGGGTTTTGCCAAAAAAAAAAAAAAAGCTCGTTCATCTTTCAATGTGAAAGATGAATGGGGCTAATGTTTTGTAAGTATACAAAAATTTAGCACCTATAGGAGGCACATAGACCATGTGTTTGATGATGTTATTCTATTGATCCAAAATTTGATTGCAATGGAGGAAATTTTTCACTTCCACTAGCAAGTTGTGCCTCTTCCACTTTACCAACTGGCTGAACTTTTACCACAACATCTAGGCTTCCACCAATTAACTAAACATGTTCACTTCCACCTACAAGCTGAATTTCCACTTCCATTTCTACAAGTGTGGGTGCATTTGGTGTTTCAATGCCTACACCATCTTGAATCTGATTTAATTCATTTCAAGTTATCATTTTATTACAAAAACCAAAATAAACCAAATCAAGATTAAATAACCAACTATAACTAAAAGACAATCCGAAAAACAAGACCATCTAAGAGGAGCTTCAAGATCACTAGGAAGACTTAAGGGTTTAATGTTTAGGAGCAATCAAGAAATAGGAACATTAGGGAGCACCAAGGAGCAATTAAGAAAGAGGAGCATTAAGAATGAACACTAGGAGCACCAAAAGCGAGCAAGGAAGAAAAACACCAACAACGAATAGGAAAGAGGAGCATGAAGAGCAAACACCAAGAGCACCAAAAGCTTGTAGGGATGAGGAGCTACTAAAAGTGAGTAGGGAAGAGGAGCACCAAGAACACTAGGAGTGAACAAGGAAAAGGAACACTAGGAGCACCAAGAACCAATAGGGAAAAGGAGTGGCCAAGAACAACACTACTATAGAAGTATGGTTTTTTTGTTATGTTCATCATGACCATGATGACTATAAAGTCAAGATATAGATAAAACCACAAGTTGGAAATGACTAATTGTGTCTATTATGAATAATATCAAAAGTAGCACTAGTGTATGTTACAATAAAAAAGTATAGCACTATAGTCAAATTAGACAACATGTTCCACACGTGGCAATGTGTCATCCCACGTGGAGGTGTTTATTTTGATTATTATGATTAACATGACTGAAATCAATCATCCAAATAGTACACATTTGATTGTAGTGCTTTTTTTTCTAATGATGTGGCAATATTAAAATTGAAACAAAAATTATGTTATTAATATTTGAATTGAAGTTTTTTTTAAAATGACGCCATGGTATAAATCATTTATTTTAAATAGTTATGCATGCAAATTTGTTAATCTTGAACTATTCAAATACCATGATGCAATTGGTATTTATGATGAATCAAAATGACAACACTTGTGTAACTCCAGATTAAATTTTTTCCATTAAACCATACACCAGTGACCACATAATCTTTACAAAACCTATCCCTAAAGGCCTATATTTTTGTATGGTTGAACATACTACTATGAATGTTTGAACACATTGCCCACATCATACAAATTTGGAAGAACACAAATCAAATCAAATCAAACATATGTTTTAATAAATAATAGTTTTAAGGGTAGATGGTTAATAACCATCACTGTCAAAGCTACTTGACCCAACAAACTCACTCATAATATTAGGATCATTGTCATTGTCACTATTTGGCACCCTTCCATTAGTAGCAACACCTACCAAATTTATAGGCATGAATGGAACACCTCCTATTATAATGGTTGTTTGAGTTACTTCTAGAAGTGAAATTGGAGCTTGTAAACCAATGTACCTTTCATCATTTTCAATTCAAAACATATGTAGATTAATAAGGTTTGATTCACCACCTCCTACCACTTGTTTCCCACAAGGATCTTTGCGTAAAACTACCTTCAACACCCTTTCCTTTGGATCACTGGAAAAAAAAACTTGTTCCACATGAATTGGGAAAACAAATGTTTGGTCAGAAATGGGAATAAGGGAGTTGAAATTCACAAGTGTGAAGCCATACTCATCTCTTTTGATTGTTGCACTACTGCCAATATAATTTGCTTTCACCCAATTAGAAAAAAACACAACAATGTTTAGTTTCCCATAGTTGAACTCAAAAATCTCTTCAATCCAACCTACATAAATTCCAACTTTGCAACAATGGGTTATTGATCATTTGCTCTTGATACACACTTTTGTTCAAATGTAGAAGTGATGCCACTATCACTTGTTGTTAAGTGTTCTTTGGCATTTAAAACCCGAAGATGGTTTTTGAAAGCGTACATTGTTTGGTAGGCTATAATTTCCAAAGTTGATGGCATTGACACAAGAGCACCAAGGAGCGATTAAGACATCTTTGTCAACTACCACACCATCTTTGATAGTTGAAATATGGTAGCCCTTACCCAAATTGGAAAAAAGGCTTTTGTTTAGGTTGTCCAAGAATACGTGGACTTTATTTTGAAATCAACCAACAATGTGTAAAACTTTTGGCCTCTCTTGATTTAATATCTTTGTTTCTTCCTTGTGTTTCCTGCCATCACAAATTGCACAATCCAATTATTGATTTGCATAACAACCACAATATCAAATCATCAATGTCGTGATTCATTTCCAATATTATAAGGTTGGTTCAAGTTTGCAACTTAATGTAATAATATTTGGGGTTTGGGATTTGTAGTGGATTACAAACGCCATGGAACCATTAACTCCACATTTTGAAGGATAAAAAAGTGGGCCATGTCTTGAAAGTCTACACTTAATTTTCATGGGCACCCATTTCCTTCAACCACCTCATCAACCATACATGGGTCTTCTTTGTCATCCCACACTTTCGTTTTGTGGTTGTAAAATCCCATAAATATTTTATGTAGAATCCTAATGCCTCTTCTATGGTGTAACCTTCTACCATGCTACCTTCAAGCCTTGCTTTATTTCTCACATAACCTTTCAATGTCTTCATATAATGTTCAACAGGATGCATCTAGCGTGTATGCACTAGACCACAAATCTCTCGTTCTTCAATTAAGTGAACTAAAAGGTATGTCATGGTATCAAAGAAAGGAGCAATTTTTTTTTGAGCAGTACCACTGTGACTGCCACATCATGCTTGAAATCATCCATTGTTCTTGGGTCCACAATTTTGGCACAAAGTTTTTTTAACACATGACTCAAGTGAACGGCGGCCATCCTACGACCTTTTGCCATTAAGTGTCACATGCATAATGGCAAAATGTCTTGCATCATCACATGAAAATCATGTGACTTCATACCTCTAAGATCTCCATCATTTTGGAGTTGTTTTTTTAATGAAAACACATAATGAGTTGGAATTTCCAATTGTAGGATAATTTGCACAAACCTTCATTTTTCTTCATTTGTTAAAACATATGAAACTACAAGTTTAATGAAGCCAACCCCATTAGCTTGTAGACACAAGTTGGTTGTATGCCACAGTATTCCAAATCCATTGAAGTCCAAAACCCAAGGAGGTCACCCTTTAACAACACGAACTTGGTGTGGAAAAAAGATGTTCGACATGGAAAGGCACATATAATTGAAGTTGAATGTGCATACATCCCACATGCATGAGTTTTAGAATTTCTAAATGGTGAACAAAGCAATGAAGACTCCTTGATGGAGTGGAACATTTGTAAGTGGGTACCTTTCAAGGAAATGTAAAAATACCAAGAATCCAAAACACTTTAGCCATATTTGGTATGGTGTTTTATTGTTCATTTTTGTTATATGGTTGTTTTTATAATATCATATTGTACTGAACCTTAGGTTTTAAATTGATTGCACGTTTTTAAAATATGCACGTGGGTATGGATTCAAAGACAATTATGGAAGCCCAAACTACCATTGATTCATTAAACAAGGTTGTTTATTTCAATTTTTGATTAAACAATTATACACACAACCCAGGTGGTGGAGATAATGTTCCACCATCGATCACATACATGGGCCAATAATGAACTTGCGCATGGCAAACATGACTTTGATTCCATTGTGTGACCATTTGTTTTTGCCCCACAAATGTTACAAGCCCTCAAGGACCACATTGGGACTCAATTAGGTTTAGGTTACACTATTAAGCAAATATATGACTAGGGTTGTCATGTTGTTTGGACATAAACACACCCATGTGTCACGTTAGTATAAGGTCAGCTTAGATCAACCTAGGTCAAAAGGACTATCGAGCTACCTAGGGCAAGCTTAAGGGTAATCGAAACTAGGTCCATTTCGATGGCCATAAAGCTTGTAGCAACAAGAAGTTTTTGGTCATTGCAAGTTTAGTGATAAAAAAAATTCAATAGTTGCCACACGATTGGCGACAAAATGCTTTTGGTCATCACAAAAGCATGGTGATTAAAAGCATTCTCTCATTAATCATGTGGCAATTGAATTTTTTTTAGTCACATGTCTCTAGATTTGGGTCGTTCGATTGATGATGGACTAATTTCCACCGTTGATTTGGCAACAAAATTTGGTTTACTTGGTAATAAAATGTAAACCTTGCATATTAATATTCACTTTCTCCTTTGAGGTGTGTGGACCTTGTGTTGTTTAACACCAACCATTGCCATATACCTTGGGAGGGTGGGTGAAACCTTTATGGGTGTTTGAATTTCAAATCTTCATATTGCATTTATAATTGGTGCTAAATTTCAATTGTAGCCCTAAAGGTGGAGTTTGATTTTATTGTTGAACACCTTAATTATATTAATCAAGCCTATTGTTCTTGTGTACAATCTTTTATTAATGGAGGGAAAACAAAATGTGTGGAATCCATGATATTTGATGCCAAAGGACAAGTCCAGGAAGGTGGAATGCAAGTTTTGCAACAATGTTATTTCATACCTCGAGGATAAAATGTTCTTCCATTTGGGCTATTGATATGATGGCAATGGGCGAATTGGAGTTGCAATGTGTTAAAAGGCATATACATGGGTGAAGGCAATATATGCCTGATGTGGTGGACTTGTCCCTCCACCACTAAATGACATGGGAGTACCAACCCATATCCCATATGGGCTAACAAAAGATGTGGCCATGGAAACGTTGAATCCTTCAATGGAAGGAGAATTTATTTTGACATCTCAAATGGAAGGGGCTCGAAATTTCACCTCCTTACAAATAGCAAAAAGGCTCATAATATATCCACAAATAACAACATTCAAACCTTTCGACAAGTTTCATTGCTCGAAGGACTGAATTCAACCAAAAAATAGGATTTGGACAAAAAATGGACAACTTTATTTTATGAGGTGAACATCCCCTCCAATGTTGTGTGACACTCAATGTTCACGAAAGGTGTGAAAGCAACCTTTAAATTTCGAACCTACTACAAACCCCCATCATACCATGGATTTGTGCACATATTTGTTAAAACAATCCAAGGTGGATGTGTCCAAATACATAACTGAAAGGATGTGAAATTCGATTCACAAATATAGAGCAACCATTTGTTCTAATGGTTGGGACAATGTTGCACAACATCCATTGTTGAACGTAATGTTTACTTGTCCAAATGGTGATGTATTTATAAGTTCCATTAACACAATTGGGGAGCGTAACGATGCCCATTACATATGTAATGCATTGGGTAGATACATCGAAACCATTGGAATTGACAACATTATACAAATTTGTACAAACAATGCTTCGAACCTGAGAAGTGTGGTTAACCTTTTAATCCATCGTTTTCCAAGTCTTTATTTTCAAAGTTGTGTTGTTCATTGTCTGGACTTGCTATTGGAAGATTAGGGAAAAACAACATAGGTGAAACAAATTGTGAAAAAGGCAAAAACTATTGTTTCTTTCATACAACAACACCATGTGCCACTAACAATCTTTCGTCATTATGAGACTAACCTAATGCTGCTAAACCCCATTGAAACATGCTTTGCAACTAATTTTTTAATGGTTGAAAAGTTGCTCAAACTCAGACTTGCCTTTGAGCAAATTATTACCAATCCTAATTAAACAACTTTTGTCAATTCATTGTGTGGTAGTCATCATCAAAAGTTGTTCACCAAGGTGGAAGTTGTTAGAGTCAACTTAAGGAGGGACAAGTTTTCGGATACTTGTGCCAACTTTGTACATATGGTGGAATAGGACTTAGTGTCATTAAGGGAATTTGATGGCAAACAACCTTGCATGGGGAGGGCATGGCTTATCATGAAAAAATTGGAATGACATGTTTTATCATTACGAGATCCACCTTTTGAATTGCCATTAAACCTTGCAGATGTGATTGAAGGTCAATTTTACTAAAGGTGGAAGATGTTAACAACTAACCTACATTATGTAGGGGCCTTTTTCAATCCATATTTGTTGGGTGAAGCTCACCTACATGATGATGTAGATGTGAAGGAGGCTTTAAACAAAGTTTTGTGAAAAACAACTCCTACCCCAATTGCCTATGCCTTCGCTTTAAAGAAATTTATAGATTTTGTCAAAAGTCAAGGTTCATTTTTTGACACCCCCCAATGAAGGACCTAGGCTTGCTCCCACATGAGTGGTGGGATTTGATTGGAGCTGGTGGATGCACACTTACACCCATCGCCCATCACTTTGGCGCAAATGTGTTCCACATCATTGTGTGAATGGAATTGGAATTCATATTCATTTGTCCATAGCAAAATGCAAAATTGGTTAATATCAAATCAAGCAAAAGACCTGGTGTACATATACACTAATAACAAGCTTTTGTGAAAATGACATGGAGCCAACCCCACAACATGGTACAAAAATGATATGTTGTTTGAAGATTCGATGTCTATTGTTGATGAAAATGCAGATGAAAGTGATGACCCCATAGCATTAAATGAGTCGGATGAGGATGAAATCAAACATGATCCCTTAATTGAATTCCATCCTAATGATGAAATTCCATTTTCAAGATTATTGTCTGATTCAATGGTTAGTAGGTTCAAGGGTTTGACAATGGTGATGCAAATCCGAACATGCAATTATTAAATGATGATGTTTAAGTGTTTGATGCACCCCCCCTAGGTTGTACATGCTTTAATGGCCCCAAGTCAAAACATGTCCATGTAATCAATGAATTCCATGGAAGTGGTCCCCCCAATTAGTGCAAACACACCATTAGCTCAAATCATCATTATGGAATTGGATGCATAGTAAACATTAAATACACTGAAGACATACAAATGGACCCACTTGTCAATCCTCCCAATATTGTAGTTGATGACATTGGGGATATTACATTAGAACCATGTGTGGGCCCACATATGATCATTAACACAAATGCACCCCAAGTTATGGATCCAAGTCCTTTAAGTCCTAAAATTGCAAGACCTGAGAAGTCAGCAAAAGGTGATTTGGATTCTAACCATACACTAATCATCTAGTATTTATAACATCCAAAACCCTTGATACATGAATGGGGTCAAAACTAACTATTGTGGTAATTTCCATGAATTGTCTTCGGCCGCCTATTGAAAACTTGTCCACACATTGAGTTACTTAAGGGAAGAGGCCCATTGTTCAAATAACAATTACTTTTGTAAGTGAACATAATTATGAAAAACCACACATTGATGATGGCATTTTGGATATTGAAGGATGGTGCCCCACCAAACGAATTGTGACAAAACGTTCGAACCAAAATATCATCACAACCTTGCATGGGACAAACACTTAAGAAGCAAAGGAAGGGTCTAACAATGATGATGATGACAATGACATCGACATTCCTAATGAAGCAATTAAGGCCCCAAATGAGCCTTGACCCAAACATCCAAATTTCACCATTAATCATTTTCCTAAGTCACAAATCGCAATCATAAACATCTTGCATTTTGCAATTTTTACACATAGGTTGAACATTATATGCAAATCCACATGGTGGCATAAACATATTTTCTTCGAACTATATATATTTTTGGTAATGAAATTATAACCATTGAGTTTGGGACCTTATTTCAAAATTGGTGTATTTCATATAAGACAATTTCACATCCATAATTCAAATTTGAAACTTTCAATTCCAAGGGCACTCAAAATGATCCCCAAGGCAAAATAAAATAAAATTGTTTAACTATAATTATTGTAATAAAAAAGAATGAAATTTTATTTTTAAAAAATATTTAATTTACTCAAACCAAATTGCTTGCAATATCTATCAAAAGATGAAACCCTGAAAATACAATATTAAAATGGTATTTCCAATAGTTTCTAGACAAATCTTCAAGTGGCAAAGATGTTTGTTCCTTTATTTATTTATAAATTATATTGAAAATTAAAAAATGTCATATTCTGTCAAAATAATCATCTATGTTGTAAACATGAAAATTTGTTGGGGTGTCCTCGTACAATTAATCCTTAGGCAAATTAAAGACATCCAAGACATAGACTCCTTTAAATGCACATGGAAGATATTTTACACCAGTGCCATTGTGATCCTAGGCTATGAACACATTTTCCTTATCCATTACATTTTCAATTTTAACATATAATGTCAATGGTATGTCCTTGTATAATAAGTCCTCCGGTAATCGAAACATATCCACATCATATTAGCCTTTTTCCTGGCTTGGGAAATATATGACATTTGCCCCTTCATAAACCCAAATCACAATGGTGTGGTCGTCCCATTCACCAATTAACTTGATTATCTCTCCTTCAACTTGATTGCTTGACATATTATGTTTTGCAAAAAAAATTAGAATCGTAAGAATAAGAAAAAAAGTGCATGGAGTCCCTTTCCCCCCTTTTTTTAAAGTGTTATGCACCAATTGTCCAAAACAATCGAAATCATACATGTCAAAAAGAAAGGGAGGAAAAATTAGAATCCAAACCTCCTTAGAAAGGTTAAATTACAGGTACCCCAAAACTAGGGGCACCCAAAAAAATTGGTTACTAAAAAAATTCGGTCACCATTTTATGATGTTCCCATGCACTAGCCACATATAGTTATGGAACATTGTCAGATGGCGACCAAATGTTTTTGGTTGCCAATGGGCTATGTTGATAGTCGACAACCAAAAACATTCGGTCACCATTCCTCAAGTTTGAAGGCAACCGAAAATTTTTGGTCACCATTCCTCAAGTTTGAAAGCGACCAAAAAGTTTTGGTCACCAATTGGCCAATTGTCCCATTTGTAACTAAAGACAATCAAAACTAGCCAACTGATGGAATTCGAACCTATTTTGGTTGCCTTTAGTTGCCAACTATGTAATGGTTTAATGGTGATTGAACCACTTTTTGGTCACCATTTGATTACCCTAAATCTACAATGCCTACATGCCATTAGATGGCAACCAAAAATTGTCGCCAATGTTGAATCTGGGTTATCGAACCTGGTGCCATATCTTACATTCAATGGTGACCAAAGGCAACAAAATTAATAGGCTTGGGCTCGGTCCTAGGGCTTTAGGCATGTGTGGGTCTACTATAAGACCCACACTTTTGTCATTTCTTATATTTTCTTTGTTACATGTGAAGATTATGTTTGTTCTGAGTAATCAATGCCATACATTTGGAAGAAAGTGGGAGTCTATTAAAGGGCTTTTAACTTCACGAAACCAATTGTGAAAACAATTACATGTTGGATTTGAATGTTGAACCTCTTGAAGGACCCCATATCAATTAATTATACATTTTTTTTGAACTTAACCTTAATTTATCCCACTCTTAACCCTAATTTTTCCTTAACCCTAATTTACATATACTTGTTTATTAATAGATGGTGGGCATGATGGTGGACAATGTGGACCAAAGGAAAGTGGTCAAAGGCCATGGCGCAAAAGGAAGATGACATGAGGCAAAACTCGAAGCACTTGAAGACCCAACCATCATAGTAGATGTTGGATGGCCAGACCTTCCCCAACCTTGGTTATACATTTTATGTTTGCAGTATGTACAATGGTGCCACATTGACAAGAAGTGGCCACTTTCTAAGCATGAAACTCATAGGAAAAATAATTTCGCCCAATATACAAGTTGCCTAGATGAACATATGAAAGCATGCATGTTGGAAGTTTACATGGCCATGATGAGGAACTATTTTTTTTCCAAAAACCAAGTGCCTTTGACTATAGCATGGATGGTTTATGCGAAGGTGGTGTTTGGGGTTTAAGTCAATTAGAGAACCATTCCAGGCAATCAAGCTAACAATGTGCTTCTATACCAACCAGATAGATCTAGAAGGCAAATCCATCATCTCCTCCAAAAACTTGCCTACCTCCTACAACAATTCTTCAAGTTCTTACAAGGAGACCTCAAGTTCCTCCTTGATCTACCCCTATCATTCCCCTTTTCTCTTTTCAATTAGTACCACTAATACCAATTGTTCCTAAAACTATAGTATTGAATATTTTTTGTACCTAAGATTTGGATCTTGTGATGAGCAATCGAATTGTTCAATGCCTTTAGGAACAAAATCCCCTTTAATCATTATTGAACATAAACAAACCCATGGATTTAACATAGTTGGATGTTATGGTTTAGATGGCATCTTACTTACCATTTGACACGATAAACGGTCAAAGGCAATTGGCAAAAGATGCGAGCATAGTGTCTTCCACAAGATGGGTTGACATTGCAGAACATGTTTTGGAGGTGTTGCGAGGAGAAATGGGTGTAATGCAAATGCAACTTCAAGAGGTGACAGTGGAATGCGATGCATTGTGTGAAGAATTGGTTACATGCCAAACAAAGTGTGTTGGGCTGGAACAAAATGTTGCCACTCAACAATAGGCACTACAAGAGGCATTCGAAGGGGCCATTCAAGCAGGAAAAAAATGTTTGAATTCCATGGAAAACATTGAACACCACCATCAAATGTTGATTGATATGAAGGAACAATATCAAAGAGATGTTGAAGCATTTGTGAAGGCAACCAAACAAAATTCAAACCATATGCATCTTGCACGTATTTTGGTAGCATTTTGAGCTACATAGATGGAGGTGAAGCTCGTAAAAATGCAAGTGGAATACCGTGAAGATGGGAGGTTCTAATCACACGGTTTGACATCATGGCCTAAGATATCCAAAATGGTTCCTAACAATTTACCCAAGATGGCAAAGAATGCAAGCATAGATCGGGTGACACATCCCGAGTTAGATTGGGAATATGTCAATACCATGTAAAAAAAACAAGGTAACTTTTGTGGCCCACAACTCAACCTTTCACACAAAATGAAGAACTATGTTTTATTTGTTGCTCCCCAATTGGACTAGAACGCGCATGGATTTTGGGCACTTGCCAACACATGTACCATCCATAATGCCCAATCACTTTAATGACGGCAAGGAAGAGATGTCCACAATGTAGGGCCCCATTTCATCGGCACCTATACGAACAATTTAGTCTTCGAATGACCATGCCACAACATTGGGGGTACAATAGGTTTAACACACCCAAAAGCCATAAGCATGGGGTGCAAACATGAAATGGATTTGGAATGTTAACATATTTATTATTACATGGGGGAGTCAATGTGACGAATGGCAATATGACGAATCCATGATTTAGAAGTCTTGTGAATTATTATGCGCATCAACCAGTACATAACACCATTGGTTTTATCAAATGTTTTGTGGGTGGTATAACCCAAGAACCAACAAGTTTGAATAGAGTCTAAATTTGGAACGTGCTTAATACAACATGATGGGGAGGAGATCGAGCGGAGGTCCACCATAAATGATTTTCAGGTTGAAGACCAAACCAACTTGACATTGGAGGAGACTAACGAAGGGCCACATTTGAAAAATGATGTTGCCATTACATTATTAATTGCAATATTTCTTCACACGGTCACAATGCTCAATGAGATAGATAATCTTCTTGGGGAACCCATTGGGCTAGGAAATTGTGCTAGTTGACAATATGGTATTAATATTGGGGAAATTAGTAATAAATGACATAATAGATTGTAGATGTAGGGTGAGGTGGAATTTGCCACTAGATGCAACATATGTACATTGTAGAATAGCCTCAATATTGTATAAAATTGATATCTATACAACAATATGGGCAAACAAGTTGTTTCCCCTAAAAATTTGTTACAATTAATGTAAACCTAGTTAATGAAAAACATATGTAAAGTTTTACAATTGAAAAATGAATTGGATGATTGGATATGGCCCATAATTCTTGACTATTCAACCTCATTGATGACAATGTGATTAGGATGAACAAAAAGCATATACTTGTAATTATATAGGTGTGTTACGAAATTGCATCAAATTTCACTCCCAACAAGGAAGGATTATTTTTTAATTTTCCATTTGTTCCCAACATGTTCCATTCAAGTTGCCAACAAGTTCCCATTAATAATTTCATTTTTTTATGAAAGAATCACACAAGATGGTGATCAAAAGGGTTTCAATTGCCGTTGGGGGGGGAAATGAAGAAGGAAAAAAACGGGGGGGTGGGGGAGGGGAAAGACATTGTGGCAATTGAAAGGTTTTTGATTGCTACACTGGCATGGTGATTATCATTTTTTGGTTGTTGCAAGATTGGGGATCGAAAATTTTCAATTGTCGCAAGATTATCGACTAAAATTTGTTTTTGGTCGCTAATCATAACAAGGATAACCCGAGTATGACCAAGGATTTTCTTATGTTCCTTCTAATGGATGTAATGGACACATCACAACAAACATTGATGTGAAACTTGACATAAAATGGGTGCATCACGTCGGTTTTGACAACCTTGTGTATGACAAGCATAAGGCAATATGGTGGGTTAAAATAAATGCAGGAAAAGTGACGACAAGGGACAATTTCATTAAGCAACAAGACATTGGTTACTTCGATCGCAAATGCATTAAAAGGAGTTGGTTTTTACATAAAAAATTAGCCATTTCCCTTTGGACATGGGCATTTATTCATCCAAATGATGTGTTTTATTTTCAAGATGCAAACAAAGTTAACGGAATTCATGTCCCATTCACAATACCCATCTCAATTGTAATCCATGGTTTCATTAGGTGATAATGGGTCAATTTCAATGGATGTCACCTTTGGCACCAATGATGTGAAATTTCAATTGTTCACATTGATGGTATTTGATGCACATCGCATTGGAGTGCTAGTTGCATGGATCATTACAAGCCACCAAACATGCAATGATTTGGTGGCATGGTCAATTATTTTGAAAGCAAAACTTCTAAGGAAGAACCCTAAATGGAAACCTCCATGTTTCATCATTGATAATGTTCCACAAAAGTTATGAGCATTGCAATGAGTTTTAGTTTCATTTTACTTTTTTTGAACTTTTATGTACATGCAACCATTTTAAAACTTCATCCCATAGTTTCCATTGTAAATAATGTTATTAATTGAAATAATAAAAAATTGATATTTTATAATGGTTAGGATGGTGTGGGGCAAGGATCAAATGCCCATTTGCTTTTGCACATGGCACAATTTAAAGATTTGGCATTTATGTTCAATGGAAAAAATCAAGGACAATGGGGTGTGACATGCAATATTAGACGACCTTCACACCATGATGTACATGCCCATTGAACTAGGTGAAAACATTAAAGCTTTCATGACTCGTGGGAAAAACAAGGTCATTGAAAGTTTCACCCAACATTTGCCCGATGTTTCATGGACTCAATAGTTTTGGACCTATTATTTCAACTTGGTATGTGAATTAACTCTCAATCCATTATTGTTTTTCCACCATGTTGTGCATATCCCAAAATATCCATTAGTTGAATTAAAGTAAAAACACCAATGATCCAATTAATCCCATGTGGGTATTTTGTATTTTGTTGTAGATTTGTGGATGGTGGGGCTTCAACAATTGCCACATTCAAAGCAAGCCACACAAACATCAATTGAATTTTACCATGGGGCATTGAAAGGTTAGTTTTCTTTGGAAACAAAAAGGTTTTGAGGTTGGCGGATTGATTTGTTAATGTGGAGACTCACAACAATAGTTACAAGACATTACATGCACATGGTTAAAATGAAAAAACATTGGTTTATCAAAAACAAGGTTGTGAAACAAATTGTGAAAATGAGCATTGAAAAGCCCACATTGATCCTTCACACCCATATCACCCATGAGATAGATGATTCAAATGAAATTGGCCATGCATGGATGGTACAAAACAAACAACATCTAAATATGATGTATAAAGTCCCATTTCCTTTCACCAAGTATGTTTGTTGCACATGTGAATGGGCGTTGCATGGAAACTTATGCAAACATCAAGTTGCCATTTTTCTTACATGTATCAATCTCATTAAAAAATATATCATTCAATATTGTGGGACATGGTATGGATCTGGTCATGGAGGTTTTGTTGCCACATGTTTGCGGACCCTACCTATATGCACATTTATGACAATGAATCAAATGATGAAGAGGCCGATGAAGATGATTATGAAGAGCCATGGGTTGTTGATATGTGCAAGTTTATGACACCGGATGATGCTTCCCCTAATGTTGAAAAGGAAAAGGATCACAACCAACCTTCAAGTTCATCCGCCCCCGCAGAAAAATCACTTACTTGAATGGGTGACATAATGCAAGAAATCATCAATAAAATCAAAGAAGGTGGGGTTCAACTCGTAAACCACACGATATCATTGTTGCATGTTATTGCAATAGATGTATGAGGTATTCACCTTTCCAAGGTGAATGAAGTCATGCATCTTGGCATGGTTTTCATTGCATCAATGATGAGTTTGGCAACTCAATGCACTGGATGAAGGATTAGCATGAAATGATGTTAAAACATGGAAATATCCATAAGAAGAGGGTTTATGATTAACAAATATAACACAAAATTGTTTGTATTTATCCCCCATATTAATTTTCCATTATTAAAATGTGCATGATAATACAATTTATGTCAAAGAATAAATAATTTATGTGTTAATGCATTGACTTTGTATTAATGAGCATATAGGGTCTGAAATTTAAATTTACATTGCTAAGGTTATATTACACATATCTTTTAAAACTCCAAAATAATATTATCTCACTCAAATGTCATATAAAGGTGGGTATTGCGTACTTGCATTAAATGTACAACTGATCTACCACCTTATATAATGTGGGTATTGTAGGTCAGTTTTACAATAATTAGTACGTTAAATGAAGGTATTGCAAATTCCCTACTCCTTCCAATGGGGGATTTGACCACTTGATGTGGGTATTGTCTTACTTTTTCTCATCAAAATGATGATTTGTTTTAATGGATGTAAGTAATGCAACATGGGCTTATATTGGGGGTTTCAATTTTAGATTTGACAAATGTAGTCATGTTCACAATGACAATGCATTTGTAGTTGAAAATAATGCATTACGAAATGTAGGATATGATTTAGGGTTGAAGACATGAATATTGTTTTTTTTTATTCATAGAAAGTTGTGATTACAAATGAGTTTAACAATATGACATACTTAGTTTTTTAATGCAAGTATTACTTTCATTTTGTCTTTTTGCCATAACATTGAATACTTCAATAAATGTGTTATTATGTCAAATTAAGAATCATCCATGTTATAATGAAATTTAATAAGTATTGAATTATACATATATCTCCATGTTGTAATTGAAAATGCAAACATAAATAAAATTCAAACCCAAAATGTAGGGTATTATTTATTTACTAACATTAAATTTTTGATATTGTTACAATTTAATATTGAAATGTCATAAATAATGTATATTGAAGTTATAAAGATTACTTTTGATTGATTAATTATTTGTATAATGTACTTCAACATTGTCATACAATTAGGACTAAAGTGCAAGGATTTAGATTTTTTAAAATAATGGTTTTGAGTCAATTTCAAATGTAAAATTTATATTGTTATTTATTTCTCCTTTTAAAAATTTATTGCCTTTTTCTTGTTATAAAATATTTTCTTTTATTTCTTTTTCAAAATCTTGAGTTTTTTTAAAAACTAAATATATCAAAATTTTAAACTATCATTATTTTTTTCAAATCATTAACGTTGGATATTTTATGCACAACATTTCGGGTATTGCCTAAAACATAAGAAACTTAGCCATGAATTTTTGCTTCAGATGTAAGTATTGCACAATTTTATTTTCTTTTATTTTTTTAAAAACATTTCTCATCACAATGGCCAAACTATGACTAAGGGTATTGCATACATTGGACTAATCATGATGTGATGAGACTTGAATGACAATGGACCAAGTTTCCATAATACCTTATGTTGAGATGGGGCACCTATTAGAGAATTGAAATGCAAATAACCCAAGTCCTTGCAATTCCCATATCATTTTTGCTACTAATTATATTTAGGTCATAGAAAGGTTGAAAGATGTGAGTATTGTAAATACTTTTTCATCCATTGCTTTAGGTTTTAAAGAATTAGAAAGTTCAGGAAATTAAAATACTCACATCGTCAATATCTAATACAAATTGGGCCTCCCCCATCCCTTAGACCTTGGTTTGTCACATTGCATTTGTGTGAACCTTTGGACCTTACGGGGATCCACCTTATTTGATGTGCCCATGGTAAAAATAGTTTCCCATAACGTTGTGCATGATATCTTTGCGTTTATCACAAGAAATGTAAGATTTCACATTTTACATGAACATGTCCATGTTCATCTATCACTTACTCTTCAATCTACACGTCAATAAATTAACATTAGGGTTTTGGTGAACGACATTCGAATGTCAATTAATAACATCATCATTAACCCCATTTAAACAAATTTGGTTTTGTGAGCAGTTCTATTTCATAGGGTTGTCGTTATAATTGCAACTCAAGTTAAGGATAGCTTTTCTCACAATTGATACCAATAGACCGATTTGTCCTTTTGACCATAAAAGTTTTTGGGTGTTTATGTCAATAGGTTGACAATTTTCTTCATTGATGCAAGGCTTTAGAGGCCCTCCTTTTTTAGTTTTACATTCATTTTACATGTAGAAGGTGTCAATGGTGTTGCAATGAACAAAGACAACCTCTATTTTGAAGCATGTTATTGTGAGTGACAATTCTTCTAGGCTAAGTGTTCTTTAAGTGTTCCTCCCCTTTCCTTATTTGATATGCTCCTTGTGATATGGGGGGGGGGGGGGGTGGGTTCTTGGTTTTTTCATGTTTCCCTTGGAATCGGCCCCCCTTGGTGGTTTCTTCTTTTTGCCTGGACTTGGGTGGTTCATTTTTGTACCTTATTCTCCCCACCCTCATCAATTGAGTTGTGATTAGTCATTAGTGAAAATGGTTGTGCTTTTGTAAAGACTGATTAGTTAGTAGAACATGGGTTTGTGTGTGTAGTAAAAATTGTTGTGTCTTTTTTAAGACTGATTAGTTAGTAGAAATTGGGGGTTTGTGCGTTTAGTGAAGAGATTATTAATGAGTAGGGTTTGGCGCTCTCGTTTCTTCTTCTTCTGTGTGAGTGTGAGTGCGTGTGCGTGTATTTTTGCCGTGTGGAAAATGCTTGCTGGGTACGATTTGTCGGAGGCAATTCCCTCTTCTATTCCACGACTTTTCTTTGCGCTACAAGAAGGCTCGAAGAGCCAGCCTTGGATAACGCACTCTGATTCGATGTCCCCCGTCGTTTTCAACCGTATTCCGTGTCCCTCTTCTTTCTCCCTTTTGTTCCTTGTCCCATCATCCTAACAAGAGCTTGTCACCCGCCGCTTCTTTTTTTCCCGTTACTATTCTTCTTCTAATTCCTGAGAGAAGTAGAGAGGTAAGCAGGAGTCGTGGAAATTAGTCAGTGCCCCCGTTTTCTTTTTCCCCTCCGGGATTTGAATTTTCTGGTGGATTTTGAAGTGGAGCCAGCAGGGCGACGAATTGAAGTTTGAACGGCTGCTGAGGACGGAGGGAGGGAAGGATGCCTGCGCTAGGAGGAGGCACCCCGACGACGTCCCACGCATCGACGCAATTCCAGTTCTTGGGATCGGTGTTGTCGCAGCGAGGTCCGAGTGCACTGCCTTATATTGAAGACGACAAATTGACAATCCGGCAGCATCTGCTGCATGCCATCCAGGAATTTCCAGGCCTTCAGGTCCGTCTTGCTCGTGCAGTCAGAATTCAGATATCTGGATCAGACTCATCACAATCTGGTTTCTTCTTTTTTATCCCCTTGAATTGTTGGAAGGCTTTGGGGGGGGGGGGGGGGGTGGGGGGATCTTTTTTCTTAGTGAAGGTTTTTTGGGGGGGGGGGTTCTCTTTTTTTTTTTTTGTTTTTAT
>Ga0116231_10001773_pt1 | contig 44857 bp, 35 predicted proteins | sample S1TSphgellanicum_2_FD_89695 | JGI IMG/M metagenome (GOLD analysis project Ga0116231, IMG submission 89695) | Host-associated microbial communities from peat moss isolated from Minnesota, USA - S1T2_Fd - Sphagnum magellanicum MG | ecosystem: Host-associated > Plants > Peat moss > Unclassified... | reverse complement strand
GTGGGTGTGGTGGGGTGGTGTGGGGGGGGGGTGGGGGGGGGGGGAAGGCGTTTTTTTATTTAATCTCAGATGTCTTTTTTTTTCTTTCTTTCTTTTGGGCATGGCCTGGCACAAACTTGGAAGACGGCAGGTATGGGGATGAATGGATTGTGGGATGATGAGGATTATATGATGAATGGATTGTGGGATGATGAGGATAATGTGACCCAGAACCCATCACTGCACCATCCATTGGAAACCTGTTATGACTCACTTGTGAATGAACAATGCTCTTGCAGCTGAGTTATCAAGGTTCCACTTTTGGAACCTACAACCTACCCTCTAAACACTCCAACTTCCCACTTCGCCTACTTAGGTTACGACTAACTACCTAGGTTACAAAGTGGGTAAGTACCCTAAGCAATTAGGAGGGCAATTTTTAATAGTTACTTTGTAGTTCCATAAGGCACTTGGTGAGTACTAGTAGGTAGATACATGTGGATGGTTGGTGTATAGTTAATTATGGTGGTTAGCTATGGGACGGGAATGAAATGAAAAATTAATCTTGTCCACACATCATCCATCCTGCATGTTGCTTTGGTGATTGCTGGTTCACTTTAGAGTATCCCCAGATATGTGACCTTGCAAAAATATTTCACACATCTAAGTAGTATGGTTATCTACTTTTTTGCAACCTCGCCCCTAAAACTGGGACTGCAAATAGGTCAGAGACTACTAATAGTGAATCACCTAGACCAATCATTATGATTGACCAATCAGAGACAGGGAGCAATAGTCACATCATATTCATTACCCTCTTATCTGGCATGTGCACAACTTTGCCATGCCTGTTACCAGCGTCAACACAATTGGCATGCCTCTTACCAGCAGCCTCAACACACTGAGCCAAAATGCTGGGCCAAAACTATTTTGTGAGCCAAACCCTCATGTTTTGACTTTTCTTCATCCAATTTTAATGTGCACAGTCACATACTGATGCTCTGAGCCAGGAGGATATGCCTGGCTGATATTAGCCATTATAATTACCACAAAAGAAAAACCAATCTGAATTAGGTCTTAATTCTAACATACTCCTTATATGGTGGATGATTTGTCAATCATTTGAATCAGGAGAAGAAAGTATGAGTGGGTAGTAGGGCTGGTCACATCCAACAATTGGCCTTGGTGGAGACTGTGTTGCCTCAGCTAGCAGCAAGTGCCAGGACACTTGTAAGGCCAGTTTGCTATCAGCCTTTCCATTGACACTTGTCAAAATGAAAAATGCAAAAATGAAGTGAATTTTGGGCTTTAGAATTGTCAGAGATACCCAAAAAAGAAATTCATAAAATCTGTCAGATTTCTATTTGTGCCAATGGATAACCAAAAGTTATAATAAATTATTTCACTTCCATATCTTGTTATAACCAAATTTGGCTAAATCTTTTCATGGATGATGATTGCCACAAGGCTACTAATCACAAAATTGACCAAAAAAAACACTGGTTGGTTGACACACAAACCAGTGTTAGAGTACATGGTGAGTTTGGGGTGAAGGAGGATGCCTGACTTCTAAAACCTCTTGATAATTTTGCTTTAAAATACCCCCTCCTCCAAATCTTTAGGGTTACCATTGCCAGGCCCATTTCATTTCATCAGAGAAATTTGACAACATATCACAAGTGCTTAAGCAGACACTGACTTTTATTCGGTTGTTGGAAATTGGAGTACAAAAAGTTTTCAGAAAGCAAGATTAAGCACTGTTTGTCCATGGATCCTGATTATGAAATTATCATCCATGCATATCTCTGGATGCATATCTGGTCCAGTGGCATATCATATATCTAGTGAAGAGTGGGATTTTCAATAAATGGTGACGGCACTTTGCTTCTTTTACTGGCAAATTTTTGTCGAATTTCAACCTCTGAAGTATATGATGTCAACCTATACAAAAGATTTTTTCATTGGAAAAAATGACCCAAATTTGCCAGATTTTGAAGGATTATTTTTTCAAATTGCACGATTTTTATGATAAGTTCCAGTAGGTAGCCAAGAAAATACAAGGATTTTGTTTTTTAAAATACTTTTGTATCTAGTATGTAGCCAAATTTGGCTAAATTATTTGGTGAGTGATCGTCACTTTGGCTACTTCACAAAATCCTTAAAAGGATCCCTGTGATGGCCACAAAGCAGGAGTGTATATAATTCCTCCTTGCAGCAGATGCAGCAGAAATCCGGTGTCCTTCTTATTTCCTATACGTAGTATTCAATGCTTTTTTGACAAAGTTTAGAGATTTGTGCCCCCCACAAAGGAATCAAAATTAGTTAGTAAAAATACAACAGTTGGATTGAAGGTTTGCCTTGAGGTAGGCAGACTGAGAGCAGGCAGACAGACCCTTTTTGGTTCACACATTGCCAACACTCAAGAGTTAAGTATTAGTCATTACACGAGCAAAACTGAAAAAGCTCATTCTGTTGCGTTATTTTGTGAAAGTTTGCATGCGGCATGACCTAGAGTGAAACTAGACCAAAGTGCCCAACAATATCAAAACAATAAACGTCACACACATCAGAACACACACACAAATCTCACTCGCGTTATGCTTTGGAATCTCATAACACATGCTCAAATATGAGAGTCCAGACCTCCAGACTCCAGAGACCCTCTTTGAGGATGAAACTTTGGAAACATGAAAAAACTAAAACTTTCTTCACATCGAAATAAGTTCTAACAACAAATAATAATTACAAAAAAAAAATTATTGTTTTGCATTAAATATCTGACAATGTTTTTTTATGCAACGGGCAGAATTCCCCGATGCCATACATCCTTGTTGGACATGAGTAGCAAATTCCAACCAACAGAACTATCTATCCATGTTTATAGTTGTGACGTGCTGAAGGAATATTTGAAGCTTTAGGGTATGAAAGTGAAACGCATCTTCTGACATTCTCTCACACACCTCAGACCGCGAATGAACAAGATATATTCATGACTTGCTAACAGATTCCTCACTCATAATAATAAAGCCAGTTTCAGTAGCTTTTGCAGCAGCCACAGAAGAAGAAGAAAAAGAAGCTCCTGATCCCACCACAACAATGCCAAAATAGCATCTCTGAAAACCAATAGACTGAATTTGCTTTTTAGGGATTTAACATCACTTCTGAATCAAATTGTTCACGCTGACAGCCCTAAATTCTGCATCGAGAATGTGAGTCCATGTTTTTAGGCCCAATCAAGGAATGGATAAAATACTCAATGACGGCCCCCATTCTCAACCATCCATAAGCAACCAAATCAACCAACCAAAGCGAGAGAGAGAGAGAGAGAGAGAGAGAGAGAGAGAGAGAGAGAGATGATCCCGCTCACAATCCCAACCAAAAAGCTAGGGCTGCAAGTGTTTTCACCTATTATTGACAAATTGCCAAAATTCAGTCTGAAGAGTCAGAGAAGGATCCCAGGGAATTTTGTTTTTCTTCACTTTATAACAGGTTTCATCAAAATTTAGGGTAGAGAGAGACAAAAAAAGGGAACATGAGCCCAAAATGATTGAGTCCCAAGGGACCATAATATTATTAAGAAGAGCCTATAGAATGTTTATACCCCTAATACCTTGGCAAGCTTGTACACACATATGTCAAATAATTTTTTTATTTTTTATTTTTTTTCATAAAGTAAAATATTCCTGAAGACTTCAATTTTATTTTTTTTACAGTTGAATTTTTCAACATTTCTAAAAATAATATAATTAGTGTAGAGCTGCCATTTTAGTAGGGTATTCATATTTAGTGCCTATTTAGTAGAGGGGTAGGGGGGTTTGTGAGTGAGTGAGTGAGTGGGTCCCCTGTGCCTCTAATTTGACAGCAGGTTAGGTACCTTATCAGGAACACCACCACCATATCCATTAATACACTAGCTATTTTGTCTTTGAAAGGAGGGTGGGTTATGTAGCAACAACTACAATTATAAAGTGTTTGTTTTAGTTGCATTTATAAATAAAGATTGTTGGCATCATTATGGGCATACCATCTATTTGGCTTGTACACACTTTCAAACCCACCCCCTCATCCCCACTCCCCCCACTTTCTTTGTTGGGTCATACATTTAGGCAAAGGACTACTCATTAACTTTCGGTTTGGAACACTTCATTCAACACTAGGAGTAAGCTTGCAACATAATCCACAGATGTAGCTAATCTTCAAGGCAAACAGGTATAAAGATACTATTAGTAAGTTAGAAATATCTTTAAAGATTATACTTAATGCTTTAGAAGTTGGTAAGGGAGACAAATGAATGACATTCCATTTTTTTCAAAAGTTTTTTCCATTCTTATTTGTTTCTGAGTAATTTTTTTGAAATTATGTTATTATCTTATTTTTAAGGAATATAAATATAGTGTATGAGGCTTGGTTTAGTAGGGGCTTGTTTGTACAGCAATGCCCTTATAATACTGGGGTTACAACTTACACCCAACTTAATGGGTTACCCTACTTAGGAAGATAGATAGCGACCAACAACTTGTTATAAGGTGGTAGGTTTGTTGTTAGGTGAAGAAATTCAAGAATTTGAAGAAAGCATTAGTGAGGTATTTTAATGTTCTCTTCATGATAGACTATTGGAAACTTCAAAAGAAAGATTTTAGTAGTATGGTAGCCAACCCATCACACAATGGTTGAACACCACCATAGGTGGTACTACACCATGTAGTTAGTAAGCACGGAAGTGGCATTTGCAACCCTTGTAAGTTGTTCTGGATTCAGCCCAGATCTTTCTATGATTATTCACTACACCTTAAATTATTAATAACTTCTTCCCCAAGGGCCAGACTGAAGAAGCAGCACCCACCAGGGAACCATTGAAGGATGGATGGTAACTGGTTCAGAAACAGTTTTCTGTTGGGTTCCAGTTCCCTAACTAACCAGGGTGGTTAGCTCGGTTTGCTTTGCTTTTTTACTACCTACATACTAACCAACCCACAAGCAGGTTGTCAGTATGTAGGTGGTGAAAACAGACCTTACCTATGTATAAAGTATAAACCATCTAACTTATTTAGTAGTCACTTGTTCTAGTACCTATCTACCTATATATATATATATATATAACTTACTTCTAACCGAATAGGTTACCAGGGTTAAACCAAATATTAACTCAGTTGAGGTTCATGGATCTTGACTATTGTAATATATGAATAAGATTTGTCTTTCACATGGTTGTTGCAATAAATCAGAAATTTATTGTGTTGACACAAAACTTCTAAAAAATCAAATGTATGAAATGATTGAATATTCCAACTTCAATTTTCTCTCACAATAACCTTGTTAACCTAGTTGAATGACACAAAATCTCTATTTTACCATTCTTTTCTTTTTACAAAAATTTCACCATTTGACAAGAAAAACAAGACTTGTGAATTGCCCAAAGCAATTTGAAGCATTTAATTGGAAAATAGTGTCAAGAATCAACAACAAATAATGTGTGATTTATCCACCCTAAGATCAACAACCTCTGTTTTTCGTCAATTGGATTGAATCCCTTGATTCTCAAATACTAAACTATGCATCTCCACTCACCTTTAGTAGCAACATAACTCTTTTGTAGGTCATTACCACTGTCAAAAACCATGCAAGCTTTGATTTGGAGCTCACCAATTTCATGGACCTCAAATTTTATGTGCTCACATGGTTAATAAGATGAGATTTGGACATTAAGTGGCGTGGAACTTATGCACATGAACATGGTTACCATATGCAAATGAGTAGAAGTTGGAAATAGGCCAATATTTTGTAAAATGAACTTAAAGTACATTATCTTGTTTGAGTGGCCTTGACTTTCATACAAGTTAAACAACAAACATGACAAGCAAGATACACAAGTCTTACATGTTTACAAGGTTTAAGTTTCAAATTTAAATGTGCATGTGTAGTTTGAAGTCTATTTGTTTTTACAAATCACAATCCAACTATTGTTTTACAAAAGTTTTTGTTTGGTTACTTTGCTAAAGTGGTAGTTGTTTTGCAATGTTGAGCTTGGAAGGACAAAATTGAACTTACATTTGTGAAGATATCCTTGATATCTATGGAGTTGTTGCACACATTGGAACCAAAAGGGAGAACAAATTGTTGTAAAGATACATTGTTTTCACATTTAGCTCCTTTTCAAGTTTTAAAAATCATTATGTTTTGAAGTTCCAAGGTTTTTTCAAACATGCTTCTAACTAAAAGTTAAACATAAGGCAATTCATTTTGTGTGTAGTTGATTTGTTGTGCATTTTATAGTCATTTTATACATTATCCTTACAATGAATGTTTATAGTGAACATGCATCATATTTTTCTCAATTGATTTGTCAATTTTCTTGAAGAGGTTAATTTTTTTGTAATCCTTGTAATGAGTGCTTACAAATCTTTTTTTAAAACCTAGTTTGTTAATTTTCCTACATTTGTTTCTAATCCACATAATTTGTGCTTTCGAAAACAAAATTAAAACTTGATTGCCAATTTGTTGATTTTGCTAGAGGTTAATTTGAGAAGCTTGATAAATTTAATTGATATTTCTACTCAAACCCAAATTTTTGTGTGTGTGGGACCACTTGTAATGACCCCCTTCAAACCATGAATTAATTTTGAATATTGAACTTTTTTTCAAGATTAGGAATACCCAAAATACCTATTGCAAACATAAAATCCCCCTCACCTTTGTCATCTTCTAACTTAAAGCCCACACATGATGGTGCCATTATTTGCATATGAGAAATGAAAAGGCATTCTTTTGTTGAAAATCCCATTGTTAGTTATGTCTACAATTGTTGATGAAGTCAACCTTAGTGAATCATATAAGCAAAAGGCAAAAAAATTCAAATGGAAATTCACCAAGGTTTATCAAGATTAGCAAGCAACAAAATTCTATTTGTCTAAGTTTGTTTATGGAGAAGGTGGCAAGAAGTGCATGATGAAATGTAAAATTTGGTTGAACGTTGAAGGGGGTGGGAGGTATATTGTTATTGCCAAAACTCAATTCCCTTATCAAACACTCAAAAATGATAATGTGCATTGTGGTAAGACTTGAGGTTACTATCAACACAAGTATTTTCTATCCTACTAATGTACATGTGAAGAATGAAATTTTATTTTCATCTAAGGCATAAGAAAGTGTTGTTGCTTAGCTTGTCCAAATGGGGGCAAAATAAAATGGAAAAAGAAATACATCTACTGAATTGTTACAATATGGAATCTTTTCAATCAAGGCTATTCCATGATAGACCTTAAAGGTTTCAAGATTTCTCAAATTTTAATTGAAGATCCAAGTATTTTACGCATTTTTAATCCTTGCCCCTTGGCATTGTGATCAATTGTTGGTATATAATTTGAATTTTTTTCTTTTATTCATTATATCTATATTCCAAATGCTAGAATCTAAGGACTATTTGTAAAAAAAAACACACACACACACAATTGTCATTTTTTTTGGGTTGACATATAATGATGGCAAATTTCCAATATTGATTCTAAGTTTAGACTAATGTTGTTTGAATTTGGGTCCCCAATCAAATCCAGGCCCAAATTCAAGTCAAGTTTTTAACATTTGGCCTCACAAATGTCCAAGGGGAAGGCACTAGATCTAGATCCAATTCAAGTTGTGCAAAGCTCCCAAAGATTCAAATTTGGCATTGCAAAACCTAAAGGATCCTAAATCTAGCCTTGAATGCAATTAGTGGGTTCTATCTCATGTTTTGTCAAATTGGGATCTTAGGTCAATTAAGGTCTTCAATCCACCTATTTTATTTTCATTTAATATACTTATCTATGTGTTTTTTTAAATTACTAGATGATAAATTTAGTCTCTTTAAAGGGTTGAACATACCAAATAATTAATTCATCAAAGGATTTTCTATTCTTTCCTTTCATTTACTTACATAGAATAGAAACCTTGGAAGTGTAGGCAAAAGATATGGGATTAAAATCTCAACCTCTTCCCATGTGACTATTTCGTTTCCCCTTTGTTTTATGTTATCTTTTTTCCCACCTCCTTTCTCCCCACCCCATTTTTTGCTTGACATTTTCCTTCCTTCCCTTGACCCCACTTAATCCATTTTTTTCATTTTTTTTCTTCACTCCTTCCCTTCCCCCAACCTAATTTTATTTCATACACTTTTCCCCCATCCCTTCACAAAGGCTACTAAATTAGTGAAACTTATATTTGGGTGAGGGGTGGTTAAAATTTCCATTTATTTTTTTGTGTGACAAGCCACCCCATTCTCCCTCCTCCCCCCATAAAAGTCAAAAATTGAACCTCTATTTTTTAAATGAAAAATTATATTTTGGGCATGTCTAAAGCTTTCGAGTTTTTTTGTGTGATTGGCCAATCAAAATTCCAATGAAAAACCAAGACCCAAACAACACTTTTAGAGATTAGGAATATGTTAGAATTGGACTTGGACTAAACTTAGATCTAGTGTGTCTTATCCAAGTAAGATTCATTAAATCCAAGAATGAATAGTTTTTACTCAAACTTGGATCTAGTAGGTCATTTTTTTTTAAATAATTTTTAAACATGGATTTGATGAGTATTTTGTTTAAATTATTTTCGAAAGCCTCAAGTTAACAGTGTTTGTAAAAGTCAAAGATCTGGCCAACACTAGTTCAAACCAAAAATGTATCCCAAATATTACATTAATGCAAAATGTCTTGCTAGCAAATAGGTATTATACCTATGATTGACAATTGCAATATTTGCCAACTTTTTGTGTGGATAAAATGGGTTTGAATAACTCCAATTTGAATATTTCAATTTTTTGATAGAATAGTTTAATTATGTTAAATCTTAGAACATTTTCAAAGTTTATCATGGGAACTTAATGGTTGAGATTGTTATATGTGTGTGGTAAGTGTAATGTTTGATTTTCTTAAAACCCGAAACAATGGACACATTTTATTTTTTAAAAAACTTGCCTTCCTTTGAATGAATTATTATTGAATTTCTTTCAAAGGTATCATATGTCCATATGCACAACAACTATGTTAACCAATACATTTAAAATTTTCTATTCAATGTTTTATGTAAAGCAATGGCAAGTCTCAACTATTTTGTAATACCTGATAATTGTTATAAGATGTTTGATGCAACTTTCAACCAACGCACATCATCATCATAAGGTTAAGATGGCCTAAGCTTATAGTTGAAAGAAAAAGGAACAAAAAGGGGGACAAGTTGAATGTCATGTGTATTTTTTAAGTACTTGGTAAGTGTGGAAGTGAAATTTTGGGGATGTGGAGGACCACATCACAAAAGGAACATTTGAACATTTAAAAGGAACCTCTAATGTCAAACCCCAATAATGTTGTTCGATTGTGGGGTGTCCCTTTGTTAAAGCGATGCAAAAATAATTCATTACAATTTTGTCTAATGTCATGGTTTTTAATGGTATCCAAATTGATTGCCTTGTACATCATGACTAAGGAATATGTCAATTTTGAATAGAGGTCCAAGTCCTAAATGACATGTTTATTTTTTATTAATAAACTTGATTAAAATAACTTATTTTATTATTTATCAAATTGAAAATCTAGTCAAGTTGAAAAACAATTGATCACCTTGGTCAAAATGGTCAATGGGTCCAAGTCAAATGGGACATCTAATCAAATTTGACACAAAAAAATGTTATGTTTAGTCAAAATCACTAATGCTTTTCAATTTAATTAAACATCTTATGTTAGTTAATAAACCAAGTTAATTAGCTATTACCTTGGTTAAGCAAGTACCCTAGGTCTACCTACCTACTTATTTAATTATTATTTAGGCTAAATAGGTAGATCTAAGTATGTAGATAGCTTAAACCTATCTACTTACCTAGGCCTACTTACATGTCTATTACCTAAGCTAGGTGAGTAACCTATATATACCTACCTACCTATCTATTTACTACTTAGGTTAGGTAGGTAAATAAGTAGGTAGTCTATGCCTATTTATTTACCTAGGCCTAGCCCCTACCTAGGCTAGATAGGTAGCATAATTTTATTTAACTACCTACTTTAGTTTATCTAGGTCTACATATCTCATACTTAGGTTTACTTATCTACTGAGGTTTAAGTTTACTTAAGTCTATGTACCTTATACCTAGATCTGTCTACCTAACTAAGTACCTATATTTACTTATATCTTTTACTTCCATTACCTACCTATTAACTTACCTCCTACCTACTTATTAATTGCTTAACTTTCATAGTTACCTATGTAAATAAAAATGTGAAATAAAAAACTTGACAAGATTTGTCACCTTTTGTTGGTGTAGTCCATTGATAAGGACTTGGTTTATCATTGTTGAAGCAAAAGGTTCAATTCCTTATATTTTTAACCTATGTGCCCTATAGGTTAAAAATAGGTTGTTTTTCACCTATCTACTTGCCTTTTTACAATCTCCTTAAACCTATTTATAATCTATTTATTGTAAAAAAATTGTATAATAATGTAATTTTTAAAAATTTAAGTATAAATTTGATTAATCAAATATTTTTTTACTTTGCTAGTCAAAAAAACCATTTGAATCAGAACAACAAATCCAAATCAACTTGTTCAAATTGATAGGGTGGTCTTTTTGAAGCTTGTCATTTTGGGTATTTTTTATTAAAATTTTCAATCTGAAAATTTGCTTTTGTAATAATGATAATCATATGGTGCCATATTTAGACAATGAATTCCTATTTGTTATTACAACTACATAGGATTATTTTTACATGATTATTTAATTTTTAGCCAAATGTGGTTCATTCTTCATGTGGACAATTGCCAATGTTCCTAATGCAAATTGTCAATTTGTCCAAAATTGCATGTGGTATTTCCACATATGATATCTATTCATTACAAAAATGATTTTGTGTATAAATTAGGGCATTGATAAGTAACATCTATGTGAATATTTTGGTAGTTGTATTGACCCCAATAAAATTATGAACAACCCACTAGGATGTGCGCAAATGGACATTGTAAAAAAATATTTCCAAATCACAAAATACCTTTTTTTTAATGGCCATGTCATTTAGCTACCCCTATATGTGTTCAAACTTATTTATAGTATTGTAGTAATTAAGCAATTGTAGCACTTACTTGTTGAAAAATTAATATATTTTAAAATTTGAACTTTGGCATATGAATTTTAAACTTGAAATTTTTGATAGGTAAAAAATATGATTATCAAAAACATAATAGATCTCATAAGTCCTTAGTATGTGTGAATGAATTAAACAAAATTTTAAATATGGTTTTTACAATTTTGATCACATTTATGAATTTTTTTAATATGAAGAATTAATAATTTCTAACGATTTTGAAAAAAAAAATTATTCTAAAATGACCTATACTATTTTTTTGGAAACTTTTAATGATAAAACAACATAGTGACCAAGTTGTTGGCTTGTGTATGATATTTGCCTTATACCCTAGTGAAAATTATGGAATGCTTGCTAGAATAATAAAAGGCGACATGGGGTCTAAGGTTTTGAATTGTGGGATGTAGCTTTCCCCCAATTGATGATTGGACATAAGGTACAAGTTATGTGGACCCCACTAAGGTTATTTCTTTCCCAATTGCCTTCAATTTGTAACTCATCTTGGGCAACATTTCATAATGTTAAATCATTGAAATACAAAACCTTTTTTTAACCATTCTCTACCTAACATATGGTGTTCAATTGGTTATGGTGGGAAAAACCTAAACTTGATGGACTTGTACAATTGAAATAGATTTGAAACCTTGTTTATATTATATTAAGACTTTCTTATGTGAAGGACTTTCTTATGTTTATATTATATTAAGACTTTCCAAATGTGAAGGTGGAGATTATATAATTCCATGAACCAAGGGATTAACCCCATATTGCATTACTATTTGAAGAGGCATCGGATGACATTTGTTAAAAAACACAATCTTTTGTGTGTCCATGTTAGTTTGTGTTAAGTTTGATATATTGGTCTTTCCTTTTGCATTTGAGATTTTAAATGAAATCTTGAAACCTCAACTTCCTACTTGTAACTCTCTTGTCATCTTCTCTTGTTGAAATCTTTGGATGTCAAGCTTCTCCCACAAAAGATCTCATAATGTGTCATTAATTTTTCCATTGCCTCACTTTTGTTTCCTCGCTCTTGTTTTCTTTTCCAAACACCATTAGTCTTCTTCACTCTCTTTTCAATGATGCTTGACATATGGATTTGTTAGATTTTCTCAATTTCTTTTGGCATGATGGCTTTGTTTCATTGTTATGTTTTTTTTCATATCCTTTTACATGATAATTTTAATTTGTTCTTTTGGTTCAAATCAAAAGAATCAAAAGGTTATTTCAAAAGATGTGCATGCTAATATTGCTTCAAAATCAATGTTTTTTCATCACATTTCTTTCTTTCAATGCAAAACATGTGAACATAAAATTGTTTTCTTGGCTGTAATTATTTTCAGTAATGACATTTGTCATTAGCCTAAATTTTTATATTGGGTCTCTAATGAGTCATAATGCTAATGCAATCATAGTCATAATAATACACTCTCTTATGCTATTGTTACCCAAACATTCTTTAATTTGAAGTTTTCTCTTCTTTATGTTTGTTGTTATGTTTCCTCCTTGTCATGGTCAACCTTTTGAAGTTATGCTATTAGATCTTAAAAAATTATCAACTTGTTATCAATTTTTCAAAAAATTCTCAAGTTCATTGATTTGTAAATTTGGAAAAAATAATCAACAATTATTAAAATACAACATAGTATGACATGTATGACTATCTTTTCCTAAATCTATGAATGGAAGTTAGTGGGTTTTGACATAATGTGAGTATCATGCCCATAGGAAACTTTACAATAATATTTTTGTACTATTGTGTTATGACCAAATGGTGTTCACAATTTTGCAAGGATTAAGTTTTTAAAAAATTGTGTTAAGTTAGTTTGCAATTAGTTTAATGCTCAAGTTAGTAAGGAACTCATTGCTTTGGATGATAGTGTTGTTTCTATGCAACTTGAAAAAGGTGACTTTTATCACATAAAAAGACATAGCTCGTGACATTTGTGTGAAGCAAATTGTGTATTTTCATGCATTACAATGCATGTGGCATTTATTGTAGCATATAGTACAAAAAAATTACAATTTGACATTAGCTGATGGCACAAATTATATGTGATATATGATATATATATATAACCATTTTAAATCTTGATTATTGGATCAAAATTGAAATGACTATAAATCATTTTACATTTTGACCATTTGTTTACATTTGGATCATTGAATTGAGATGGAACAATTTTAAATGTTTGCATAAGTTTATTTGTTGTCTAACATACCTATTATACTATAGCATTTTCTAACATTTCACAACATTTGCCTCAAATGGGGTAATCTTAATGTGTTTTTATCTTTTAAATAAGTTTGCACCTCTTTTTATCTCAAATATTCTAACAACATTTTATGGCAATGTGATGAACATCAATGTTGAAAATTGTCTTTACACATTTGCTTGTATGAATGTTAGCTTACTATGGTTTGTTGAATGTGACTCATTTTCACAATATTCTCAAAGATGTACATGTATGTCAAAAATATAATTTGCAATTAGTTTGTGAACTAGTGCTTGACAAATGACAACAAGAATATCGTGAGATTAGAATCCTTTTTTTTGCATTGGAGAATTTCATGTTTTCATCACATGCCAAAAAGCAAAGTAACAAATTTTCAAGTTGTTCAATGAAAATTGCAACATTTGCAATGAAAAGTAACAACCTTGATAACTATTCACAATGACACTACTTCTAAAGTTTGGAATTGGCAAGATAGATTGTAGAAGCAACCCAAAAGGTTGTCATTCATTAACTAGAAAATGTGGATTAGATTTTCACATAATGCATGATGCATGAAAAATGGGAAGCAAAAAAAAAAGGGTATAACAAATGGTTTCAACAACAAACATTCAAAGTGAACAAATTAACAATCACTACTCATTTTACTTATGTTTTGGGTCACTTCATTTTCACTTTTTGGTCCCACCGATGAGGGGGGATGTCGGCCCCGAGTGGCTCGTTTTCAATGGCAAGCTCATGGGTAACCATGGGCATCTTTCCATTATGGGGCTTATTATGGGGGCCACAAGACCTAGACATGGTTATTAGTCCACTAGTTATGGTGATTTAGGTTTGTCAAGCCAAGCCCGATATGTCGGTTGAGACTTCTCTTTTAGACATTCCCACACTGATGATGCATGGGGTGGTGGTTATGTCCTACGGAATGGACCTAGTACAGCCCGTTCCACCAAGGAAGCATCAAGTTGAGAGGGTGAAATGTTGTGGTTGATGGGTTCTACGAGCATCTGTTCCATAATGTAACTCGTGTTTCTTACCCACCATTGATTCAGATTACTATAGTGTTTTCCCACCATTGATTCACATCACAAGTGGAATTGGTAGAACCAAAAGTGGAACCAATACACATGGATGGGGATACTTAGGACCACTTTCCATGGGTGGGTCCAATGTCCAAATTCCTAGAAACCAATTTGGACTCATTTGAAGCAAATTGAATCCTTGAGTTGGACCTTCCTTTGAACCCTAGCTTGCATCTTGGTTCTCCAAATCATGAGCTCTCCTTTGAGCTCTTGTTTTTTTTTGGGTCTGAACCAATTGATTTTCCCTCCAAAATGGTGCCATTGTAGGTTTAGCCTTGATTTGCCACTTTTTGGTCTTGGACACTCATCTAAGGCTGTGTGGGTCCAATTTATGGCTCTCAGCCAATAGGATTGCTCCATTTCCCTGGACCCTAAGCCTAGCCTAGGCTACTTAAGGTAGACCTATGCTAACATCAGTTATCCTAAACCTACTTAAGTTAACATAAACATATGTAGGTTAATCTAGGCTACGAGACCTTCGTCTAAAGTGGCCCTTAATACGTAACAAGCCACTTTCATTGAAGGCACACTGTATTTTTGCATACAGGGCCAAGTCCCTGAAAGAGAAAAGCTTGCATAGCCAACAAAAGATGGTAAAGCTCAAGTAAATGTTGTGTTGAAGTTTGAGTGCACTAAAGTGATGATCTTTTGTAGACATTTCAATTGACACTCTCTGTTGGATGTGAGCAGCATTGGTAGTGGCTCAGATTGGGGGGTAGGGTTGGACATTCAAGTTGCAAGGTGTTCCCATACTAACCGTCACTCAGCAGAGGATGAGACCTTATGGATAAGGTGCTTTCTCTCCTCTCAAATGAATCATAGCGTTTATGAAAGCAAAATGCTAGCTGTTCTTCGCATTGAGTACTGAGTAAGTACTGCGGGCATCTCCACCCCACACCGGCAAACACCCCTTTTCATTAAATCTTGCAGCAGGATAGCACAAATGCTGCTGTTCTCCGGTATTGATGGTCCATTTTGCAGTGGTCATTTTAACCCCTTTAAAAGCTTTTTGCTACTATGGATTTGGACAGTGACTATTACTTGTCCAGATGTAAAGACATAAATGGTCTTTGAGTGTTTAAAGGGACTTCTATGACAGTTTGTGGGTGGAGACAGTGATCATTAAATGGTATTCTATTTCTAAAATAAAGAAGTTGTTTACAGTTTTGGGGTGGAGATGCTTTAAGGACCTCAAATGGGCCTGTTCTAGAAATTTGCTTCCAGTGCTTCAATCCTGTCTTGCATGGGCCCTCATTCTCAGCCCTTACCCCTACACTTAGTGTGTATATGTATCTGGATTTTGGGAGCTTTTCCAGGGGCAGTCTACTCAATTATTCAAGTATATGTAGTTTTGCAGTTGGTAGTTTGTCCCAAAGCTCATTCAAGCTATAGATGAGGCAGTTAAACTCTGCTCATGGAATGCCTCTCAAATCCAAGGATTCAACAAGGAGAAGATTTTCAAATACTTCTGAGTTACTGCAAGATCACTTCTCCAGATTACCATCTATATATATCAAAGTTGAAATAGTTGGTCTCTTCTTGATCAGCTGATTTGATCAGTTCTCAAGATGAATGTCTAAAGGAGGAGGTATAAAAACCCGCCTATGAACTTTGCAGGTGTAAGTCTTGTGACCTGCATGGCCCTTGCAGGGTTCTGTCGCAAAGTCGAGGTAAAATAAATTTGGACACTGGCAGCAAGTAAATAAAAGTAGACTACTAATAGTAATGTGGCCCTTCTTCTGAGATGTTACAAAATTCAAAACTACGGAGTATGTGATATGACATGCAAGACAAAAGAAAAAAACATTTACCTTGCACTTGACAAGACAAATTTTGACCATTGAGTCCATGAACTGGGTGATGCAAAAAGCATGCACTGACACCTGCAAAGTTTGTAAGGTGTTTGAAAGGTCTGGACTCCCACCACGTATATATAATCACAGAGTTTTATTATTTGGTCACTGATAGAGAGATCTGCTGGTTGGATCAATTCTCAAGATGACCCAGCATTGAGGTGAACTTCCATGCAAGACTTTGAGTAACTTCTAAAACGTGAATCTCATGTTTGCAACTTTGCTCTGATCAAATTCTCCATGTTCCTCCATTGCAGGTGTCATGCTCTTATTCATCGAGAACATTCACACTTGTTTAACTAAACAGCCTTTTGTAAGTATTCACTTTGTCACTTTGTCACTTTGTCAGCACATGATCCAAAAATAGACCCAATTCAGTATTTCTTTAGATTTGGGACAATAACAGAATTATGCAGCTTCCAATGGGATCCCCAAGAGTTTCATTTGTCGTCCTCACCTTCAACCCAAACACCAAACACCCCCACTCCCCCCACACACAAAAACCCCATCTCCACAAAGTGACAAAGTGGTAATTGCCTGAAATCTTAGCCGATTGCACTTTCTGATGTGTCCCAGGTCGCAAATTTCTATTTCTTGGAAGATGTTTCCATGTGTGGAGACTAGACACAAAGCAACCCTATTTGACATTCTACTTTACATTACAACAAATCTAACCTTCTTGTTCACGAGAACACACCTCCTAGTGAGTCACTAGGATGAGGGCTACTCCCCCTCTGAGGGGCACTTTTTTTTGCCTTTCCAAGTACGGAATTGGCACTTTGAAAAAAAAATTGAATATTTTGCACTATAAATTTACCTCTAAATAAGCATAACTTGGATAACTAAAATCCTTTGCACAGGGTCTTTACAATCTGCTCTGATTTTTTTGGTGTAATTTGAGGGCATGTTATCCAACACATCTTTTCCTCCACTGTTTGGGGAGCGCTTATAAAAATGGAATGCATGCAACATGTTCAAAATGTCTCTCATTTGTTTCATTTCTCTTGTGATACTCATATGGTTCACACTGGGTGCAAGAAGAAAAAAATTGGAGCAGGTCTTGAACTTGGAATCATGATAATGTTGGGCTATGCTTTGTTATGCACTCCAATGTCCATGTTTATGACCATTGTTGTTAACACACATAAACTAAACAACATAAAATACTATAAATTAAGCGTATCCCATCCAAACTCAAAGTTGTACTCACTTACACAAAAACTTATTACCCGACACAATCACACAAATCCAAATACCATACATTTTATAAAGCAAATATAAACACAACACAAAAAGTAAGATAGTTTCTAAATTCAAAAAACTGAATTTTGATCACCCAAATCCCTATTTTTTCAAACATGAAAAAAATTATATCATGTTCACACTAAAACCAGTTCCAGCCCTACTTACCCCAAATTACCTACAATAACTAGATAAAAATATAAAGTTATCATAAAATTCAAATCAGTTTTCAACAAGCCCTTTTCTTGGTAAAGAATGTGGTCTCAAGCTTTACCCTAAACATAACACCTTTACTTGGGTTCCAAAAAAACTCAAGCATGAAAGAGGAAGATAAGTCTGTTCCCGAAACATAAAAGAGCCATTAGACTCCAGAAAGTGAAGCTCTAAATCAAAGGATGCCTTTAGGGACAGATTAAGTATTCCCTTGAGTCTACGAACACCTTAACATTGTAAGTAGCTTGGATGATAAGGTGAGAAATGGGTGATCTTCAAGCACACTACATAAATCACCTGGTACCTTAAAACTAGCTTAAAAGATCAAGTACCTTGGGGGAAGGGGCCACTCCTGAAAATTCAGGGCTAGGATTAGCTATGCCTCACCTAGGCCCTGTATTTGGGGAATGCACCCACCTTAGGCCATTACCCTGCGCATAAACAACCAGCAGAATTTTTCCAGTGTATGTAGAGGCCACCTTACACTAAGTAAAGTTTCTGGTCCACAAAGGACAGAGGAAGAACCTTGCACATAAAGGATTTTGAGGGCCAATTCTGGACCCTTTTCAGGCTTCTTAGATTGTGGAATATGGCCTTTCCAGAAAAAAACCTACAGATTTTGAAGGAAGCTAGTGCTCATTTTGAGGAAACCAGAGCACTATTTTCAACAGAATCTTCCCTCAGAAGTCCCTTTATGCCCATGAAGGCGGCACCTAGGGCACATTCCGCACCTAGTTCACCTTCAGGTCTTGGCCTGTTGGCCCCACCCTAAAAGCTCACTAGGATGCAGAATGCACACTAGGGGGTGCCTTCTCTGGTACATAATTTACCTCCTCTCCTCTAAAATTCAATCACACGCATCCATTTTATAGTCAAATTCTACTAGATCTTTATGTCAGGTAATGACCTCAAATGGGGAGATTCCCGGAATTCAGGTCCCACACTCAGCTCCTGTCTTTCCCTAGGGCCTCATTCCCAGACTGGTGGCCCAGTTCTGGGCCTTTACCCCTACACATAAACCCACCAACATAATTTGAATTTAGCAGCATGGAGGAACCTTACTGGCTTGAACTGTGAAGTGTCTGCTAAGGCACTACTTGTTAGCATAGTTGATACCTTACAAAGAAGATTATGCTTTATAATGTCCCAACTAGCTATATTCTATAAGGTGCATGCAAATACAAAAGAAAAAAATTAGGTCACTACTTTTTAATACGATGTTGCAATGTTTGAAGGGTTTAGGGTTTAAGTGAGAATACCTTAAAGTTTTCCTACAATGTATTATAATCACACCACACCACACCACACCACACCACACTGTCCAATGGAATCGTCAAGCCCCTGCCCATTATGTTGGGCAAGGCACTGGCAAGCCCATTCGGGTGAGCTAGCCAATGCACCCAAACATATTGGGCAAGGGTGAGGCCATTCTATGAGGTTAAGGTCTGGAGTGGCAGATTATGTCATTGGGTATTATTGTGCATTTTGCGGCTGTGGGAGTTCCTGAGTTCATCTTGCTTGTACAAATCACTCATTTCAATTCTCTCAGTTGTCTAGGTTGTGCTGAAACAGAGCTTCAAATGTGGCTTAGAAGTTAGGATGACAATCTACCAAGTTTTATTGTTGTTGCAATTCAATATCAAAGACAAGAGATACTGGTTGAAGTAGTAGTATCCTCTCTGCAGGCCAAGAATCAACACGTAAGACCTGGATCTCAGGTTGCAGAATTGCTTGCAGGCTGACATTTTGAGCAGAATGACATGTTATGTGTCTTTTGATTGCGGCCAACAATTAATTCTGTTGATAGAAGAGAGTTTGATGTTCAACATAGTTTTCTAAGTTGAATTTTATGAAAATCAATGCATTTCATTGAAGATGATCTTTACGGTGGTTGTTTTGACATGCCTTTTTGCAGCAATCTACAATCCTTCAACACCCTGACCAACAAGAATTTCTAAAACTTGTAAGACTGTCACAGAGATGGAGCTTAATTTGAAGCCATAAAACAAGATCCCAAAGAATGAACCAGACTCCTGCCTGCATGCAACAACACATGCCTGCCAAAAACCACCTACAGGGGCCTGGATGTTCAACTTCATTGCAGAGTTTCTGTACTGATTCAGAAGGTGAGACTAATATTGTGCTCGATGATTGATGCAGAAAAAGAAGAAGAAGAAGCTCATACCAAGATCAAATACAAACTGACTTTGAAGGATTTTGTGATTCAGCATCAAGTTCTCAACAATAGAAGCTTGGAAGATTTTGGATTGAGAAAGAAGTCCGTTTGTTATGAAGGGGAAGGCACTACTGTCAGTGCCATATGGCCCTGTGAACCGAGGGCGGAGGGAGTGGGATCTTATGGGAAGCTCCCTAGGGCAGGAGCATAAGATGATCTGAGCCGTCAGATCACCTCGTTTGTTATGAAGGGGAAGACACTACTGTCAGTGCCTTCCACCCTGGACCAAGGGCAGAGCCGGAGGTTCACCGGGTGGAAGACATGGACAGTGCCTTCCCCTACACATACCACATCACATGTCTATGGTATAATTAATTAATTAATTTTGAAATTTTCATTTCAACAAATAGAGTGTTCTGGAAGGTTTCAATGGTTTCCTTTACTAATTTTTATTAAATGAATAAATAAATAAAAATCCTCTAAAAATTTCAACATTTCTAAAAAATAATATAATTAGTGGTCGAAGCTGCCAAGGTAATAGGGTACATCACGGTGCTCTGCTGACCCTGCTCTCCCATCAGTGAACTTCCGTTTGGTACCGGCCTGCCGGGCGGGCGGGCGGGCGTGCGGACGGGCGGTGTTGTGTCGAGCCTGGCAATTATGAGGCTCGTCAGCAGCTATGGGACCGAACGCTTTCTTGCGAACGACAAACTTTAGGTTGTGGTGGATAAATAGGCTAGGTTCTAGGTTCGGTTCAGGTTCCGTTATACCGGGTGCGCGAATGGGCGGCCGGCCGGGCCGGGGGAAGCGAGCCAGCGGGGGGCGAGCGGAGGTGAGGCAGGGTTGTGGGGGAAGGAAGAAGAGAGAAGACTTGTTGCGGGAAGAAGACAGAAGAAGAAAGAAAACATGCGGAGAGCAACAACAACGACATGTATAACAGCGATTTTCTCAGCTTTTCGTAATCTCTAATGGCGGCCATCCGCACAGAAAAAAAAAGGAAGGAAAAGGTCGGGAAAATCGTGGAATAACGTCGTGTTTAAGATCCGGGGAGTAACGGCGTAGTGTACAGGGGAGAGATAATATACATAGATAGATAAGGCCGAGAGTGAGGGAAACGGAGACACAGAGGTCTACACAGAAACAGAAGAAGCAAGTGATTTGAAATCGGGGCGACCGGGGGGGAGAGAGAGGAGGGACAGCCGGGAAAGAAAAGTCGGTGAAAAAGAGAAAGTTTTCAGTGCGGCAATGCCAGCTCAAGGGCGGGCAGAGTTCGGCTTTCCGAATCCACCTGATCATGCTCATGGTAATATACAATAACATAAGTCTCGTGTGCATTTCTTCTTCTCTTTCTGTCGTTCTGTACTGCACGTAAAAAAATTGATGTCCTGGCTTCTTCTTCTTCTTCTTCGGAGGTTGCCTAGTCGAGCTCCAATTTGCGATGTCATGCTTACTGGAATTTTTTTTTCGTCGTTTATTATTGCGTGTTGTACAATTGGATCTGGAGACAATTTTCCCACGTGACCCGAGAGCTCTCGTTTGCTAGCACAGAATTACAAAGAGACAGTAATGAGATCCAAGACGGTCAGGGATCACTACTTACGTTCTCGCAAGTTGTCGATTGGAGTATAGTTGTTGCCGTGAACGTCTCACACTGTGAAATAGCAACAAATCAAGCGATGTGTATTTTCTCCTGAGAGAGAGAGAGAGAGAGCATGACAGTCGAAGATCTTGTTGCGGCGGCTTTTGTGAGGGCACCGTTGATCAATTGATCCTCGGAAGCTTAGAGTTCTTGTCAGAAATAGGACTTCTCATGCCGATCGTCTATCTCTTTTGCTTCTCTCTTGTACAAATTAGTTTTTGTGAAATGGAGATTTATCAAGTTTGTAAAATTTTACGCTGAACGTGTGTGTTCTTCATGTGTCATTGTGTGTTTTTTACACGACAGATGCAGCATCGGAATCACCTTCAAGTGGTGATGACGATGACGACGACGTCAAAGAGTATGCTGCTCGTACACTCTCTATATACCTATATTCCTGTTGGACTTGCAAATCCTGTCTCGAATGTCGTTGAACAATTGATATATAAAAGAAGGAACTGCCGCTGTCCAGAGATTGTTATTATTATTATCATTTTGTGTAATAAGATCTTGCCTTCTCGTTGAAGGAGACATGGGCTATGGAGGTGAAGAAATTCACCTGTTTGCAAGCACAGTGCATGTCCAGCTCCATGACCTTTGCTCCTGGCAATAACTTGAAAACGTTCTATATAGAATGTGGTAGTGAATTTCTCTTAAACACTGTTGACTGTTTTGTCTATTTCTTTTTTGGTGCAGGTATGTCGATATCCATCTTCCAGACCTCTGGAAGGAGACGCAGTGTCCCATTTGTCTTGGTATGAGAGTCAAGAGCCTCCATATGTTGTCTCAAGGATATATTTTCTTATCATAAGAACATGTGAAACGATTACATAGGTATTGGAACATATATCTGAGCAACTGCTTCTTTTTTGTCTTGATTTGAGTAGGTGTCATACGGAAGACACGGACAGTTATGGAGTGTCTCCATCGGTTTTGCAGGCAATGTATTGATAAATCCATGCGGCTCGGGTAAGGCAGTTTGCTTTACTCATGCCTCAAGTCAGCTCCTTTGCATTCAAGTTTATTTTCCAGTTGCTCTTTTCATGGAGTTGACCTTTGGCTAAGTATCAAGTTGAGTTTTAGTGCGATCACATTGCACTTGGAAGCTTCATTGCTAGTTCAGCTTCTTCAGTTGCAAAATTCCTTATTATATTGCGTTCGCACAAGGTTCTTTTGTAGCTCCTAGAAGTGAGATGTTATGTACCATGAACTTCTTTGCTCTCTGACCGCCAATTGTTGAGGTCCATGGAGTATGAATTAATGTTTCGAGTTTCTTTGCTATGTGTAACTTGTGAATCCTGTTAGCAGGAGAACAAAGCTACAGCAGTTGTTAAGTTGATTCTTGATGCTTGTGCAAACTGTTTGGTTGAATAGGTGTTGTGTCATAAAGTTTGCCATCTCTGTTGAGTGACTGCAGAAATAACGAATGTCCTGCTTGTCGAACTCACTGTGCAAGCCGGCGTTCCTTGAGAGATGATCCCAAGTTTGATAATCTGGTTGCAGCCATTTATCCAAATGTTGACCAGTACGAGGCAGAGGTAGTTATATGTGCTTGTGCATTGAAGATTCTGGAACTGTTACATAGTCATAAATCAAGACCATGCCACAGTATGGAGGTTCTTACTAGATTGGAACTTAACTTGCAGGAACACGTAATGAGCATTAATGAGAGAGTGCACAAGAGAGAGCACACAAGAGTGATGATCCAATACCTTGATGTTAGGAAAGTCTTGATACAATTGACTTTTGCTGGTCATTGACTGCTGCTGCATATCAGGATCTTGTCAGCTGTGAACTTCAGGGTCAGCAGTAATATATAAGCTCACAAGTTTCCTCTCTGCATTGGAACAGGAAATGGCTGAATTTGGAGACCAGATTCATGTTAACAGACAGGTATGTGTATCATTCTTCACTTGAAAGGGGAATCCTACTTGAACTTAAGAAATTTGAGATTGATGTTTTTGTTAATAGCATGAGGATAGTCATTCAGGCTGAAATTGAAATTTCTTGTTGTTTCCTTTCAGGAATCAGAACAAGTTGAGTATTAGTGTAATGGGGAGTGTTCATTTAGGGTTTCCTATCATTTGGATTTGTTCAAGAATCTATTCTGAGTTCCAATTTGCTGAAGCTGACTTTGTTCTGAACAGATCCAAGAAAACATTGCTGATACATTTAAGCGGCAGTCAGCAGCCATCACAAGACGTCGAACAACAGCTGCAGCAATTCTGAGAAAGGCTCATGGCAAATTCTGGAACACACAGTCCAGGCAAGTGAGAGGCCAGGGAAGGGGTCGGGGAAGGGGTGGAGGCCGGGGATTCAGGTCAGTAGTTGTGTCTGACTGCAGGGGTTCATCCCTACATGAGTCATGTTAACTTCAAAGCTATTGTTTTCTGAGATCTGAGCTGCAATTTGGCAGACTTCATTCTCTGGTTATATACACTGGAAATCAGGCACCTCTGAGGAGCATTGACTATGCTAGATGGTGATCATTTGTATCAGTGCATTGGACACTGAAGATGTATATATATCTCTATTGTGTATGACAGTAATGTAGGCTACTAGAAATACTTCTTGGGCATCATGGTCAAAAAGTCACTCCCAAAATTCAAAGTTGGGTAAGATTTCAGGTATGGGAGGAGCCAATCACAGTACGAGGAGGATGAATCCTATGGCAGTGGGAAAGCACAGAGTGCAATGTCTGGAGATGAAACACAGAGTGAACCAGAGCAGAAGAAATGGGGCTTCAAGGGGCAGGTTTCAGAACATACCACTGGTGAAGAAAGTAGTGATGCCAAGCCAGCTAGTGGTATGTACATGGTTTCCTTCCATGCTCAGGTTCCACAACAAAGTGACTTACTACTCCATTTCAGTTAAATGGGCACAAGGTCATGATGAATGCTTAATACATCATGTTGAATTTAAGCACAACTGTAAGTTGAGCAGGTATTGACTGTGGTACTCTGGCCATGAGTTCAAGAGACTTCGTTGCCACATGACATGCAAGGTGGAGGCACATTGCTCCATTTGCTACTGGTGACATTTCATCTGTGGCATGAAGCATTTTCCTAGTGTATTGCAACACATGGTTTCCCCTTGTGGTTATTATCAAAGCATACTCTGGTCTTCCAGTATAGCATAACAATGGTAGTGCTGGCACCATTGTTGCAAACACCAAAGCTTGTTGCCTGAGTGGATCAAATTTCCCTTGCTCAGTTAATGTCAGGCCTGATAAATCATCATTCACAGACTTGAATGCGTAGTCCAACTTGTGGATTTGAATATTGGGAGTTTGCTAAATGGAGATGGTGTTTGGGTTCTTTCAACGATGGGGTTTTGCAGCTGGCAGAACAATTGTGACAGATGAGAGACCTGGCTCTCTCTCCCAACATGAAATGTCCACAGAATTGACTGGGAGGGAGGCTGATTATGAGGATGCATCTCTGACCACCAAAAGGGAGGCCTTGAAGACCTGGGCTAGGGCAGGAGCACGCAGTCACACACGCCATGGCAGCATAACTGGAGCTCCAGGAAGTAATGGCAAGAATCGGATTATGAGGCCCTCCTTGCTGGGCAAAGACATTGTAGATGCATTGGTTGCTGCTGCTCGCACTCAGATTGAAGAAGAGGTGAGAGTTCCACATTTCAGAAACTTTTGCAACTAATTGCATGTGATTTACAATTTCGAGTCTGACATGGCTGCTTGATTGTGAATGGCTTGGAAACTGCAAAGGAATAACAGAAGGAGAAGCATACAAAAATGTACTTCCAATAGATATTATTGCAAAATTGCCAGATGGGTTGCCCATGGTCACTAACAGTTATAAATGTGCATATGAATTTTGTTTTCTGACTGAGATCCATTTACCAGTGCATTCTTTGTGATGCCAAATAGAGTACAAAGACATCTTATTCTGCTGCACATATCAGACGAAATGAAATTCATTTGCAACAATATTTCTGATTTCTATGGTCGATAGAACTAGTAATCTACCATCTAACTTTGAAGTTTGAATGATTTTTTCTACTCTTCAATTATCAAAATACAGATTGTATATCAGGCCACCCCACACTATGGCTGGACTTTTTTGAATCATGGAAGTTTAATGTTTCACTTTTTGAGGAATGTGTACAGTTTGTTGTGCACTTGAGTCTGCAACCTTTGAATGATGGTATGGATGATGAAGACACACTGCCAAGCCTGAGAAAACCGTACCTAAGCTGTCCACCCAACATGACTATTCAGCACCTATGCAAGGTACTCTTTGCTTTCTTAGCATCTTTGCTGGAGGAAAAATGTTGATTATAAAAATTAAAGTCCTTGGCTCACCTAAGTAATATTTACATAGATGACGCATTGGGTGTTGAACTGACAACATATATGCTGTTAAAGACACAAAGATGACCCATACTGACTGATTTCTCTCCCCCTTTTACTCTAGTTAGTAAGCAAATTTCCTTGCTTTGTTTCCACAACCAGAATTTCTTTATTTGTGGGCAAGGTGTTCAGAATTCAGTATTTTTGTAATCAAATTTGAGGATGGTTGGCTGACTGGGTAATCTCTTCAAATTGGGTCCTTGCGCAGTTTCTTACAACCCAGTTGATTCCAACACCTGAGGTAGAGTTGGAGATTCTGGTAGAGAGCAAAAGTGAGCAGCTCACAGTACCAAAGCCTCCTCCAAGATTGAGCAAGCTCTCCAAAGGGAAGGCCTGGGTTTCAAGAGCAGAGAGTGGCAAAGAAGTCATTCTATTATCTTCAGGGCACACACTTGCAACTGTTCTTTGTGACTTTTGGGACTACTGTGGTGACCTTGTAAGTAAACTCTTGGGTGCATCTCTACACTCTCAAGTCAGGTCATATTTTATTATCAATAAGTAACAACAGCTGGGCCCCCATATCAAGTGCTTCTAGGAGATTCTTTTATTCTGCGTTGACATGAGCAGTAGAGGTTGCTCATGAGAGAGTACTTGTTGGTGGAACATTGCAGGAGTTGCTATATCGACGAAAAAGTTAGAAGAAAAAGGCTTCAAATTGACTGTCAGTAAAATTCAGGAAGGAGGCCAGAGTGTAATGAAACAAGCTGTTCAGACTTTCTGGCATGAGCCATCCCGATCAAACTTTCCACAGAGTGGCATAAATGCACAGCGCCACAGAACTCATACATCTGATTGCTTAGTTATCTTATACACAGAAATTGCTTCATGAATTCCATATGTTTCACTAGTGATACCAACTAGCTTAGAAGTTTTCATTGCATATATAAGAGTTTTACCAAGGCATAGCACTTATTTCCGAATTAGGCTTTGTGTGACAATAATGCACTTCCTGTGAAATGTCAGAGAGATACCAGATTTGCACTTCTGGCAGGTAGTATGTTTGTTACATCTATATGAGTCTAGCATTGATTTTGCTTGCTTCAAAATTGATCTGATTCTGAACCCTAATTTTGCTGCCAATAATATCTCGGGCCTTGGAGAGTACCAACTCCATCCCTTCAAAACTGCTAGTACTAGCAAGCAGCTTTGAGACACTGGAAGATTATATGTGAACAAAGGGAGGAAAGCTGGGTGGACACAAACCTTGTATTCAAAGAGGTAACACCAATCTCTCTCTCTCTCTTCCAGTTGCTGTGCATTCAAGAACAGTATCTAGAGATTTGAGAACACAGCCTGCTGCTAACTTGGCAGTTTGCCTTCAGTGCAGATCTCAAGAACTTCAACTTCCTGTTTTGTTTGACAACCAATGTATCAGTCTATGATTCTATTAGGTCATAATGATGATGGATCACTGATCTTGATCAAAGTGCCTGCATTAAGAAGCTTCCGAAAACTTCGGGTGTTGTAGGGGTGCAAGTGAAGCAAGCAGGCTGAGGATTTCTACTCTGCAGACGAAATCATTACCCCAGACGGTGGAAAAATATTGAAGTCCTTAAGCATAACTACTATGGTCCTCAGCAGAGAATGGCTACTCAAAGCGGGAATCATCAAACACCCATGGTTCTTTTTGATACAACTCCCTTCCATTCATTCGCACACGTCCTGCAGCTATGTCTTCTGCACGCTTCTGGGCAGCTTCGACTGCTTTTGCTGCTGCTTCAGCATCCTGCCCCATCAAGCATCAAGCATTCAAGCATCAAGCATCAAGCTGTCACAGAAGTGTGCAGAGGAATGAGAAAAGAGAAAGGTCTTTTTTTATTATTATGTATTGAGTGTTGTAGGGAAATGAATGCTCGGCTGGCGCCATCTCATTTTTCTTCTTCTCTCATCCTCGTCCCTACTCCATAGACAAGGAACATAGACTTCTGGGGTATGATGCCTTCTCTCACAATGAAGTAACTCTGCCTGTTTTGCATCAAGCCCAATGAATTGCTGCTGGCTGAAGATGGCTATGGAAGATCAGATAGAAGAAAATCCCTAGTCCGTTATGTTCAGGAACGCCATCCCAGTTAGAGTAGGTGTCGATCTTTCGATTGTGTTTCTCCGAGAAAAACGAGAGAGAGATGCTTGTTTTCGAGAGAGAACGACACACAGTCTCTCTCCGACACACATGTACATACCTTTTGGCGCTTCCAGAGCTGAAATTGCAAGGGCGTGATCTGACAAGGGGCAGCGGCAGTAGCTGGGGTCTGCTCGTTGAGATTCTCTTCTTCTGAGCCGTCCACGCTTTCAAACCCAGCCGTAGGAGGAGGAGGAGCAGCAGCAGCATCAGCAGCGGGGGCACCCATGCTCCCTCCCTCAGTCTTTCGTCTCTTTGTATCTGAATCCAAACACCAACAAACAAAGCCTGTCTGTATTTGGCAAGAGCGCCTCAAGACTGAACTTAATCAGACTCCAGAGATCTTCCCGACCATTGAATTCCAACCCAAGGTCTCGTGATCCAGAACCCTACAAATCAGGGTACGCCAGTGCTTCTCTCTCTCTCTCTCTATATATATATATATATATCTCTGTGTGTGTGTGTGTGTGTGTGTGTGTGTGTATTGCGACGTTCTTCACGGCAATGAGATTGTAGTTGCTGTAATCCACGTTGTTCGTGTTGTCTGGTGATGAGGAAACGTTACGTGGATCGCCGTAATTTCGCGATGTTTATTTTCGCTGGTTGTCCGCCGTTGCGAGCTCTGCTTTGATTTTCTGGCATTTCGAACTTTAACAGTTGCTTCGCAGTGTCTTGACTTCGGTAAATTGGAATTTTAGCTTGTGTTTTGCGAGGATTCTTATTTTTCAGTGTGGCTGGTCCTTGACAAATGTGTCTCTGCTCGCTGCGTTTCGCAAATGCTGTCTTTCAAGCTCAATTTTGTTGCTCACTTTTCTGAGAAAAACTTGACAGTGACCTCAAAGTACTTCTTGAGGAATTTTCAAACAATGACTGAGTTGGTCGCCTGACTGCAACCTCAATAAACAGGATTTGTATGCTTGCTTTGAAAGGAATGGAATGTTTGAGCAAAGTGGATTTTCCAACTAATCACTCCATTCAAATCCATAGAAGTTGTTTATAGTTTTGCTTTAGGATGCCACAAAGGATGTAAAGTTCTGAGTGCTTTTATGTTTCCACTCACACTGTCACATTGTCATGATTTGTATCATCACTAAGGTCAGAGACAATCTAAGAATTACAAGCTTTAAATTTCACTTGTGTAGTTTGTTGTTTTTTTATATCGCATGTAAAGAATCCTTGAAGTGATAGATAGAAATGGTGAAAACATTGTCATGTCCTAACCATGAACTTTGTAATCATTTACATAAATTTTCCAAACTCTACAAGAACCCAAATGCAATGGTTGTTGGGTGAAAACATGGTTGAATAGGCAATCTTTGCTCTTTATCACAAAAAATTACAAGTAGATACAAAAAGAAGCTTTGATGGAGGGTGTGGGTAGGACAAAACAACCCATTCCAATAGGAACTAGTGGTTAATTTTAGATGCTTTTGAATGACAAATCAAGTTAATATTAAATTTGTTTGGTGAACCTAGGGAAAAGAGTCATTTAAATATAGCCTTCACAAGGAACTAGAAAGTATATTATATGGAAGAATGTTGGCTCCTTCCAAGTTTAAGTAATGTTGTGTTTTGTGAGTTTGAATTAACATGTGATTCATTTATGTGTCATTTTGGTTTCAAAATATATCATTAATTACATTTTTTTATTGGTTTATACATAGTTTCATTTGACCATGAGTTCATCTCAAAAGTTCATCTTAATCCTAAACCTTAAACCCACACTTTCTTTCACCTTAGGAGCCAAGGAATGTGCTTTTGATTTTTGTTGCAAAATTAAGAATGGACAAAATTACTTACCATCAACTCCATAAACTTAAAGGTGCATCACTCTTGGTGTTTGCAATGTGTTTTTCATGTTTTGTGGTGTTTAATGGATTTTTTTTAATCTTGTTCTTTGTGATCTTTGTGATGTTATTCATGGTTTTTGCAAGTGGTGGTGCTCATCATGGTTTTTTTATCATTTTTTTTGAGCGAGTGGGTGGTGGTGTTCAATGTGTTCTCCTTAATTTGATGTACTTGTTTTTAATGGTTTTCATGGTGTTTAATGTGGTCCTCCTAGTCTTCTTTTGTGTGTTTTTCGTGATGTTCATCATGGTCTCGCTTGATTATTATCTTTTGTTCATCATTATTTGTTGACCTTCTTCATTGAAATTTGCCCAACTTCCTCATTGTGGTCTTTCAACTTTCATTTTCATGGTCTTTTGATCTTCTTCATATCATTGTTTTATTTTCATTGCGGTCTTCTAATCTTCTTTAAATTGATGTCCTTTTGTTTTCCTCATCATGGTTTTCTGTTCATAATGATGTGTTGACCAATATCACCAACTATTATTAAGTTACCATTTTGAAATGGTGTACATGTTTTGTCCATAGTTGATAAGCCTAATTTTAAATGAAGATTTAAATCTGATTTAATTCAATTAAATTATTTTTAAAAACCCAAAATAAAAATGATGATAAAAAATGGAACCTTAAGTTTAATACATGCCATAACTAAAATGGATCAAATGAATAAATGGATTAAATTGAAAAATAATCAAAATTGACCAAAAAAAAGTTTGATCTTGACAATTGCACTTACCTAATCAAAATATCACATCTTGTTTATGTTGGCAAACTAATGCCTAATTGATAGTCTCCTTTTCTTGAACATATGGTTTGTTTTTAATTTTTCAACCTCATCTTCACTATCATCACATTGAATTTCATCTTTTGAAATATCTAATTGTTCCAAAGGTGTAGTTTAAACAATTTGTCTTCTATTTTTTTCAGGTCTAATCGAAGTTTATTCATGTTAAAATGTTTTTTTCTTTCTCATCTTGAAGTAATAAATCTAAAACCTTGGAGATGTTAATGGAATTTGTGTTGAATGATTCCAATGGAACTTCTATAACAAGCTCCTCAACCACTCATAAATTAAAATGCACACAAATGAATCATTCCATCAATCTTACAATCAATAGTTTCACTTTGCAGTTTGAACATGGTTGAATACATTATAATTACATTCACAAGTTGAAAAATTACAATCCTATTATAACATTTGCAAAGCAATACATTGTAACATTGGTACATTTTTATCAAATTTATACCACCATGAAACATATTGTGACATTGGTTTTTCAACAAAGCAACATCTTGAACAAATTGATTTTCCTTGCATAAAAATTTGAACAATTCATCTTCCATCACAATTTAATCGACAACATTAAAAAAACATATGAGATACGTATGAGGTTTATCCATCGTGGACCTCATGAACCACCATTTCATCCTTAATTCTCCATATTTAAAATACAAAAGGAAGGTTACTATATACATGGATGGGTTGTTAAAAAGACTTTCAATGAAATGCCCATTAGTTTGTAACTTTTATTACCCTCGTTGGAAAGAGGTTTTCACATGACCTCAAAGCTTGGCCAAACTTATTCGTGAATTCATGTAATAAACTAGTGATATAAATCTTTCCCCTATCACAAAGGTGAAACACTAGATATAATGGTTGCTAATCTTTAACAATTGTTTATGCATGCACTCAAAAAGGACTTTAAAACATTATTTGTTCAAATTCACATGCTTTTGGGATATAACAATCAATTCAATTTAACCAAGAATTTGAAACAACATTTGCTTAAAGATGTTATGAATATTTAATAAACATGCTACCACCAAAAACATGTATGAACATCAAATTTTATAATGTTTCATTATTTTCAAATTGTTGCATGAACAATATATTACAAAGACTTTAAATTTGATAATGATCAATTTCACCAATTTCTTTGCAATAAACATCACTCTTCAACATAGACAATCGTGTTATGTCCTCCATTATCAAATCCAATGAATGTGCAATCTAAAAAATCCATACAATGTGTGTGAAATTCAATCAGTAACATTTCTTTGTAACTTTGCAATTATTAAACATTATATGATATCACTTACATAATGTTTTATGTCTTGACATCCAACACAACTTATTTAATGTGGGAATTATTTCATAATTATTAGTGCTCTAAAAGCTTAAAAGCGTATATGGTCCTTAAAAAAATTATACCTTTGGAAAGAAAACATAAGAATGTTGATCAATGACCACTACTTTACATTGTTCCATCCGTCAATAAGGATGGAACAATTGTATTTTGCCCAAGATCTTTAATGGGTCCATGTTTCAACAACTTCACATCCTCTAAAAAAGTCATGTTTGTAAAGAATTTTTTATAGCCATTAGTATAAAAACATGGTTTTTTTCTTTTTTTCAAAAAAAAACCCAAAATGATATGGATAAAAGAAATCACCCTATCAATTTAAGCAAGTTGATTTGGACCCATTGTTGTGATTAGGGTGGTTCTTTTTACTAACAAAATGGGAGATTGTTTTGTTAGCAAACAATGAACAATTTGAATATTTGAATTTATACTGAAATTTAAATATTTTCTTGGGTTTATTACTTTATTAAAATTTTAATTAAATAAATAATAAATAAGTTTAACTAGGTCATAAAAAGATAAGTATATAGGTATATGGTAAGCTTAGCCTAGCCTACCTAACCTAACCCAAGCTACTTAGCTACCTTAATGTAATCTACCTACTTTAATCCCTTAAGCATAAACATAGGTTACAAGTATAAGGAATTGAACCTTTTACCTTCAGAATGATAAACGAAGTCTTTGATTACACTTCCAAAAGTTAATAATTTTTGTCAAATTTTTTATTTCACATCACTATTTATGTAAAAAAAAAAAAGTTAAATAATTAATAAATAAGTTGAAATTAAGTTAGTAGGTAAGTTGCAAGATGATAAATAGGTATAGGAGGTAATTTCTATTAAAATATTTGTATTATGCAATTATACATTTTGTAAATATATGCAACTATTTGTCATTTGCAATTATAGTTTCTCATTTTCACAATTGTTAACATCTTTGCAAATGATACTTCTCAAAATTATGAAGGTATCAATCTATTGCAAAATTTGTTCATATATAACCCACCACCATTAATCATATAAGTTCTCTTCCTAATGACCATTGTTTAAACTTGCCCAAATTTTTTTTGCACATGGATGTTTTTTCAACACAACTAATTAGTAGCCTTATGAACATAACACAACAAAAAAATGGTCACACCCTAATGAAAAGCTTCAAGGTTTCAAATGTATATTAATTAATTGACACACATAATTATTTGCTAGTTGATTTCACTTGTGATTTCCTATAAGCACAAAAGTGATGGGACTATTTATTACACAAGGATCTCGTTATTAAATTTTTTTAAATTAATCCATGGAAGAAAGAAGGCCACCTTGGATGCAAGTGGCCATACGTTGATGTGCACATTCATCATTAACAATGTTAACCACCTTCAAATTGTTGGATCCTCCTATCACCATCCACATATATTTCATAAATTATCTTGCATAAAAAAACCCTTGTCTAAAAATCAACTATCTTATAACCAAATTTTCTACATTATAAATCCAACTATAACGAGGATAATATTAACATGCACAAGAGGCTCCAAGATTAAAACAAATAAAAAATAATGAATTTGTTGATGCAAATTAGATTTGATGTATTATATCACATTGAAAACACAAGGCATAGATGATTTAATTGACATATTGGAAAAATAGTAAGTCATGTTCAGTTCATTCTTGTCCTCTCAAACATTAGCACATAACCTAATATCTAAGATGCAAAGGTCAACCATTCTTAAGTTCAACAAGGTTATCAATTGCAAGTATTTCCATACATACTAAAAACTACTCCATACCTTCGAAATTCAAATTAACATGGATAGAACTAATATATGACCTAACATTAATTAAGTAATAAAGATTTCAAATATGGCCAATAATCTAGGACTAGTGATTAGGATCAAAACAAAAAATAACTCTAAAATCTAAAAAGAAAACAAAATCAACCTAGAAAATGTAAGTTATTTGAATGATAGCAATAGTCACATAAACATTTAAAATCCCTACTATACCAGCATTCAAATATATACATGAATAATGCCATTTACCCACAAGAATATACCTTATTTCGTATAAGGTTTAAAATCACATCTAGATTCATAACTTGATTATTGGCTATCACCATACCTATAACCATGACTATTCTATATAAACCACCATGAAGATTTTATTGCCACACTTCACACAACTAACACCATTTCTAATGTTCAAACCTTCAAACCATTCTTCCATCTTCATCCTCAATGGGTTTTTATAATTCTTTGATGACTATAACAATATTAATTCCACATCACTCAATGGCACCTACTAATGCCATGTTATTTGGAATTTATGGGATGACTAAATTAATTTCCAAACTAATCACATTACCACTAAAAATGAAATTTTCCTTGTTTTTTCCTATCTGCACACACCTAGGCCTTGTGGATAACAACTTACCAACTTGTTTATGTAAGTTTTTCAAAAAAAAATATTTTTTACACTTGGGATGGGAACACATATGGTTCCATGCTAATGTTTTAATTCTAGACAACCAAAAGCCTATAATAGTAGGCTTGAGAACCCAAATAAAAGGTGACAATGATACATTGACACAAATGCAACCCCCCAAATCCAAGAGCATAACAACTTCTAGAAATAGTGGGGGTAGGATGGGTAATGGACTTGTGGTGTAGTCTCCACCTACTTCACTGAGAACCACTTGAGCTCCAACAAACAAGTTGGAATTCAAGCCAAAATATTCAATGCATACTCTATGACCTCATGATCAAAGTTGCAACAAGAAGGGGGAAATGTAACAAAAGAAACAACTACGGTTGAGTTTGGGAAGCAAGCACCCACAAAGGAGTTTGGCAAGAAAACAAGAACAATTCATGTTTGGGTTGACACTGTAAGTGCACTACTTATAGAACTTGACATGGGTTTGAATAATGTTGAACGTATTTGTTAGAATAACCATTGATAATGTTAAACTTGCATGCGAGGTGTAAGTAAGGGGCTCAAACTAACATTTATACTTATGTGTTGATAAACCCCATTGAAGTTTGGCACCAAATGTTGGATTCTCCACCCTGGATACCCCCATGTAATGGTGGCAAAAGGAATTGTAGGTGTGAACAGAAACCCCAGGAACCTTGCCACACCTAGCCTCCTTGCTTTATGTGGGGAATTCAACCAAATGGTCATGGTGACCAAGGTACATCGACATGGGACTCCATGTTTGAGCCCTAAGCCCAAGCATCTCCCATTGGGCAACCGCTTTGGGTGTTGCATGTGTAGGCCTTATATGTGAGAAGGCCTACATATGATGGGCATGTAACTACTTGGTTGAGAAATGAAATGGATATTCTACAAGCCCAATTTTGCTTTACAATCAAGGATTATTATAGTTTCATGTTATGCATCCTATGAAAACTATTCCATTGTGGAATTTTGTAGTTAGGAATCTAAGGCATGATCATTGGGCAAATTTTTGGCAATTTTGAATTTGTAAAATTGTAATTGCAATTTTAACACACCCATGGATTTGACGATGAATTTTTAAAAAAAATCTTACCATGGCTATTACATGAACCATTTTTGTCAACACTATTTTTTTGCATCAATGTGATGATGTTTATTTCCATGAGTAGGAATAGGACCCAATCCATACATGGACTGAAAGGGTGGATTTTTGTCTGATGCTTGCACTGGTTTTCATTAGTTTATTTAGTAGATGTTTTAGGCATATGCACGTTCTTCTTTGGATGCTCATAGTAAATCAAATTCATTGGTCTGCATCAACTTTGGAGACAACATTTTGGACATCTAAGGTGAGGAAAGAATTATTTTAGAGTTTTAAAGACTTGGGAAAAGCTATTTGTGACCTTACGTAATTTGGCTCTTCTTATGTCCTTATGGCCATTCTACTAAACAACAATACATTGTTGTATGGCATCCAAGGCTTCTAGTGAGTTATCTTTCAAAAGTGAACATGTTCATCTAGAATTCACAACTAGATGCCATCTTGTGATAATGTCTCGTGGATTGTCGAGCTAGTGGGACATGGGAAATGCAAGCAAGGGCAAAAGGCATTAAAACCATCTTCACAAGTGCAACAAAAAAATGTGCAACCATACTATAAAGGTGTGCAACCATACATAACTATGTGGTGTTTGTGGGGGATTAACAAAATCTATGTACTAGTGTAGTTGCATTTGAAAATAACACTAGAATGTTCATTAATAAATTCTTTCAAATTGGAGGATTATGTGAATAACAAGAATTTGATTGGGGTGTGTGTTTTGCAGGACACACATAGGCTAGGTACCATGAATGTGTGGCATTGAAGACTCATTCAATGTGTTGAAACAACCAAACCTTCAATGTCAAGATGGGGAACTAATCCCAAATGGTTAATTTGAAATTTGTTTGTGTGGGGTCTATCTTATAATCCTTTAGATGTGCATTAATATTGTAACATTTGCTTGATTGGCCATTTAAAAATAAAAAATGAACCAACTAATTATGGATGATTGTAAGTTAAAAGCATGGTTAATGAGAACTTTGTTTACAGGTTTTATGTTATTTTTGCAAATGGGTTTACATAACTGGAATATTCCAAAATAGTTATGGATAAGGGCAAAGTTCATGATGTTTTCAACCATGGTACCAAGGGAAATGCTTGTTACATTGAATCTCTATAGTCATTGTGATGAAAGGTAAATTTATGAAGCGAAAAATGACAATGATAATATCTGATTTTCTATACAAACAATCTTTGGAATCTATGTAGTACATGATTAATGGGTAACTTGCAAGAGCAAAATACTCACATCAAATAATCTTAGTGCCATAACCAAGTATGATGTAGGCCTTGTTTAAGTTTGTGTCAAAGGTGGGCCTTATAAAATTGAATGATTGTGGGTGCTAATAGGTTATATATTAGGAGTGATTGGTTCAAATTGGTGATTTCATGCAAGTCAACTCAAAATTTAAATGAACCAGACTCTATATGGAGACATGATATATAATGTATATACAAATTTGATTTGACAAATTAATTGACTAAAGCTATTGAAAGCTACCAAGTTTGCCAAATTTGAGCCATGATCCATGGATGCAAAATTGCCATCTATAAGCAAAAAGCTTTATACATCATTGAATGAGAACTTGGACTTGACCATGATAGTAATACGTGCAAAGATTATGGTGATTTGGCAATCTTTTACTACAATCTACAACATAATGAATTGGCCTTCAAGTAAAGTATGTACACTTGCATCAATTGTGTGAATTTGGAAGCTTTTAATGGAAAATTGGTTGTCATGATTGTTTTTAATGAGTTTGATGTTTCAACAATAAATTGAAGGATAAATGTTATTCAATCAAATGTTCTAAAATATTTCCATTTTGTAGCATAATTATACAAGTTTATCACCAAATATATGAAGCATAATTGGATGTTTGTGTCATAAAGGTTTTATGCAACTAGGGCCTTTGTCACTAAACTTAAGGTTTACACCATTAGGGCTTGTGTCACCAAGGTATACCACTAAGGCTTTTGTCACTAAGGCATCTATCACTAAGCCTTATGCCAATATTACTTGAGTCACTCAACCTATATCATTAAGACCTAGGTCTACATCACTAAAGCCTATGTCCTTCAACCCATGTGATTATGGCGTAGTATGTCACTAAGGCTTATGGCACCAAAGCATATGTCACTCAAGTCTATGTCATTCAAGGTTAGTGTTATATGTCAATAATGCATGTGACTTAAGTCTAGGTGAATAGGGTTTTTATCACTTTGGCCTAGTTGAATATGTCACTAAGGTTATGCCACTAATGCCCTTGTCATTTGGTGCCTAATTATGTCACTTTGATCTAAACTGCCAATACATTTTGTGTCTTTTGGGCTTGGTGTAATATGTCCCTAGGACCTATGCCACTGATGCATGTGTCATTCATTAAAATAATTGGTCTCACACAATTTGGAGAGGAAGTATACCAATTTTAAAACTACATTAAGTATCACATTTTGAAATATTAATGTTTCACCAAGTGTCAACCTAAGTATGGGTTGACATCATTTGGAGTGAAAATCCACCAAGTGTTAACGGACATTTGGTTGGAAGTTTTTAAAACCAAGGTGCAACATGTGCACATGACTAGATCCATCTAGTTTAGAAATTTGGGGAATGATGGCCAAGTGAATAATTATGTGACTTGTAACTTGTTTGGTCTTTTTGGGAGTTTCATGGACCAAATTTATTAATTTAACTAGTTCCCAAGTCTAAATTCAAGCACGAAAAAAAGGGCACATCCATTAATTAAGGTTATGACACATTTAATTGTTTGCATAGGTTTAAAACCATGTATATAATATGGATTATATGTCACTTGACTAACTAATATATGGTGGATATATTGTTTTTGTGGTGGGCAAGATTGAAGAGATAAACAAAGTGAAGGTATGAAACGATGGGCTGCACTAAGGTGAACAACCCCTAATTACTCAATTGAACATGAAGTTCATATAGATTGAAACAATGAAAAAACAACTTTTATTAAAAACTTGAATTCATAATTCAACAATGGTTAACTAAAGAGTTCAATTGAGTGTTTTACATGTTTTACATTTTGTTATTGGATCCCAATTGCATAGGAATGGAGATTATGGTACTACATAGTTAGACAATACATAAACTTCCTTGGCTTTGATTGGGGACTTGAAATGGGATTTTAGTATGGAATCTTCTTCTAATTATTTTTAGGTGGATTTTTTGCAATTTTGTTGGATGGATATATAACAAGTAAGTTTGCGATGGTGGATGAGATAATCAACTAGGTACAATCCCTCTAGTAATAAATTGAAGTAAGATTATAAAGAGTTCTAGTTCCACTTCCCTTGTTTCCTAGGTTGGCCACAAATATGGGTGATAAATCAACAATTGCTAAAATTGTAGATGACCTAGGGTTTAATTTGAAAGCTTGATTGTGATGGCTATTTTTTATAGTGAAACTTACTTGCATGGGGGATTCTAATACCCTTTGGGCACCCCTAAGTAGGGTGTGGTTTGGAATGTGGGGCTACCATTTAATTTACTCATGTTACAACATGTGGCAAATTGGTGTGTGAAGTAGGAAATAGACTATGAAAAATAGGGTGGAATTAAAGCTATGTCATTACAAGAAGCAATTGGAAGAACAATTTGGAAACAAAGATGGAGAGCTTGGCATTGTGCATGAAGGATATAAAGGAGTTGTTGTTGGACAAAAAACGTGTGGTGGAATGCTAAAAGGTCCCTTGGGTTGAAAAGTGGATTAGAGGAAAATCAATTTTGTAATGTCACCTTTTACTACGAATGTGCACATATGAGGTAATAACTTGAGTCTCAACACACCTTATAGGCTTTTTAACTTACTAATGTATGCTTAATGATGTGAAAGGAATGAGATAATGTTTGGCAACTTGATAGATTGTCACTTTAATGAAGGCAATGTATCAAGTGATAGACCACCTAATTATGTGAGTGACCACACTTGAATGAAAAAAAATAAGCCACATGGGCCATAATGATTGATCTTACTCACAGGGATGTATGTATGGGTAGTTATGGGGCAATGAGTTGAGTTTTAATGAAATTGGGCTTTAATTATGACTTAGTGATACATAGGCAAAGTAACGATATAAAATCAATGATATTATAATGTTTAGTGACTAGCTAGGGTAGATTGTCAGTTTAGTGAAGGTGGTGTGTGGACCACCTTGCTATGTGGATGACCATGTTTGAGTGAAAAAAAATAAAGTGATATGTGCCATAGTGACCAATCTTGCTTGTGGACTAGATAAAGACATGTGCATGTATGGGGTAGTGATTTCAATGTTAGGGAATAAGCTTTATGACTTAGTGACATGTAAGCTTTAACATGATATGAATGACATTATAGTGTTTGATGATTAAAGCAAATTGTCACACCTTTACCAAAGGTAATGTGTGGACTACCTAGTTATGTGAATGACCAAAACTATGCATGGGAAAAACAAAACGATGTGCAATTTGGATTATGGTGAACTTTTATATAAACGACCTCCAAGTCACTAATAGATCTATACAATGACATGGAATACAATGATCAATCCCACCACACAATTATAATGAGCCTACAATTATGAATGTTAATGCAAACTAGTAGTTAGAATTAAAGTGTGAAAGTAATATGTTAATTTAACAAACTTCCAGAAAAGTTGTTAATAGAAGCTATAATTAGTCGTGCGTGTAATATGGTGTGTTATACATTGAAACTTTCTAGAATCACCAACATGGTTAATCATTAGAGAATCATTATGGACCCATGACACAAAGATTAATGCATAACCACTCTAGAATATCATTTGATGCATTCACTAGAAGATCAATATACACCCACTAGAATAATAGGTCAAGTAGTCACAAAAAAATGTAATCACCAAAACAATAATATGTCTTTCACTTAAGGATCACAAGGGATAATCAACCACTCACCATTGGAATTAGTCCACTAATGGAATTGGTCTAATCCACTAAAAAATGAATGGAATGCATAGTGCCTAGGACCGCGTTTTTTAATAATGTGAATGTTATCATGTTTACCATATGATGATGCAATAATAGGTGTATTTTTAAAGCAATGATTTGAATACAAATCACCTTACATGTCTGGAAATGTGCGTCTTAATTTAGTCATGTTAACACTAAAAGATTTAATTTCAACACCATTATATTCAAATTTAAATGTTACCATACAGCCTCAATGGAATAGTTTGTTTCCCATGCAAACAACCTTGTCTAATCAAACAAATGACCAAAATATATCATCATCTAATGATTTTGATTTTGAAAATGAAGACCATGTTATTTATGCACCAATAGATTCCATCATAACTTTTTAAATGTTTCAAAAATTAATGATTACAAAATTGTTATATTTTTTATTATTCCAAGTCAAGATTTTCATCCTTTAGGTTTGTTTAAAGATAATCATTCAGAAGAATTGATTTTTCCAACATTATTTTATGGGCATCCACAAAGTTTAACTAGTTTTTAAAAATTATCATATCAACAAATAACATAATGGGAATTGCTTCACAAATCCAAATATTTTTTAGCTAATATTTCTAACCTTTTTTTTAAAGCCACTAATCCAAAATATTATAAGCTTTGAATGGGTATGCATATGTAAAAGAAAACTAAATGGTAGATCATTAAAGGCTTATGAGGTATGAAATAAACCAAATGTGTGATTTCTTTTTTATCATATAATTTCAAAATCATGGTAATGAGCATGATCATGGCCTTTTATGGATTAAATATGCACCACTATATGGAATTAATACAAATTGAAGAACTTTAAAATTTTATCAATAAATACATTTCATGCAATGTATTGTTATTATTAATTACATTACAAAATGCACAACAACATCAACACATTCGAACATATAAGAAAAAAATCATGTTGTCTTTAGATTCCGTCATCCTTTACCTCCCATGAGTAAAACAACAATGTTAAAACCATTTGAATTAAAAGAAGACTTACCCTTTAGCAAAAAATATTTGTAAAAACAATATAAAAGTTTTTGAATTTTAAAAGATTTTAAAACATATGAAAACATTAGATTTTTAAATTTGTAAATCTATACATTTTGTTGAAAAAACATACATATTAAATTTAAGAAGAAATTTAATGAAACATCATATTTTTCTTAAATGAACACCATCAAATATTAAAACCAATGCATTTAACATACGTGCTACTCCTTTATGGTTTGCAAATATGGATATTCAATTTATTTTAAATCCATGTGCAATTGCATCGTATTATACTTTATACATGACTAAAATTGATAAATCTATAACCTTCAAATTACATTCAATAATAGAAAAATGTATTTAAAATAAAACTAATGCTAACGTTAGAATCCAGAAATTAGGTAATGTTTTTTACAATGTTTAACAAATGTTTACCCAATTAATTACTTATTTAGTTGTTTTAAATTTTTTATATCATTCATCACGAACATTTAAATTTGTCAATGTTTTTTCATACCAAGAACATGCTTTTGTATTAAAACCATAGTCTTTACTAAATTAATTAGAACTCGATTCTATTGACATATTGTGTGCATCAATTGTTGGAAAATATTTATATTGACAAAATAAATATGAATATTTGTAATTAGGAGAATTTGCCTCCTATTACAACATGAGAAACAAAAAATTATCAAAATGTTACAAACAAAAAGTCTTTAGATTTGTGAATTATAATAAACATAAATATATAAAAAATTGGTCAAGACAATCTTTTGTATTCACCATTTAAAAATTCTGAAATTTTATTATTAGGAACACATGTTATCTAGCATGATGCATATTGTGAAATATATATATATATATATCCACAATTATATCCAAATTCAATTGTAACATGCAAAACAAACATACAAATGAAGAATATGATGTTATGAATTTACAATCGTTCTTCACATCTACAAAACATATGGAATGATGATATTGATGATGACATTGGTGACACACATCCTTTAATCCCCATCACAAATACATTAAGAATTAAGAAATATGATTTGAAAAATGACTTCATCATTCAATCATGTAATACATTATATCATAAAACAAATTTTTTTGAAGATGATGGTTTCACAATATTGTCAAATTCTATGATAATGGATGAATCAAAATATCGAAGTATGCTTAGACAATTAAACACAAACAAAGATTAATATTTTACAATATTATGTATAGAAAACAAATGTATCATAATATTCCAATACATATATTTTTGACAAGAGGTGCTGGAACCAGTAAAAAATTTACTTTAAAACTAATAATTCAAGGCTTATTATGACTATATAATAAAGACTTATCATCAAATTTAACAAAAATCAAAGCATTGTTTTTAAGGCAAAACCTTTCAGCCTCTATTTACTATGTCAATAAAACCTCACTCCTTGCATGGAAGTAGGGCACCTTTTGATTTCAAAAACGTCCATAGGGCATCTACAAGTAAAGTTGCATTCAATATTGATGGTCAAACAATACATTTAACATTCAACATACCTATTCAACAAACATTAACAAATTTGTCAAATTTATCATCAAATTCTTTAAATAGATTCACATGTTGATATGAACAATTACAACTAAATGTAATAGATGAAATATCTTTTGTAGGTGCAAGAACGTGTAATGTTAGAGACCACCAATTAAAGGCAATAAAACATATTCAAAATGAATTTTTTGGTGGTTTAAATGTCATCATGTCATGTGACTTTTATCAATCATCTCCTATTAAAGATTGTTGCGTTTTTTTTCTTTTAATGACACTATAAATGCATTAGCACCATTTTTTTGGAAAAACAATGTTAAATGTTTTGAATTAAGTTTAGTTATGCAACAAACTAATACACAATTTATAAAAAATTTAAACAAACAATCTTTAGAAAAATTCAATATATTAATTCAAATTATTGTCGACAAATACCAAACATTTTAACCACACATTTATTTTATACAAATATTTTAGTGCAAAAACATAATAAATTTGTGTTTAACAAAACTTATGGCCCAACATTCAATTTTGAAGCTATAAACATTCATCATCATTCATATCCATCATCATATAAACTTCCAGATGACTCAAATAAAATTGCAGGCTTATATATTATAATTCACATCAAACAAAATATGGTAGTTGAATTGTGAACTCGAAATTATGCAAAATATGATGGCCTTGTTAATGGAGCTAATGGTGAATTCAAAACATCAACATCTTATATAACAAAACTATGGTTTGGATATTGTTCCCAAATCAAAAAATATGAGTGTTAGTTAGAGAAAAATCTACCCAACTTTATACAAATAATATTCAATCAAATTGGACATCAATTGAACCAATTATCAAAGACATAAAAATTGGCAAAAATCAAACTCATATTATAACAAGAATTCAATTTTCAATTCAATTGGCAATAACAAAAACCATTCATCAATCACAAGGATTATCATTAGATGAGTTAGCATTTGATCCTACTAATGTAAAAAAACATGGATTATCATATATTGTTTTTTCTCACATTTGAACAAAAGAATGATTATACTTGTTAACTCCACTCGAACATCAAAACTTTCACATTGATCAATTGTGTAGTTGAAGGATTGAATATATTAAAAACTTTTGCAAATTGAACAACTTATGTTCTTCGATTGAAAACCTTTTATCATTCACATGTTATTGTATAAGTCCTCAATACAAATTCTTTACAACAACACTACCAAGATATAAATCATGACCACAACCTACAAATATCATATGTTATAGGTTTTGAAAATTAGAATGCAATCATCAGATGATGTACAAAATTTCATAAATACATCAAAATATTCATATGTTTCAATTTATGATGGTCATGATATACAATGCACAAATGCTCTTACATTCTTATTGCACAACATGTAATGGATCAAAAAATATATCAGCTACATTTAACATAAGAACTTGTAGAGCAATTCATACAATACTAGTGTGAACCCCATGGCTGCATTTAACATAAGAACTTGTAGAGCAATTCATACAATACTAGTGTGAACCTTGTGCCTAATGCATAGGTGTGTGTGTATTTGACGGTACATATTACAAAATTACAACTACATACTACATTTCCAAAACCTCTCTATGTACCACATTGCTAGGTTCTTTTTGGGGGAATTTATTTTCATTGTTTCAACCTGAAATTTATTTTTTCTACACATTCTAACATTTTTTGTGAAAAGGAATGGCCCTAATCGCCAAATTTAGAAAAAATAATTTAAATTTGCCAAATAC